>Ga0208244_100129_pt1 | contig 103148 bp, 74 predicted proteins | sample SubbioCR12Aug_5A_FD_184828 | JGI IMG/M metagenome (GOLD analysis project Ga0208244, IMG submission 184828) | Serpentinite rock and fluid subsurface biosphere microbial communities from McLaughlin Reserve, California, USA - CR12Aug_5A (SPAdes) | ecosystem: Environmental > Terrestrial > Deep... | reverse complement strand
GGCTTATCAGGCAATACTTTCCTAAAGGGTCTTCTTTTGAAAATATTACTAATCAACAAATTCAATATGTTCAACACAAGTTAAATAACAGACCAAGAAAAAAATTGGGGTTCTTATCACCAATTGAATTTTTATCATTAAATTTGATTAAACAAAAAGTTGCATTTGTGACTTGAATTCAGCAATGAAGTAGATAGGTATACAGGAAACTCTTTCTTGTTTTTTCTGATATTTAATAATTCTCCCTGCCAAAATCCTTTTAATCTTGCTTCTTTAATATCGTCGAGTAGTTTGTCAGAATTATTTTTTGAAACAATCAAATTAACATTTTTCCCTATCACCTCAGTTTCAGTATATCCATATGTTTTTAGGAAGGCTTTATTTACGTATTGTATAATGTTATTTTCATCAGTAATATTAACGCATTCGCTCACCTCTTTAACAGCATGTCCTAAAATTTTTATAGTCCTGTCCTTTTCAATTCTCTCGGTAATGTCATGAATTATAAACAATAATTGTTTTGCGCCTATAGGTACAAATTGTGCTTCAAAAAACAATAGTTTATTGTTGTCTGATAGGCAAAAATCTAATTGTGTAGTTTTATTTGAATTTATTGCGATGTCTTTATGAAAGATAATATCTGTGGCAACTTCGGCTCTAAATAATTCATGAATAAAAACAGCTTTTAAAGGATGAGTCTCAAAGAAATTAAATGTTCTATCCCTAAAATCCTGAGAATCAATAATTCTACCTTTTTCGTCGATATTAAAAATAAGATTTGGAATAGCATTAAGAAATGCCTTATACTGTTCTCTGCTTTCAATAAGCATTTGTTCATTACTTTTGTTTATTGTAATATCAGCAAGGCTAACAATGCATTGATTAAAACCCTTTATTGGAGTAAGTTTGCAAATACAATGTTTTTCTTCTCCAAATTTACTGGTAATTCGAAGTTCAGTTTGTTTCTCAGTATTTTTCTCATCAGAAAAAATATGATTTGCATAATCATAAAACTTTTTTGAATCAGAAATGTGCACCAGATCTTTAAGATTAATTATACTGTCTGTTTCACTTCTACTATAACCGGATAATTTCTCAAATTCTGAGTTTGATAATAGTATAATTAAGTCTTTATCTATAAGTAGGGTACAAGTACCGGTATTATCAAATAGTGTTCTATAAAGGTTTTCTCTTTTTAATATATTTATTGCTTTCTTTTTGTAGATGGCTATATTTCTTCGAATAGAAACCCAATACCCAATTGTAAGTAGTATTATTACTAGTACAAATACTAACGTAATGTATAAGGTATTAATGAAAAGCAGAATTTTCATCTTAGTTGAATATGTTGTACAACTATATATCTATGCAAATATAAAGCTATTTAAAAAGTTTGATAAAAAATTGGCAATATTTATTTTAAGAATAATCTCTCAAATCTAAAAGAGTAATTAGATTTGAGATTACTTGCTGCAAATACTCAATGCAAGTTTCACTTTTAACAAGATAGTTATAAACTCCCAATTCTTGAGTTTTTGCAACCACATCAATGTCTCTTTGGGCAGAGACAACAATAACATTTATCTTGGGGTTAAAATTTTTAATTCTTTTAATCAGCTCAATTCCAGAAATATCAGGCAGCATTAAATCAACAATAACAATGTCGGGGTTTTCACTAATGCTATTAAGCAAATCAGAGCCGTTTGTAAAATTGGAAATAGAAACGTTTGCAATTGAACTTAAACACAATTTAAGCAGCATCCCTTCAGTTTTGTTATCTTCGATAACAAATATTTTGCGAGTGATTTCTTTTTCCATTTAAATTGTGTTGATATAATTTTAAGTAATCAAAGTTAGTAAAAAAACTCTAAAGATTGTAGAATTGATAGGGCTTTTCAGCGATTATTTGTTAATAAAAGTTATATTAGCAATTTAAGCTAAAAAAATAACGACGCTTAATTAAATTAGGGAGATAAAAATAAACCAAAAAAAATCAAAAAAAATCTAACAAATGCTAATATGTAAATGATTAATTATTTTACGGATGAAACTATTCCCATAGCACAACCTTGATTGCCATCTTCAAAATACAAATCTATATGATATACACCGCTCATGTTGCAATTAAACTGGATGTGGGGGAGGTGCCTTTTCTGGTCAACAAGATATGTAGTGCCCATTAATCTATCCTGATGATATAGGCTTATAATAACCTTTCCTGGCAATTCATTGGCATTACAAGCAAATATTTTATATGTAGTTCCGGAATTAAATACCATATTAAATCTGCTAACAGGCAATGAACTGCCAGCTTTTTGAGCTTCAAGCTGTACCGGAAAACTTTTTAAAAACCTTGTATCACCTAATTTACCGTGGCATATATCAAGCAGTGCTTCACCGCATTGAGCATTAAGGTTTTTGGAAGCTATTGACAGAATAATAAATAGACAAAGAAATATCGTTTTTTTCATTAATTCTTTAAATTATACGTTACAAGTATTACCTCTAAATATATTAAATACGTGTTATTTACTTGAAGAAACAACACCTACTGCACATCCTTTTTTACCTTCCTCAAAATAAAAGTCGATATGATAAAGACCACTCATATTACATGGAAAATCGATATGTGGGAAATGCGTTTTTGAATCAATAGAGAATGAGGTCACAAGTAATTTATCTTGAAAATTTAAGCTAAATATAACTTTTCCCGGAAACTCTTGAGCATTACAGGCAAATATTCTATATGTGGTTCCTGCATTAAACACTATACTATATCTTACTACCGGCAAGGATGTTCCTGGTTTTTGCTCTTCAAGCTGCACGGGAAAGCTTTTTAGAAATCTTGTTTCACCTAATTTTGAGTGACAGGCATCTAATAATGCATCTCCGCATTGGGCATTCAATTTGCCAGCAAATATCACTGTTGAGAAGAATACAATAATCAATAAATTTTTCATATTTCTTTTCTTTATATAGCTTGGTATAAAATCGTTATTAAATACCTTCTTGAAATTTCATTAACTAATTATTTTTGTTCTAATTTCCGAAACTTTTTTTGCAATTTCGTCAACCATTTCCTGGGTAATAAAAATTTCGCTTCTTGAATTATCTATAATCACGACACTTCCGTTAATTTCTTGAATTGTGGGTGGTATATAGATATGTTGAATTTTAACATTATCGAAAGCTTTAATTAAATCTAAAAGGTCGTTAAATAAATCGGCGAAATTCGGATCCTTTCTGTAGTTGTTAAGTAATAAGGTCATGTTTTCAAGAATCACCTTTTGTTCAGCGATTCTACGATATATAATATCTTTATTCGGTGGTATTGTTTGTACGTTTGTAGCGATGTACATGCTTTCAATCCATGTTCCATAAGATATTAACACAGCAATATTGCTTCTTTTTTGATCAATCAGGTACCTGCTCATTTTATCAAATCCACTATTTGTAATAAAAAGAACAGAGTCAATATTTTTACTAGACTCTGAAAGCCTGTTAAGAGTTTCATAATCAAAAAATTGTCCAACTCTTAGGTCACCTGCAAGATCTTTTACATTTCTTAGGTATTGAAGAGTTGCCACTGTTCTGTCATAAATATTCATGTAAACAAGATCAGTACCATAGACACCAAGGTTTAAAGCTTTCTTGAAATTAGTGTTGTAACCTGAAAGATTATTTGCCGGATTAAGCAGTTCTTGAGAATATACCACTCCTGATTTTTGCAATAGTGAAGACATTTCCACAGGATTTGGAATAGATGAAATCATTTCTCCAATATTTTCATCAGTTAGTTTCGTACTAGCTATCATATCCGTATCATCAAGATGATCGGAAGCTTCATTTTTGTTGGAATTAACGCATGCAGTAAATAATAATGCAATTAAAATCACAAACAACGTAAATATTTTTCTATTTGCCATAATGTTAAGATTATATAATTAATACTATATGGTTTGAATTCTTATTCAAATAATGTGCCTAAAATTTATATTCCGGTCATTTTTATAAAAAACTTACTAATTTTCGTTTTTAATCCAAATAATTTTCGGTTTATTATAGGCCCAAAATCACCGAAAAAGTCAAGAAATCTCTTTAATCCCTGATAATAAAGTAAGATGTACATCAGAATAGTGAATGCCCAGATCATGGAGACATTAAATGTAAATGTATCAACATAATACCCAAAGAAATTCTTTCTTGGGGCCATAAAATGAGTCCTGAAAGAAACCTTATTAGTATCCTGAGGGTCAAGATATATCGGGTCTATTTTTTGTACAAGTCTGTTATCTAGTCTAACAACATACAATGTTATCATTTGATTTTTTGCAAACTTGGCAAGAAAATCATTGTAATAGTCATCTTTTAATTTGTTATACTCTCTGTCTTTTTCAGGGGTATTGGTCATCTCCTGTCTTCTGCCATCAATAACATTATCCATATAGTTACCGTTATCTCGGTAAAATTCCATCAGTTTGTTTATATGATTTATCAAACTGTCAGCAATTGCAAAAGTTATTTTATCCTGATATAAATAATCTTCATATTGGAATTTCAACTTGTGTAATCTAAAAAATTCAGAGTTGTTTTCTTTATTTAATTCGTTTCTAATTAACTCGAGATCATTAGCCGTAATGTGCGGTTCTTGTTTTGCCAAAAATCTAAATCTGTAGTTTTCAACATACCTTTTTAGCTCAGGCAGATAATAGATATTTTTGTAATTACAAATACTTAATACCTTATTTTGATCATAAAACTGCTTATAAAACTTATTGTTTTTGTATTGATGAACAATAAGCCCCTCAAAAGCCCAGCGAGATGGCATTATTTCAGCAATAATAGGAACTTTATCTCTACCACCTCCAAACGAACTGTTTATCTTGTCGAAGCTAAACATAGCACCCGTAAGTACCATTTGAGGAATAATGAGGAATGGGATAAGAATATAAATAGTAACGGCGGAATTGAAAGCTGAAGAAATATTAAGCCCTAAAACATTAGCAAATGCTGAAAGGGTAAAGAAAACCATCCAATATTCAAAGTACATTCCCTTTATTCCGAAAATAGAGTTTCCAACCAAAACAAACAGAATTGCCTGAACAGCTGATATTATAAATAAAATACCGATTTTGGAGAATAGATAACTACTTCGACTTAAATTAAGGAATGATTCTCTTTTTAAAATTTTACGGTCTTTGTAAATTTCCTCTGCACTAACTATTAATCCTAGAAATAGAGCAACAATTGCGCACATAAAAATGTACGGCATTAGGTTTTCGTTAGCTCGGAATATATAAATATTAGATGTCGGATCTTCAATATACCTTATAATAAACGCCAATAGAAAACCAAGGATGGGTGCTTCAAGGAAGTTAAGTACAAGATATTGAGTATTGGACAGTTTAGAGAACATATCTCTAGCAAAGAAAATCTTAAACTGCTTGAACCAGGAAGGCTTTTTAAAAGCTTCAGGCAATTCGTCGTAATCTTCTGCAGCCTCAAAGCTTTTATGTCGTTGTCTATAATGATCGTTCCATTCTTGAGGCATTACTTTTCTGCTAGCAGTAGGTCTACCATATTCATCAACAATTCTAGATTCAATTATTGAAAAAATAGTTTCAGGATTGACATTACCGCAAGTTGGACATTCGCCTATATTGCTATTAATTTGATTATCAAGAGTTTTAAAGTAAATAACAGCCTCAACAGGGTTTCCGTAATAAATTTGATATCCACCCTCATCAAGAATAACTACATTATCGAACATTTTGTAGATTTCAGATGAAGGTTGATGAATAACAACAAAAATAAGTTTGCCTCTAACGGCCAACTCCCTCAACAATTCCATTACATTTTCAGAGTCTCTTGATGATAAACCTGAAGTTGGTTCGTCAACAAACAGAATCGCAGGCTCACGGATTAATTCAAGGCCAATATTAAGCCTTTTTCTTTGTCCACCGCTAATTTTTTTATTAAGGGGGTTACCAACCTTAAGATCTTTAATATGAAATAGGCCTAAGCTTTGCAGTACTTTGGTTACTTTTTCGCTAATTTCTTGTTCGTTAAGATCTCTGTATATAAGTTTTGTATTATAATAAAGGTTTTCGTAAACAGTTAATTCTTCTATAAGCAAGTCATCTTGCGGAATATAACCTACAATGCCTTTTACCAGCTCCGTCTCTTTGTGAATATCGACTCCATTAATTAATACGTTTCCATTAGAGGGAGAAACTATTCCTGATAAGACATTTAGAAGAGTAGTTTTGCCTGCACCGCTACCGCCCATTATAGCAACCATTTTTCCAGATTGCTCAAGGATATTTATATTTCTTAAACCGATGTGTCCGTTAGGAAATTTGAGAGTTACGTCATTTGCTTTTACAACTACATTTATAGACGTGGAATCTGAAAGGAAAGTTGAAGCAATATCAGTATAGAAAATTGGTTTTCCTTTTGGTTGCTTAATTACACTTCCAGTTGCAAATAAATAAATTCTGCTGTTAATAATTGGCAAGCCATTTAGCAATTGCTCATTTGTGCCTGTGTACCTAAGGAAGTACAGTTCAACTGATGGTACTCTAAGAATAATAATTTTGCCTTCAAGTTGTGGCGAATTAATATAATTTTCCAGCTTATCGGCTTCATTTGCAAGATCTCCAATAACTAGCATTTCAGGATGAGCAAAATCAGCATCAGAATTATTAAGAACAAATGCCTCAATAGCTTGATATTCTTCTCTACTGATATTGAATACCTCAGCAGCGGTATCAATAATTGCCATTCTTTGCGGAGTAAATTTTTTGTCTGAATTTACAAGTTCAAACAATCTTACAAGAACGACAACCTTTTGTTTTTGAGTAAGAGTTTTATTGATTTTCTTGGCAATACCGAGAGTCTTAACTGAATCTTTTACAGAAGTAAGTTTTACTTTGTCTTTTACCTCTTCATCATCCCCTTTTTGTCCGCCAATAAAATTATCAAACAATGTAAGATATTCCTTGACCGAACTTTCATTCAATTGCTGTTTTAGGAATACGTGAACATAATCACGTTCGTTAACAGACAAACCTTCGTCCTGTTTTGCTATAATAGCAAAAAGTTGCATCAAGGCTTTTAGAATCTCTTCACTCATTTAATTTGAATATTTGTAATTATTAGTGGGGTCTAATAACAGAATAATTAATTCAACCTTATTAATAGCTATACATTTCAAAAGGAATGTCAACTATTTCAGAGTATTCTTCTCCTGCTTCCTGCATATCCTCGTCATCTTCCTGATAATACCAATGAATTAGTATTTCATGACCTTCTTTCATAATGTCTTCAAATTTTAAAAGAATGTCTAATAAAATCTTTGAAGAAGCAGTATTAAAGTATTCAAGTCTGAAAATAACGGTGGTTTTAAGATTTGGACTTTTAGCGTACTCTTCAATCCATTGAATAACAGGCGCATAAAAAGTCACCACGTCTTCTGGAAGAGAACGACCTGAAAACTCAATTATGTTATTTTCCGCATCTAGTATTACATTCGGGGTATCGTCAGAACCTTTAATTTTTATTACGTCCATGGTATAATTTTTTATAGTTGTTATTCAATTTTTCTCGAAATTTTTGTTCTTAGAAGGAAGAAAGAATTAGTATCATCCATATCGTGAAAGTGATATTCAAGCTTTTCTCCGGTTTTTCTGGCAATGTCAATAAGGCCAAGTCCGGCACCACCTTTATCAGAAAGGGAGCCCTCCCTCATTTGTTTCTTAAATAGTTCTTTTAGCCCTTCTTTATCAAGCTGATTAATTTTCTCAAGTAAAGCTTTGAGGTCTGGAACTTTATTTTTGTCAACAGGATTACCAGTAATAACGTGATATTCTTCATTATTATCTCCAAGCCGTCCAACTATGAAAATACCATTTCCAGATGAATCTCCCAATCTTCCTCTCAATTCATGTTCTTCAGAATGTTTGCTGAGATTTTGAAGGCATTCTACCATAACATGAAAAACTTTCTTTTTCATGGATATGTCTTCGCTGTAGCTATCCATCTTGTTTTCAGCCAAGGATGTAAAAGCTTTAGTAATTTGATGGGTTATCTCTCCTTCATACACCAGAGAAAAATTGTAATTTATCATTTCCTGGTGGAAAGAGTAGATAAGTTTCATATAATCCACATTTTCCATGTTTACATGTTTTATATATTTATATATAATGGTCTTTTAAGCAATCTAAGTTAAAAAAAATTAAAAACGAATACCAATTATTAAAACATCATCTATTGGTGTACCATCACCAAGCCACACCTGATAATCATTTTTGAATACATTAAAATAATTAGACATAGGAGTATCAATATTTTCAAGAATTTTTTCCCTAATACGTTTAGGGAAATATTTTTTTCCTTCAGGTCCACCAAATTGGTCAGGTAAGCCATCAGAAAAGAAAAATATTGAATCATTTTTATTAATATCTATTACGTAATTTTCGAAAGTAGGTTCCGGTTTTCCATCTTTTGGTATTCCACCGATTGCAGATCTGGTACCTTTATATTCTTCAAGTTCAGTTCCTCTAACGAAATAAAGCGGCCTATGCGCACCGGAATACTCCATTTTCATCTGTTTCATATTAATTTTACACAAAGCTACATCCATTCCATCTCTAGCGCTGGCTCCATCCATATCTTGTCTTAATGTAGTTTGAACACCTTTATGAAGTTGATTTAAGATTTCTCCGGGAGATAGCACAATTGGTTGACTAAGAACCTGATTAAGAATGAAGTATCCAACAAGTGATAACATAGCACCCGGAACACCGTGCCCTGTGCAGTCAATAGCCGCAATATAAAGATCATCATTCTTTTTAAAAAACCAAGGGAAGTCTCCACTGACGATATCTCTAGGCATGTACAACATAAATGAGTCAGGGAAATATTGCTTTATATATTTTTGACTTGGAAGAATTGCATTTTGAAGTCGGAAGGCATAGTTTATACTGTCAGTAATTTTGGTATTTTTCTCTTTAATTTCCTGTTCAATTTTTTTCAATTCTGTAATATCATGAAGAATAAACAGAACAGTTTCCAGTCTATCTTCTTCATTATATTCTGGAATAGCATTAACGTTAACTGTTACAAGATTTTCCTGGATATGGAAGACCATTTCTTTATGAACCTTAGCCTTAGATTTTTTAACTTCTTCAACAGTTTCATCAATAAAGCTAATAATTTCTCTTCTCAATCCAATTTCATTCAAATGCTTTTTATGAAATTCTTCTGCTTTTATACCTGTGAATGATTCTACCGCAGGGTTTGCATAGAAAAATTGTCTATTTAAGTCAACACGAAGAATAATATCGGGAGAGTTGTCAGACAAGGTTTGCATTTGGCCACGCATTCTTTGTTCCTTTTCAGCTCTTTTTCTTTCGGTGATGTCGCTTGTATTCAGGATAAGTCCATTAATTGCAGGGTCATTAAGAAGGTTTCTACCGGTTGATTCGAGAAACATAATGGCTCCATGCTTATTGAGGTATGTATATTGAATAATCCTTGATTGAGTTGGATCCGCTTTCAATTCCTCAAACATTTGATTTATAGTTGTTTGACCTTTTTTATTAATTCTGTCAAAATCTTTACCTGAGAACATTTCTTCCTCAGAATAACCAAGAATTTTTCTTACAGAGGGGCTAACATACTTAATCTTTATGTTTTCATCATAAATTGTAATTAACTCTGAAGCATTTTCCAGCAGAGAATACAATCTTTTTTGACTTTGATTAACCTCTTGAATTTTTTCTTCTAGGTGAGTATTTGTTTTCTCAAGCTCTTCTTGAGTTAACCTCATCTCTTCAGCATTTTGTCGGAGCTCTTCTTCATTTTCTTTGAGCTCCATGGTCATCTTTTGAGATTCTTTTAAGAGGCGTTCGGTTTTATCGGTTATTTTAAGATTATAAATAGTACGGGCAACAATCTCCGCAATAGATTTTACAAACTCTATTTCATAATCTTTGAAATGATTAAGAGATGCAAATTCAAAAGCGCCTTGCAACTTTTCTTCCATTATAAGAGGAACAATAAGCAGGCTTGTAGGTTTTTTTTCTCCAAGAATACCTGATGTAATACTTAAATAATTTTCAGGAATTTCTGTTCTGTGAATAATATCCTCTTCGATAGCGGCTTGACCAACTAGGCCTTCACCAACTTTCACTTCGCCTTTTATGTATTTTTTACGGTTATAGGCATATGAAGCAGTGATTTTCAACAAAGCTTCGTCGTCATCGTATATGTAAAAAAGTCCTTGAACTACATTTACGTATTTAATTAATTCATCAAGAACGGCATATGAGAGGAAGTTAATGTCATTATACATTCTAAGGATAGCGCCTATACGATCTTTACCAACCATTTCCCAGTTTTGAAGAGATTCTTTCTGGTTGTTTTCATAAAGTTTGTCTCTAAGATTTTGCAGCATTTTTCCAAGAATGTCGGAGCTGTCTGTTACATCAAATTCTATATCATATTGGCCACTTCCGATTTTTTCTGCAAAAGAAGCAATTTTGTTAATGTTAGCAGTTTGCTTTTCAAGTTTGCTGTTAGCTTCATTAAATGCTGTTGTAATTGCTTTCAATTTTTCATACCCCAGGTAGCCAAGCAAAGCTAATATAAATGGGATAAAAGCAAGAATAATGATAATTGGGTTATTAGAATGTATGAGCCCGATATTAGCAATTGTAAAAGACACTCCAGCCCTGCTTAATTCTATAAGCCAGCCTATTAGAGGAAATAATAAACCCAACGTAAAACAAGCAATAACAAATTGTCTTATGTTCAGCATCTTCATTTGCAAACTATTTCGTTATTAAAGCATTCAAAAAACAAAAATACATTATTAACCTACATGAAAACATTATTTTTTGTGAAAGAATAAAATTAATTTACAAATTAATCTTCACAATAAATTATTTTTCATTGATTTGATAAAACTGGCATACAACACCACCAATTTCCTCAAGTATTTTCTCATCAATATCATTAAATTGCTTGAATGATGCAAGCTCAATAATTCCTAACAATTCTTCTTTATTATTAATCATAGGAATAATAATAAGATTAGATGGAGTTGCACCACCAAGGCCTGAAGCAATCTTAATATAACCATCAGGCACATTTTTCAGATTTAATATTTTTCTCTCTTTTGCAACTTGTCCGATTAGGCCTTCGCCAATTTCGAACTCAAATATTTTTCCTTCTGGGATGAAATAAGCGTAAGCTGCTGATAAACTAAGAATATCCTTTTTATCTTTCTTTTCTTTTAAATAAATTTCGCCTTGAACTATTTCATAATATTTAGATATTCCTGAAAGTACTTTTTCTGAAATAGCTTTAGTGTCATTTGATTTTTTGGTAATTAATTCTTTAAGAGTTTCCTTAAGGTTATTTTTAGTTTCCTTGTAGATTCTTTCCTTTTCTTTCTTCTCCAATTCTATTTTCTCTTTATCGCTTATATCTTTCTTTTCCTGGATTTCATCAGTAAGAGCTTGATCATCAGCCTTATTGTCAGAAATATTGACAGAAATCGATTTGTTGAAGAAATTAATAAATAAAATCAAAAGTATTACAATACTTGGCACAGCTGCCAATAGGATAATATACAAATTGAGTATATTAAGGGAGTTTTTTAAAGTGTCATACGAGGCTGTGGTTCTTATTTCTCCTGAAATTTCCCCAAGAGTTTTAATTGCTAAAAGCGATATGACAATTATTATAATAAATAATAATAAATAAGCCCCTGTTTTATAGAATTTTTTCAATTGCATAGTGATAATTTATCAGTCAAATTTATTGCATTAATTCAATAAATAATTAAATATTAGATAATATTTTTCATTGTTTCAATTCTTGCAATTATTATGCGTTTGGCAATGAAATTAAAAACTTTATTATATCGTCGCTTGTTAATATTTTATCAACACTTTTTGTTTTTTCAATTGCTGCATTAGGCATAGTTGGCATTTGAGCTTCTCTAGGATCTTGCACTATTGTGTATCCACCATAATCTTTAATTTTTTTCAACCCAAGAGCTCCGTCTTTATTTGCACCTGAAAGGATTATACCCACAGCTTTGTTTTTGTATGCATATCCGGCAGTTGCAAAAGTTAGGTCGATGCCGGGCCTTGAATGATTTACAGGTTCTTCTGTTGATAGGGCAAAAGTTCCTGTTAATTCGAGATAAAGATGATAGTTGGCCGGTGCTAAATAAATTTTTCCGGGCTTCATACTATCTTTATCAAGAGGTTCAACAACAGGAAGATTAGCTTTAATAGACAGTGCCTCAACAAAGCCGTGCCTAACATGCTTAAGCCTATGCAATGCTAAAACTACCGGAATACTATAATCTTTTGGAAGTTTGGAAATAATTTTTGTTACTACCTGAAAACTTCCTGCTGACCCCCCAATTATTACAACCTTATATTTCATTAAACAAATCTATCAGTATTTAAAATGCTTTTTATTAATTGTGTTAGTATGGTGATGTTTTCCTGTAAACTTTTTCATTTTCATTAACTGCGGTGTACTTAGCCATATCTTTACACCATGTTATACTTTCTTTGTTTCCAATAATTAGATATCCGTTAAATGCTAGTTTACTGGAGAATAGCTCTAAAAGTTTTTCCTGAAACTGAGCGGTGTAATATATAAAATTATTTCTACAAATAATTACGTTAATTCCCCTAATTTTTAATTCGTCTGAGTAATCAAATTTCAAACAATTAACATTTTTAAATAGGCTCTCAGGAATTTTGAATCCATTTTTATCATTAAAAACATACTTGCCAAAATCTCCATCACTTTCCGGCATATATCTTTTGTAATTTGCTTCGCTTATTTCATATTTAGCCGGAGGGTAAATTTTAGTTTTCACAGAATTTATAATATCATCAGTAACATCTGTAGCAATTATTTCAGACCTGTCTAATACTCCGGCTTCTTTTAAAACTATTGCTGTAGAGGCAACTTCTTCGCCTGTTGAACATCCGGGTATCCATATTTTAATTGAATCGTGGTTTCTAGACAGAGCCGGTATAATATCATCACGAAAATACCTCCAAAGTGCAGGATCTCTGAAAAACTCTGTTACCTCAACGCTTAGTGATGTTAATAGGTTTGCAAAGAGTTTCTCATCCTTGTCAATTCTTTTTAATAGAACATCAAAATTGATGAGGTCATTGGTTTCAATAAACCTTACCAACCTTCTTTTAAAAGATGTAAGTGCATAAATGCTTAAATCAACCTTGTATTTTTTTAAAGATATCTCATGTAATTGCCTAACTCCGGCTATACTAATCTCTACGTCTTCGTTTAAAAGAGGGTTCATATTCTTAAATTATGAATTGATGACAAATATAATAAAATATTAATTCACGTTGAATTTTCTGAATATTTTGGTATATCAAATAAGAGAAATGTTTAAATAAATATCTGATAAAATGAATTTTGTATGAAATATTAATTCACTATTAATGTGAGTAAATATTAATTTTGCCACAAAAAAAAATATGAATGCATCTATAGAAATAAGCTTTTATCCTTTATGCAATGAGTATATTCCAGAAATTGTCGATTTTATAGGTCGGCTAGGGCAATATGCTGATATTAAGACTGAAACAAACGGATTAAGTACTCAGATATTTGGAGATTATAGAACAATGATGAGGATTTTGACTGACGAAATGGAAATATCTTTTAAGAAAAATCATACAGCAGTTTTTGTAATGAAAGTTGTTAATGTTGAGAGGCAATAGATTGAAAATTTAAAATTGTATTAGTTTGATTAGGAAAATTGCAATAACCGGTCCTGAATCTACCGGCAAATCGACATTAACAAAAAGTTTGGCAGATTATTATAATGATGCTTTTGTTAATGAATTTGCAAGAGATTACTTACATAATCTGGGTAGAAGCTATATGAAGAATGACTTGTTGGACATTGCCCAAGGGCAGTTAAACAATGAATTGATACAAGCCGAAAAAGCTAACAGATTATTATTTTGTGATACCGAATTGATTAATATAAAAATATGGAGTCTTCATAAATACGGTGATTGCGATAAATGGATTCTTGATAAAATAAAATCTCAGGATTACTGTCTTTATATCTTGTGCGATGTTGATATACCATGGTTTTATGATGATTTAAGAGAGAACCCTGACAATAGAGAGTTTTTTCTGGAATGGTTTAAAAGAGAGCTAAAACTGTACAATTTTCCATACATAATCGTTTCAGGGGAAAACGAAGATGATAGATTAAAGACTGCAATAAATGCTGTAAATCAATTATTAGTAAAACAAAATCATTAGAATGAAACCGGTTTCGATTTTTAAACAGCATGTACATCTTCATTTTATTGTTATTCTGCTAGGTTTTACGGCTATTTTGGGAAACCTGATTAGCATAAATGCTATTCATCTGGTTTGGATTAGAACATTTATTGCATTTATTGGGCTTTTTATTTATTTATACTTCAGGAAAATCTCTTTCAGGATTTCTTTTAAAGAACAGATGTTGCTTTATGGAATAGGGGTTGTGGTAGCATTGCACTGGGTTACATTTTTTCATGCCGTAAAAGTTTCTAATGTATCTGTAACTCTTGGTGTTTTCGCTTCTACAACTTTATTTACCAGCTTTTTAGAGCCTTTATTCCAAAAGAGGCGGGTATTTTGGTTAGAAGTTTTAATTGGATTAATAATTATTGGTGGGATATACTTGATTTTTCAGTATGAGTTCGACAAATATGAAGGAATTATATTTTCTCTGATATCTGCTTTTCTGAATGGCTTATTTATAGTTTTTAACAGGAATATAAGTAATCGCTTTCATCCCGGAGTAATAAGTTTTTATGAAATGATTGGCGGATTTGTGGCAATTACAATATTTTTTATTGTTGCCGGACAAATGAGTGTCGGACTATTAGATATTTCGTGGCTCGACTTTCTTTATCTTTTAGTGTTGGGTTTTGTTTGCACTTCATATGCATTTAGTGCACTTGTTGAGATAATGAAGTATTTGTCGGCATATACTGTTGTTCTTGCTGTGAATATGGAACCCATCTATGGCATTGTATTGGCGTTTTTCATTTTTGGTGAAACTGAAAAAATGTCGGGAGGTTTTTATCTTGGAGCCTTGGTAATAATGTCATCCGTTATAATTTATCCGATTCTGAAGAAGAGCATAGGGCGTAGGGTATAGGGGTATAGGGGTATAGGGTATAGGGGTATAGGGGTATAGGGTATAGGGTATAGGGTATAGGGTATAGGGGTTTATTATAGAAATTTGCTGAAGAATTCCTGGCTTTTCGAATTGTCGGGGAAGGCTATAAAGTATGGGTTTAGAAGGTCCGGTTTGTTATATTTTAATGGTTTTTGAGTAATCATATCATAAACTTCACCACCAACCGACTTCAAAATTGCATGACCTGCTGCGGTATCCCATTCATAAGTTTTTCCATTTCTTGGGTATAAATTACATTTTCCATCGCTTAAATAGCAGAATTTAAGCGAACTGCCAACAGCCATAAGTTGAGTGGTTCCAAATCTAGCTTTAGCACTATTAATGAATCCTGATGTTTTGGCATTAAAATGAGAACGGCTAACAGGAATTACATATCCTTCAATATTGGTATCAGTTGGATGAACTCTCTTAGAAATTGACATCAATTTTTCCAAAGAACCAACATCGGGAGTTACAAATATCTTTTCCGAAAGGTATGCTCCGTTGTTGATTGAGCCGAAATAAAATTTATTTACAGCAGGTGCGAAAATAATTCCTGCAACCGGTGTGTCGTAATTTATAAGAGCAATATTTACAGTAAACTCATCATTTTTATTAATGAACTCCTTGGTGCCATCAATTGGATCTACAAGCCAAAAGTATTCCCACTGTTTTCTGGTGTTAAATTCAGGTATGGGTGTTTCTTCGCTTATAACGGGAATGTTGGTTTTCCCCAAAACTCCTAGAATAATTTCATTAGCTTTTCTATCGGCAATAGTAATTGGCGAACCATCATCTTTAATCTCTTCAAGAAAAGGTTGTTTATAAACCTTCATAATCTCCGCGCCCGCCATTATAGAAGCCTGTATAGCTTTTTCGAAAATATTGATAAATTCTGTAGAACTAAAGCTTATATTCATAAATCCGGGTTGTCTATTATTACTTCGTTATAACTTCTTTGTAGGCGGCAAATTCTTTTGCTAAAAATTCACGCAATTGCAGTGGAGTAAGGTTCTTTTTTATTTCAGCATTTTTACAAAGTGAGATTTTGCCGGTTTGTTCACTTACGATAATTGCAATTGCATCAGATTGTTCGGTAATGCCCAATGCAGCCCTGTGCCTAAGACCAAGATTAGCAGGCAGATTATTATTTTCAGAAACAGGCAATACGCATCTTGCGGCTTTTATACGGTTTTGACTAATGATAATAGCACCATCATGAAGCGGACTATTCTTATAGAAAATATTTTGAATAAGTTGGTCTGAAATTTTTGCATCTAAAGGTTCGCCTGACTCAAGAAAGTAGTCAAGACTATTTTCTTTAGTTATTACAATGAGAGCTCCAGTTCTGTTTTCAGACATAATTTCGCAGGCTTTTACAACCGGAGAATAATTTAGAGAAACTTCATTGTCGATTTGCCATAGTCTTCTCCATGCACTCTGAGGTCCTTTGTTAATAATACTTCTTCTTCCTATCATCTGAAGAAATTTTCTAATTTCGGGTTGGAATACGATTATAAGAGCTAGCACCCCAACACTAACAAACTGACCAAGAATTTCGGTTAGAAGTTCCATTTCGAAGGTTCTAACAACAAACCAGATAACATAAATGGAAAGAATACCAAGCATTATATTAATAGCTCCTGTTCCTTTTACTAGCCGAAATAAATAAAATAATAGGGAGGCAACCAGCAGAATATCTATAATATCCAGAAGTCTTAATTGTATGAATGCTATGTTTAGTAACATATTTTAAAGTTTTTGCAAATGTATGGGAATTTTTTTAAAAAGCTACAGCCTTATACCCTTATACCCTTATACCCAAATCCCTCTACCAACATAATTGCTTGTTTTGCTTCCTTTACATCGTGAACTCTTAATATTTTTGCATCTTTCATTAAAGCGATAGTATTTAAAACTGTTGTGCCGTTTAGTGCTTCGTCAGGCTTGGTATTCAGAACTTTGTTAATCATTGATTTTCTTGAAAGTCCGACCAACATTGGGCAATCGAAAATTTTGAAGTAATCAAGCTTACTAAGCAATTCATAGTTGTTTTCCAAAGTTTTTCCAAAGCCAAATCCGGGGTCAATTATAATATCATTTACGCCCATCAACCTAAGTTTGTTGATTTTTTCAGCAAAGTACAATGATATCTCTTTAATTATATTGTTGTACTTAGGTTCAGTCTGCATATTTTCCGGTGTTCCCTGCATATGCATCATTATATAAGGAACATTTAATGAAGCAATTACATCAAACATTTTTACATCAATATCTCCGGATGAAATATCATTTATGATGTGAGCACCACTTTCAACAGATTTTATTGCAGTATCAGAATTATACGTATCAACAGAAATTATTGCTTGCGGAAACTTTTTAACAACAGATTTTAATGCCGGCAAAATAACTTTTTGTTCATCTTCGGGGCTGATTAATTTTGCTCCCGGGCGTGAGGAAGCAGCTCCGATATCTATGATATCAGCACCTTCAGATAGCATTTTTTCCACCTGCTTAAGTATATCATCTTCATTATTAAACCTACTACCGCCATAAAATGAGTCGGGAGTAATGTTAATAATTCCCATTACCAAAGCTGAAGATAAATTTATAATTTTACCACCGCAATTTAGGGTATGTTTTTGGTAAAAAAGTGTATCTTTCAACATAACTTAACAACATTATAATATCTACATAAATGAGCAAAGAGCAAAGAACAAAAGCGCAATTCGAGCAAATCAAAAGTATTTGTATTGATATTTTTGAAAAAAAGATGAAAGATTACGGTAGCGCCTGGAGAATATTACGCACTTCTTCACTTACAGACCAGATATTCATTAAGGCACAGCGCATTCGTTCGTTGCAGGACAAAGGTAATCAAAAAATAGATGAAGGTATTACTCCTGAATTTATTGGTATTGTAAATTATTCTGTAATGGCTTTAATTCAGCTTGACCTTGGGATAGCAGATCAGCCTGATCTTAATGTGGAAAAAGCTGTTAAGTTATATCACAAGCATTTTGATTCAGCCAAAAATTTAATGTTAGACAAAAATCACGATTATTCAGAGGCATGGAGAGAAATGAGAATTTCAAGCTTGGTTGATATTATACTGGTAAAGCTTCTTAGAGTTAAGCAAATTGAGGATAATAAGGGTAAAACAATAATTTCCGAAGGAGTTGATGCCAACTATATGGACATCATTAATTATGCTGTTTTTTCTCTAATAAAAATGGAGTTGGAAGGAGAGAAGCCTTAATAATAATTTAAAACACAAGTTATAGTGGTAAAGTATATTGGGAAAAAGATATGGTATGGATTATGGGTTTTTTGGGGTGTAATAACTCTGATCTTTTTCCTTTTTAAGGTTTTGCCGGGAGATCCTGCCAGGATGATGCTTGGACAGAGAGCTGATATTTCGTCTGTTGAGGCTATTCAGAAAGAACTCGGATTAGACCGTTCGTATTGGGTACAATACATTAATTATTTGAATGACATTTCTTTTGTTTCTGTTCACAAACATAGTAATGAAGATAGTTTTTTTTACCTCGATCATCAAAAATATACTGCACAAACTCTCATTACCATTGGAGATAAATCTGTTGTAGTAAAATCACCATATTTGGGGAGGTCTTTTCAGTCTGGTAGAAAAGTATCGGATATTCTTGCTGAATCATTTCCTCTTACTCTTTTGCTGGCTGTAGTAGCAATCTTATTTGCAATGATTATTGGAATTTTCCTTGGAGTACTGACATCTATAAATCCTGATGGTTGGGTAAGTCGCACAATTATTGGGTTTTCGGCTATTGGAGTCGCCTTACCTTCATTTTTTGCAGCAGTGCTAATAGCCTGGATATTTGCATACATATTGGGAGAATATACGGGTTTGAATATGACAGGCAGTTTTAAGGAAGTAGATGATTTTGGAAGAGGTGAGTACATACAAATCAAAAATATAATTTTACCTGCTATTACATTGGGCATAAGACCATTAGCCATAGTTGTTCAACTTACTCGAAGCTCACTTCTAAATGTTTTATCTCAGGATTATATTCGAACGGCCAGAGCAAAAGGTTTGTCTAAGTACAGAGTAATTACTCGTCACGCATTAAAAAACGCAATGAACCCTGTAATTACTGCAATTTCAGGATGGTTTGCGTCACTTTTGGCCGGAGCTGTGTTTGTTGAATATGTGTTTGACTGGAAGGGGCTGGGTGTTGTTATTGTTGATTCTCTTGAACATTATGATTTCCCGGTTATAATGGGATCTGTACTCTTAATATCTGTTATGCTTGTAATTATCAATATTGTTGTTGATATTCTTTATGGTGTAATAGATCCGAGGGTGAGATATTGAGATTTGTGCGGATTGAAAAGCTCGTCATATCGAGCGTCAGTGAGATATCCCGTAGTTTTTAGGATTGTATAGATTGTGCAGATTGAGAGTAATGAGATGATTGTAAGTATTGGAAACCATAAATCGGAAAAAACTTTTCTCCGTGAACCTCTGTGTTCTCCGTGTCTCCGTGGTTAAAAAAAATCCCACGCAAAAACCGCAAAGATTTCGCGAAAGACGGTAAGATAACTGATTCTTTAATAAGTTTAATCCGTGTTCCAATGAAAAATCCGAAAAACGAAACAAGTTTAAACCACTAAGTTCACAAAGGTTTTCACAAAGGGCACTAAGCTTTTCTTTGTGTACTTTGTGCATTCTTAGTGTGCTTTGTGGTTTTAAAAAATATCCACGCAAAAAACGCGAAGATTTCGCGAAAAGCGCAGAGGAAACTGATATTTTAATCAGTGAAAATCCGTTTAATCCGTGTCATCCGTGTTCCTATTATAAAATCCGAAAAACGTTAGAGGTTACAGAAGAGTGACAGGAAAGTGACAGAAAAGGTGACAGAAGAGTTACAGGAATAGTGACAAGGTTTTTGTGTACTTTGTGCACTCTTAGTGTGCTTTGTGGTAAATAAAATCCGTACAATCTCCTAAAAAGTAAACTGCATTGTAATCCTCCAGCCGAATTTTTGTGTTTCCGGATTGTCGAGGTAATTTAATCTCCAAACGGCGTCAACTCTGAAAAGTTTAAATATGTTTTCAACTCCGGCACTAACTTCATAATAGGGGTGTCTTAAGCCACGCGTACCTGCAGGGAGCAGCATTACTTCGGAGTGATTGTTGCTTAAGCTACCGATAAGCCCTTTTGCTGAAACTACTTCTCTGAGTTTCAATTTACGTATCAGAGGAATTCTATTCAGGATTAATCCTTGTAGATGGTGATCTACATAAATGCTTAAATATGTGTCACTTGCAAACTCATAATAGTTCATCATATTAAAAGCATACCTATCGAAAATATATGTTTCGTTGCCTTCGTGAAGTTTTAATAATGTAAAAGGCACGGTTCCCCATATTTTGCCTCCGTCAATAATGTATCGGAAATACCCTAGCGGACTTATATCAACTTTATGAGAAAAGTTAAAACCAACTTTATAATAATCATATTCACTGCCTAAAACTCCTTTAAAACCCTTAGTCAGATTCAAATTAAATATTGGCTTTTTTGTTCCCAGGCTCTTTCTTTCAAACTCACCCCTCAAGAATTTTTCATCTTTTGCTATTCTGAAATTCAGACTTACCTCTGTCGTTTTTACATCAGGAATGTTAATTATTTCCCCGTTTTCTTCTCTTTGAAATGGCAAAAACAAACCGGATTCAATTCTTTGGTGAGAAAGAATCAGCATATTTGTAAAGCCCTGAAACCATTCCTGTTCAGCTTTAATGTTTAGTTCCTTAACCATTGTAAGACTTGAGTTGGGAGTACGGCTTAGGAGAGATTTGAATATATTGTCATCTTTCAGAGCGAATTCACTTTTTCCAAGTTGTTTCAGGTCATATCTGCCATCAACGGAAATTGCGCTTCTTGGGTTGTTATCAAAAAGATATAACACTTCACCACCGTATTTAAACTTATTGTCTTTTACTCCATAAGCACCATATCCTCCAATCAAAAGCTTGGTGCTGAATTTATTACTTGTACGTCCACTTACCCTAAATCTGTTTCCTTCAATTTCATTATAACTAAATGTCTGGAAATAAGGACCTAACTCTAAATATCCAACTTCATAATAGAACATTACAAACATTCCTACCATTTTTTCATAAAACTTATATATAGGAACGCTTTGCACTGAATCTACCATCTTATAAATATTTTCTTCATGCTTTGTAAGAGGCACAGGCCTGTTTTCAATCCAAAAATCTTCATCTCTTATAAAAACTCTGTCTGTTATAATAATCTTATCGTTAGTGCTTGTTACATTTTGTGGAATTTTAATGTTTACTTCAATATCATCATATATTGAGGTCTTATTAACAAAAAATCCCCTTGAATTTTTGTAAAGATTGAAATCGAAAAACAGTTTCTCCTGATGTAAAAACCAAGTAGAATCATTTATCGTTTGATATTCATATTCGGCAACAAAATCGCTAATAAAATTAAAGTTGATATTTTTAGCGGTTCGCATCTGAATAGATTTTATTGCAAATGTGGTGTCATTTACCCAAAAATTACCTCTGAAAGTTCGGTCTTGTTCTCGTTTTGGAACAAACGAAATATTATAACACCATTTATCATCAATAAATGTACTGTCAAGCAGATAGTATTTGTAATAGAAAAGTCCGAAATCTGAAATAGGGCTTACAAATCCCGGCTCGAATATCATCAGAAAATTATCATAAATATTGATGTTTTGGTACATTCTTCCGGCAAGTTGCGACATACTCTCATTATCATAGCCTGATAATCTAGCTGCTTTTATGAATTCTCTTTCAAGCGGTGGTGATTTTCTGTAATAAAAGTCTGAAAAAGTTTCAGAGATAACCAATGGCAAAAATGCTTTTCCGGTAATGGCAGAAGTGTCGACATAGTCGAAAATAAACCTAAAATCTCGCAGAAGCCAGTTGTCTGTCATCCTTTCATCCACATTATCAGTGCCAATTTCGATTTTATTGTAGGTTTTGTGATAATAAGAATCAAAGCGGTCGGGATTATGACGAGGTTTGTTTTTTATAATGTTTCTTAGAATAGGATGGGCGGGGTTTTCGCCGGGGCGGATTACAACTTCATCCAGATAATACACATTAGTTTTTAAATTGAAGTTTATTTCCTGAAATTGATTTCTTCTAACAGGCACTTTTTGAGCTTCATAGCCTACAAATGAGGCAATAATTGTATCGGTTGCAATCCTATTCTCAAGAAAATATTCCCCATCAGTATTAGTAATAGTTCCAATTTGAGTATTTTGAAAATAAACACTTACAAACGGTATAGGCTCGTTTGTGTCGGCATCTTTTACCACACCCCTAATCCTTGTTATTTGGGCGTTGAGGCTAGATGTCGCTAACAAAAATATTGATATGTTTATTAGTGTTTTGAGCATTGTTTTGGTATTAGGTGTTAGGTGTTAGGTATCGGGTATTAGGTTTTGGGTATCGGGTATCGGGTATCAGGTTTCGGGTTTTGGGTTTCGGATTTCGGATTTCGGATTTCGAATTTACCCCCTATACCCCTATACCCTATACCCCTATACCCTATACCCTATACCCTATACCCTATACCCTATACCCTATACCTTCCCCCTAATCACCTCCACATATTCTTTAAACCTTTTATGTTTTCTTTCTTTTAAAACTAACAGTGCTGCATTATAAGCTGCTTTTACTGCTATTGGCACGCCTCCGCCTAGTTCGGCCCAATGCCCGCTAATATACAATCCTTTTAAGGGCGTTTTATAGCCGGCAACTCCAAGCATTGAATTCTTTTTTCCGGGTTTCTGACCCATCATACTTCCACCATAATTACTAGTATATCTCCAAAATGTTATTGGTGTTGCAACATTATATTCAATTATGTGCTTTCTTATGTCATTTTTCAAAAATTCCTCAAGCCTGTCGATAATTACTTCGGCATATTTTTGTTTAAGCTTTTTATAATTATCTCCTCTTACGATATTTCCATTTTCATGTGTGGTTGTTTCCCATCTGTTGTGACTTTCAAAAGATGTAGGCATAATAATAGTAAGAGAACCTTTACCTTCAGGAGCCAATCCTTTATTTCTGGCCGACTGAGAAAAAACAGACAGATGGCTGATTGGTGTTTCAGGATTATCAAGGTTTGACTGCTTAAGTTCGTATTTGTTGAACATTATAAGCTCCTCATTAAGTCCGAATTTTTCGGCCGGACAATCAAGAGATATATTAACAACTATTGCAGAGCTGTATAGTTCGGCAGATTTAAGCTTTTTCAGCATTTTTTTCGGACTGTATTCCTCAGGCATTATATCTTCATAAAGAGAAATAATATCGCAGGCTGCAATAACATTCGAGCAAAGAATTTCATGTTTCTGCTTTTTTTGTTCAAATATTACTGAATTGCATCTGCCATTTTTGTGAGTAATTTTTTTAGCTTTTGCATTGTTAATTATTTGACCGCCAAGCTCATGAGTCTTTTTCTCAAGCCATTTGGGATATGATTGACTGCCATCTTCCGGAGGATTTTGGAAATCTTTATTATACGCCCATGCAATAGGGATAAGGCATGAAAGCAGATCCGGCTCGTTGGAGAAAATCTCATGAAAAACCGGAGATTTGAAGTATCTGTTTAGCCCCTTGATCTTTCCTTTCTTACCCGAGTATTTTATAAACTTTATAAAAGGCAATGCAAATTTAAGTCTCGTAAGATTGTACTTGATTTTCTCAAACTGATTCATTGTATCACTAGTTCTGTAATACTCATGAAAACGTTTAAATAAAGGAGTCATTTTTTTTGCAGCATGAAAAAATTTCTCAATGCCATCCTTGTCTTCAGGAAAATCTCTAATGAGATCATTTTTCAAATCGTCGGGATTGCTGGTAAGAATATAATCGAAATTTTTGCCCAGAAACCTCTTAATTCTATGCTGAGTAGATGCAACAGGAAAGTCGTTGCCAATAATATTAAATACCTTACTAACAACACCTTCAGAGTTGCAATGATTAAGCCAGTGTATAGATGTATCGAAAGAAAAACCATTCTTCACATACTTAGCGAGGTAGCCACCCGATTGAGCACTTTGTTCTAATACAATGGTTTTCAAGCCAACATTATTAAGCAACGCCGCCGCAGTAAGCCCACTTATACCACCTCCAATAACAACCACATCTGCAGATAACTGTTGGTCTTTTTGCATATAAATATTGTATAATGAATAATAATTCCGATTCCAAAACTACATTTTTTTTTGATTGGTAAGATTGAAGATTTGTAAGATTGGTAAGATTGGGGATTAGGTTTTAGGTTGGGGTTTTGGGTTTTAGGTTTTGGGTTTTGAGTTTTGGGATAATGGTAAAAGGTATAAAAAAAAGGCGAGTTTTAAGGATTAAATTTTTATGCAAAGTATTTTTTCATAATTATTAGAAGACAAATAACAAAAATTACTTAGACGAAAACACGAATTTTATTTTGTAAAAATTAATTATATTTACACGTAAATAAAAAACTCCCACCGAAGCGGGAGTATAGGATAAAAATCCTTCGGCATATAGCCTTATTGTGATAAGATTTAAAATGGAATTTTATATCTTGTTGCAAAGATATAGAACTAATTCAAATAAACATAATTTACTATAAAAACATTTAGCTATGACGAAAATTTTGGGACTTGACCTCGGAACTAACAGCATCGGATGGGCTGTGGTTGAAAAAGATAAAGAAAGTTTTAAACTTATTGAAAAAGGAGTAAGAATATTTCAAGAGGGAGTAAAAATTGAGAAAGGTATTGAAAACTCCAAGGCAGCTGAAAGAACAAAATATAGAAGTGCCAGAAGGCTGAAATTCAGAAGAAAGCTGAGGAAAATAGAAACTCTTAAAGTATTAACAGAATATGGATTTTGCCCAAAAATCAGTGAAGAAGATCTTTTTAATTGGCGCTACAAAAAAGTTTACCCAACTAATGAATTGTTTCATGCTTGGTGGAAAACAGATGAAATGTCAAATCGTAATCCTTATTATTTCAGGAGTATTTGTGCAACGGAGAAGCTTGACCAAAATGTTGAGAATAACAGATTCATAATAGGTAGGGCATTATATCATATAGCACAAAGAAGAGGTTTTTTAAGCAATAGACTTGAAGGAACTAAAGAATCTGATGGTGCTGTAAAAAAGAATATTGAGGAAATAAATATTGCAAAAGGAGAGAAAACCCTTGGGCAATTTTTTTATGAAAAGTATTTAAAAGGGGAGAAAATCCGCGATCAATATACTCATAGAGAAGAACATTATTTAGAGGAGTTTGATAAAATTTGTGAAGTTCAAGAGCTTTCAGATGATTTTAAGAACAAGATTTATAAAGCTATTTTTTTCCAAAGACCGTTGAAGTCACAAAAAGGATTAATTGGAATGTGTGTTTTTGAAAAGAATAAACAAAGGTGCTCTGTTTCTCATCCTTTATTTGAAGAATACAGAATGTTATGCTTTGTGAATAATATTCGAATACAAACCCCTGAAGATGAAAAACTTAGACCACTAAATGAGGAAGAACGAAAAAAAGTAATTGAAAAATTCTACCTTAAAAAAGATCATTTTCCATTTGAAGATATTGCGAAAGCATTAGCCCCCAAAAACAGATACAAGTATTTTAAGGACAGGGACAAAAAAGCTGAAGACTATATATTTAATTACCAAATGAACACTACAGTTAGTGGCAACCCTGTATCAGCAAGATTTAAAAGCATTTTTGGTGATGATTTTTTAAATTGGCATATTGAACATGTTAGAAAAAAAGATGGAAAAACATCAATGATAAATATTGACGATGTTTGGCATGTGTTGATGACTTTTAATAATGATGAAAAATTGGTTGAATTTGCAAAAAATAAACTAAAACTAGATGATGAACAAATTGCTGAATTTTCCAGAATTAAATTAAAAAATGAATTTGCTTCACTAAGTTTAAAGGCGCTAAAGAATATACTACCTTATCTAAGAAGTGGGCTTATTTATTCCCACGCTGTTGTTTTAGCTAATATGTCTAATGCCTTGCCACAAGAAATATGGACTGATGAGATAAAAAGAAACAAAATTAATGGTGAGATAATAAATATCATTGAAACACAAAATGAGGAAAAAGCAATTATTGAAATTATTAATGGAATAATCAAGAATTGCAGAGAGAATGGAGAGTGCTGGAGTGATGAATCAATTAGTTATTATCATAATGATTTAGTAAAAGGATTATTATCCTATTTTGGGGAGAAAACGTATAATTCTTTTCCTGATGAAATTAAGAAAAGAATAGAGAGCAGAGCATTAAGTCAGCTTAAAACCCAAATGATAAAGAATTTAGGTCGTGGCGACTTTTTAAAGATTCAAACCATTGATGAAAGAGTAAAAGATTTCTTATTAAATAATTACAAGGCAGATATTAAAAAACTGGATAATATTTATCACCCTTCTGCTATTGAAGTGTATAAGCCGGCTAAAAAAGATGACAATGGGAAGAAGTATCTAGGAAGTCCGCTAATCTCCTCAATTAGAAATCCGATGGCAATGAGGGCATTACATCAACTAAGAAAAGTAATCAACGAGTTGATAAATAATGAAATAATTGATGAGAACACTAAGGTGAACATTGAAATGTCCCGTGGCTTACTTAATGCTAATGAAAGGAAAGCTTTGCAAACTTGGCAAAGAGATAGAGAAACTATAAGAAAAAAATATTATGAAAGTATTCTTGAGCATTATAAGGCTCAGGGAATGACTACTCAACCAAGTGAGGACGATGTTTTAAAATATCAGCTTTGGGAGGAACAAGGGCATAAATGTATTTATACAGGAGAGGAAATTGCTTTAAGTGAATTTCTTGGTTCAAATCCTCAATATGATATAGAACATACCATCCCCAGAAGCCTTTCTTTTGATAACTCTCAGGAAAATAAAACGTTGTGCAACAACAGGTTTAACCGCTCTATCAAGAAGAATAATTTACCATCTGAAATTTCTAACTATGATGAAATAAAAGAAAGGGTTGAAAGACTTTGGCTTGCAAAGATAGAAGAACTAGATAAACAAGTGCAGGCTGCTATAAGGGCATCCAAGGGAGCTGCTGAAAAAGATAGCAAAGATAGAGCAATACAAAAAAGACACAGACTATGCTTTGAGAGGGATTATTACAGAAATAAATTGAGTCGCTTTTTTATGATAGATGTGCCCCAAGGATTCAAAAACAGTCAATTGGTTGATATGGGCATAATTGCAAAATATGGGCGTTTATACATGAAAACTGTATTTGACAAAGTATATACTGTTAAGGGTAATACTGTTGCAGATTTTAGGAAAATGTGGGGTTTGCAGAATGATTATGAGAAAAAAGAAAGAGTTAATCACGTGCATCATTGTATTGACGCCGTTGTAATTGCATGCATGACTAAAGAAAACTATGAAAACCTTGCAAAATATTATCATGACAGAGATGATAGCTTTATAAATGACACGAAATACAAGTTTAATACTCCAAAGCCTTGGAATACTTTCACGGAAGACTTGAAGAGACTTGAAGATGAGGTTTTAATTTCACACTACACTCCTGATGTTTTACCAAAGCAAAGTAAGAAAAAACTCAGAAAAAGAGGTAGAGTTGTAAAAGATAAAAATGGTAATGCCATATACCAAAAGGGAGATTCCGTAAGAGGAAGCCTGCATAAAGATACTTTCTACGGAGCTATTGAAAAAGAGATAGTTAATAAAAATGGTGAAATTGAAAAACAGATTAAATATGTAGTTAGAAAGGCTCTGGATAACAATTTTGAAGATTCAAACATAAAAAATATTGTTGATGAGAGAGTTAGACAAATTGTTGAAGATGGGCGTAAAAAAGAAAAGATTCTTAGAAGCGAAATTGATAATTTGAAAAAGAAGTTGAGCAAAGCCGAAGAAAGTGAAGAATCTATTTTAAAAAGTGAAATCGAGAACCTTGAGAAAGAAATACAAAAGATATATTCACTTCCAAATAAAAACGGAGAGCCTATTCCAATAAAAAAAGTTAGAATCTATACCCCGTCGGTTACAAACCCAATACATCTTAAAAAGCAAAGAGACAAAGCATTAATAAATCCAAAGCCGTATAAGGAGTATTTTCATGTTGCAAATGACAGTAACTATATGATGGCCATATATGAAGGCAAAGATGAAAATGGTAACATAAAAAGAGATTTTGAATTGAAATCAAACCTTGAAGCGGCAGAGTTTTTTAAATACTCAGTTCAGAAAGAATTGAAAGCTCAAAACATCGAAGGTTATTATGGCTTAATACCGAAGGCAAAAAATAATGGAAAGCTGGAATTACCTTTAAAATCTATTATTAAAATAGGAACACTCGTTATTCTTTGGGAAAAATCACCGGAAGAAGTCTGGGACTTAGAACATTCTGAAATTAAGAAGAGGCTTTATAAGATTATTGGATTAAGTAATCAACGTATAATAAGACCATCTGGAAAAATTGGCGAATATGCAACAATAGTTTTAAGGTTTCACCAAGAAGCCACACAAGCATCTGATTTAAAGGTTCAAGATGGTGCCTTTTGCATTGATGAAGAACATAAACCTCAGCGAAAATTAAATCACAACCAGTTTAATACAATAGTTGAGGGCTTTGATTTTAAAATAACAGCATTGGGTAAAATAATTCAATTATAAATAATGAATTTATGCTAAAACGCACATTGTTTTTCTCAAATCCATATAAGTTGAATTTACAAAATAATCAACTTATTGCAACACCTGAAGCAGACGGTGATATCGTTAGTGTGCCGATAGAGGATATTGGTTTTGTGATTCTGGAAAATATGAGACTAAGTTTAAGTATGTCACTAATAGAGGCTTTAATGAGTAATAATGCTGCTATTGTGTTTTGCAATTCAAAGCACCACCCACAGTCAATGTTGCTTAATCTTGACGGAAACAATACTCAGAATGAAACGATTAGACAACAGATTGAAGCCGGTATTCCTTTAAAAAAGAACCTTTGGAAACAAACAGTAGAGGCAAAAATCACAAATCAGGCATATTTATTAAAAAAGCTAGGGATTAAACATAATACTGTATTAAGTTTTGCAAAAGATGTTAAATCAGGTGATCCCGAAAATCGTGAAGGTGCTGCTGCAAGAGAGTATTGGGGAAAGTTGTTTGGTAAGGATTTTAACCGTGAGAGATTTGGAGAATACCCCAATGATTTATTGAATTATGGTTATATAATATTGAGAGCAGCCGTTGCCAGAGCTTTGGTTGGTTCAGGTTTGATGCCCGCATTGGGGATCCATCACAGTAATAAATATAATTCATATTGCCTTGCAGATGACATAATGGAGCCGTACCGCCCATTTGTTGATGCAAGGGTTTATAATATATACAAAAATAATCCGGAGGACCAGTTTCTTAATAAAGAAACCAAAGCGGAGTTGCTTAAAGTTCTGGCAGATGATGTATTTATAGACAAAAACAGAAGACCTTTGATGATTGCGTTATCAAATACAACAGCATCATTGGTAAAGTGCTTTTTCGGAGAAACAAAAAAAATAAAATATCCTTTATTGCAATAATGTAAAATGGAGCAGTTAAGGCTAAATGCGTATCATATAATGTGGTTATTTGTGTTTTTTGATTTACCGGTTACCACTAAAAAGCAAATCAAAGCTGCAACAGGCTTTAGAAAAAACCTGATAAAAGATGGTTTTACAATGATGCAATATTCGGTTTATATAAGGCATTGTGCCAGTCGTGAATCGGCAGAAGTGCATGTAAAAAGAGTTAGGCGATTTGTGCCGGAAAAAGGGCAGGTAAGTATTCTTTCAATAACAGATAAACAATATGGTAATATTGTAAACTTTATTGGAAGAAAAGAAAAGGAAATGGGTTCTGCACCTGCTCAACTGGAATTGTTTTAAAAGTTCTTTGACATAATTGGAAAAATAAAATAACCATAATCAAACTACTTCATAGAAGTTTGTTGGTGTTTTTCTTGTGATAAAAAACACTTCAAAACATCTATTTTTAATATGTTTTAAAGCTCTATGTTGTGGTTTGATTTAAAAATGGAATAATTAACAACATAATAGCTTATTTTGATTGTAAAATCAATGTTGTGGTTTGATTTAAAAATGGAATAATTAACAACGCGTATATAAGGAAACAAGTAAGGCGGGGGGTTGTGGTTTGATTTAAAAATGGAATAATTAACAACTACTCAATCAAGGGGTTGTGCATGTTTTTTGTTGTGGTTTGATTTAAAAATGGAATAATTAACAACCAATTTCTTCCAATAATTGCGCGTCGCTACGTTGTGGTTTGATTTAAAAATGGAATAATTAACAACCATTCTGTATATTGTCCGGCGGCTAGCAATGTTGTGGTTTGATTTAAAAATGGAATAATTAACAACTGGATTAATCAAAACAGCGCAGCGCAGATGGTTGTGGTTTGATTTAAAAATGGAATAATTAACAACAATGATTCGGAGTGCCTTATCATTGAAGCAGTTGTGGTTTGATTTAAAAATGGAATAATTAACAACTTTCTTCAAGTTCCTTTATTCGTGGGTCAGGTTGTGGTTTGATTTAAAAATGGAATAATTAACAACTTTTTAAATGAAAAGCTATCACTGTCTTTTGTTGTGGTTTGATTTAAAAATGGAATAATTAACAACATTGACAGCAATTACGTAGAATACGCGGAAGTTGTGGTTTGATTTAAAAATGGAATAATTAACAACATGTTTATCAACGGCAGGTTGTTTAAGCTGGTTGTGGTTTGATTTAAAAATGGAATAATTAACAACCTATTGGTGGCATTTGTAATTATGGGTAGGTTGTGGTTTGATTTAAAAATGGAATAATTAACAACTGCGGTGGATGATGCAATAGCCTGTGACGTGTTGTGGTTTGATTTAAAAATGGAATAATTAACAACCACCATTTGCGGCTCTTTCTAAATAAACATGTTGTGGTTTGATTTAAAAATGGAATAATTAACAACTAGTAAAAACACTACAAAAGCAGGAGTAGTGTTGTGGTTTGATTTAAAAATGGAATAATACACTACTCTTTGATTTGCAAGATTTGTAAGATTGAAGAAAAAAAAGGCGAGTTTTAGGGATTAAATAATACCCCCGGAAGCTTCCAGTTCCGCTGTCGCGGAAGCTGGAAGTTCCTCACGCTAGAACTGGAAGCTCCCGATAGGGACTTCCAGCTTCGGGTTACATCTTACAAATCTTACATCTTACAAATCTTAAGAATCTTACAAATCTTAAAATTAAAACGATAATTTTACAAAACGAAATCGCATTATAAAAAACGATAAAATATACACATCATGAAAAAGAATATTGTAGCAGGAAACTGGAAAATGAACACCACTTTGGAAGAAGGCAAGGCGCTGGCAACATCAATTTGCGAGCTGATTATCAATAAACCATTAAGTGCAATTAGTGGCAACCCTGAGGTGATATTTTTTCCGCCATTCACTCATCTTACAGAAATTGTAAAAATTGCGAAAAAGGTAAAGGGAGTGTACGTTGGAGCTCAAAATTGCTATTCAACTGATAAAGGCGCATATACAGGTGAAGTTTCAGCAACTATGCTTAAGTCTATTGGGGCTACTCACGTTCTTGTTGGTCATTCTGAAAGAAGGCAGTATTTTAAAGAAGATGACCAAGCATTAGCCGCAAAAGTGTCGCAGGCCATTGATAATAGCTTGATACCTGTTTTTTGCTGTGGTGAACTTTTGCCGGAAAGAAAATCTGAACAACATTTTAACGTTGTTAAACAACAGATTGTTAAGAGTTTATTCTGGATGGATGAGGCTGATTTTAAAAAGGTTGTAATTGCATACGAACCCGTGTGGGCAATAGGCACAGGAGAAACAGCGTCTCCGCAACAGGCTCAGGAAATGCATGAGTTTATTCGCAATCTAATTAATGAAAAATATGGAATGGAAATAGCAAATAGTATTTCAATTCTATACGGTGGAAGTTGTAATGCGCAGAATGCCAAGGAATTATTCAAACAAACTGATGTGGATGGAGGACTAATTGGTGGTGCTTCTCTTAAATCTTCTGATTTTTTCCAAATAATTTGTTCTTTTTAGATTGATTTTGTTTGGTGAATCAAATCTGCTGAGGAATGATATTTATTGGTTTCATCCCTCCGGGATTTTAAATAAACTGGGATACCATTTTTTTATAGACATTTCACTCCTAACGGAGTTAAAACATACAGATTATTAATGTGGTAATTCATAAAGGCGAAGTTTTAATAGATAAATATGATTTCACTGCTAACGGAGATAAGACGTACGAATTTTTAATTTGTTAATCCCGTAGGGATGAAATGTTTATAGCAAATGAAGAAATTTAATTAAATTAGTTCCGTAGGAACGAAACAAAAATAAATTGTATTAAATCATGGATTACGTTGAAGTTACATATATTGTCGCACCCAAAGACCCTTGGGCAGATATTTTAATTGCACAACTTGCTGATATTGGGTTTGATAGTTTCGAAGAAACTGAGAATGGTTTTAAGGGCTATATTGAAGGCAAACTCTTTAGTGAAGACGCAATTAAAGAGGCATCACAGTTTTCAGACAACCCCAAAGTTGATATATCATATAATGTTAAAAAAATAGATGATACTAATTGGAATCAGGTTTGGGAAAGCAACTTCGAACCTGTTCATATAGAAGATTGTTATATCAGGGCGCCTTTTCATGAAGAAAAGAAAGGGATTACTTATGAGTTGATAATAGAGCCTAAAATGTCGTTCGGACCCGGGCATCACGAAACTACTTCTCTTATGGTAAAATGGTTGCTTGAGATTGACTTTAAAGATAAAACTGTTTTGGATATGGGTTGCGGTACCGGAGTTTTGGCAATTCTAGCCGAAAAAAGAGGGGCTAAAACACTTACTGCTATTGATAATTATATTTATGCCTACGAAAATACTATTGAAAACGTTGAAAGAAATAACTGCAAAAACATTGAAGTTATACTTGGAGATGCTACTGCTTTGGGAAAGCAAAAGTTTGATATTATAATTGCAAATATTACTCGAAATGTATTGCTGGAAGATATGGAAAGTTACAGCAAGGTTCTTAATCAGAGTGGCTTAATCTTATTTAGCGGGTTTTTTAGTATTGATAAAAGTTTAATTGAAGATAAGGCGACTTCTTTGGGCCTTGAACATGTTGGAGAAAAACTTGAAAAAGAGTGGATTTCGCTTTGTTTTAAAAAGAAATAGTGATTGTAAATTATGATTAAAAAAGCTCTATTTACTGTTTTAATTCTTCTGCCTTTTTTGTCAGTTGCACAGAATACTTTTACACGAGATAATGTGCAATTCTTTCAGGAAATAAAAAATCTATTCTCGGCTGTTGAAAGAAATGAAAAAGTAAAGCTGGATGCTCTTGTTGATTCATTTGGTGAAGTTTGGAAGTATGGTAACCTTATGGATGAGCAAAAGGAAATGATTTATAATACAATGGACGCAATGTTGGGTTTGCGATTACGAGCTCCCATTGATTATCCGTTATACATAAACACTGTTATGGCAGTGCTTAAAACCAAACATGCTCGCCACAACTTTGAAGAATGGCACAATAGCATCAAACCCCTACTAACACTCAGAAATCAAAGCAGATATCTGCGTCATCTGGAATATTCTTTTAAAATCTTTAAAGACAATCTTGTGTTTGATTCTCCAACATTGTCGTGGAAATACAGCAATAACAATTATATACTGCATTTCATTAACGACACTTTGAGAGTTGATTTTCAAGATGGTAACCTTTATTGTTATGCTCAGAGGGATAGCTTGATAATTCATAATACTAAAGGTTCTCTTTTTCCTTTTGATGAAGCATGGAAAGGCAAAGGGGGCTTGGTAACTTGGGAAAGAGTTGAACTTGACAGAAAAAATGTTTATGCAAATTTGTCATCATACAATATAAATCTAAAGCTTGCAAGATATGATGCTGATTCTGTGCATTTCTATAATAAAAAGTTTTTCGATACTCCTTTACATGGAAAACTTTCAGAAAGAATTGTAGCTGATGTAAAACCGGAAAACGCCAGATATCCAAAGTTTCAGTCGTATCAGGTAGTGCATGAGATTAGGAATATTTTTCCGGAAGTAAATTATGTGGGTGGCTTCACAATGGAGGGACAAAGAGTTTTGGGCTCAGGAACTGCCGATGGTAATGCTTACATTCATTTTTTCGAGAATGATTCTCTATTTATAACTGTGGGAGCTAAAGCATTCAGTATTAGAGACGACAGGATTAGTGCAGACAGATCAAGTGTAAGTATTTATTATTCAGGGGATTCTATCTATCATCCAAATATTCAGATGAGATATCTGCACGAAAGAAAAGAGTTTTATTTGCTGCGCGATGAAAAGGGTATTTCCAGGGCTCCTTTTATGAACACGTATCACAATATTGATATGTATTGTGAAGCATTATATTGGTATAAGGGTTCAAAAGAAATATTATTTCAGGCTGTTAGGGGTTTTTCGGGTCCTAAAAGAGCGGTTTTTGAATCTCATAATTTCTTCAGCGATATGCTTTTTATGCGCATGCAAGGTATTGCAGATATGAATCCTTTGTTTCATTTGAGAAATTATGCCCGCGACAAAAACACTCAAACATTTCATGTTGAAGATTTTTCGCGATATATAAGATCAAATGTTCCTTCCACTAAGGCTATGTTGTTGGATATGTCGCATCATGGATTTTTGGTTTATGATCTTGATTATGATATGATTACAATAAATGATAAGCTTTATCACTATCTTGGTGCAGCAACAGGGAGGTCCGATTTCGATGTAATAAGAATAGAATCGGAGGCTTTGGTCAACGCCAGAATAAATCTATTAAACTTCGATTTGCATATTCAAGGGATATCGCGCATCCCTTTAAGTTCATCAAAAAACGTTGTTCTGCATCCATTTGGAAGTACAGTTGTTATGCAAAAGAATCGCAATATGTATTTTAATGGAAGGATAGAATCCGGCCTATTCGATTTCTTCGGCAAAGAATTCTTTTTTAATTATGAAGCATTTAAAATAGATCTAATCAACACCGACTCTTTAAGTTTTAGGGTTAAGTCTTTCCAGCCCGATTCACGGGGAATTCATTCTTATGTAAGGGTTAGAACTGTATTGGAAGGAATAAATGGAGAATTACTTATAGATAATCCCAAAAATAAATCCGGTAGGCTGCCTATTCCAAGGTATCCAATTTTTAATAGCAATAATGAATCTTTTGTTTACTACGACAAAGAATTTGTACATAGTGGAACATATCGTAGGGCGGATGTTTACTTTAAACTGGTACCGTTTACTGTTGATAGCCTCGACCATGCAACAACAGATAATATTGCATTTGATGGGGTGTTTATATCAACGGGAATTTTTCCTGATTTTAGAGATTATTTGAAAGTTCAGCGAGATTATTCTTTAGGTTTCAATTCTAAGACCCCGGAAGAGGGTTATCCTATTTATAATGGAAAAGCACATTATTACGGCCCTATCGATATGAGTTATGAAGGACTTATGGCCAATGGGAAAATGGAATATCTTAATGCAACCATGCAGGCAAACAAAATGATAATGTTTTTGGATTCTGCCCGAGCCGATTTGAAAACATTTGCTCTGGCTGAACAACTTGAGCCTGTTGAATACCCTGATGTGTCTGCAAAAGATGTAAAAATGTTGTTTTTACCGTATCAAGATGAACTTGCCATTTCAGAGACAAAAGAGCCAATTGAACTTTATGCCGGGATGACGCAATTGAGAGGTAAACTGTCTATTACTCCTGTTGGACTTACCGGAAGCGGGAAAATGGATTTGTTTGGGTCTGAACTTTCAGCAGATTATATGGCCTTTAAAGCAAAAACATTCGACAGCCCCAATGCAGATTTCAAAATATATACTGCAGACGGCAAGCGAGTTGCATTTAATGCATTTAATTATAGCGGACATTTTAACTTAGAAGTCTTTACAGGTGTATTGGATGAAAATGAAACAGGAGGTAAAATATCCTTCCCTGAAAATCGATTCGACGGGTATGGTTATAATTTCGATTGGGATATGAAAAAACAATCGCTCAGTTTAACTAGTGTTGTGGCTCCTGATCCTGAAGAAATTGCAAATATGAGTACAGACCAGATTATTGACCTCGATTTTAGAGGAAAAGAACTGATTTCTACACATAGAGCTCAGGATTCATTGAGATTCTTTGCAGGCAAAATTGATTTTACAGTTGCTGAAAATGTGATTAATGCGAGTGAGGTAAATGTTGTTAAAGTTGCAGATGCTGCTATTTTCCCTAAAGATGGACTGGTTTCGGTATTGCTCAGAGCTGAGATAAAAAAGCTAGAAGATGCACGGATTGTTGCAAACACAAAAGACAGATATCATTACTTTTATAATGTTACTGCAGATATAATTTCCAGAAATAAATACAGGGGTTCGGGTAAGTATGATTATGTTGATATAACTGCAGAAAAGCAACAAATTTACTTTGATGAAATAGACGTAATACCGGGGTCGAATACAACTTTTGCAAAAGGTAAAATACTAGAAGATCAGGATTTTACTTTAAGTCCAAGATTCGCATATAAAGGCGATGTTGAACTTACAGCATCAGAAAAGCATATGAGATTTATTGGCTCTACGAAAATATTTGTGAATTGCACTCCAATGGTAACCAACTGGTTTAAATTCGATAATGTTATAAATCCAGATAATGTTTTGATACCTGTTACAGAGAATTTGAAAAGTGATATGAATGTTGATTTGAAAAGTGCTCTAATTTTGGCAGGTGATTCATTTCATATTTATCCAGCGTTTTTCGATAGAAGAAGACATTACCTTGATAAGGAAATCGTTTCTGCAACAGGCTATCTTACTTGGGATGATTTAAGCAAAGAATATCAATTAAGTTCTTTGGAAAGGCTTAGAAATCGAAATATGCCGGATAATTTTATAAGGCTTAATCCTCAAACTTGTCTTTTAGAGGGAGAAGGAGTTGTTGATATTGGTAGTGATTTTGGGCAATTAAAAACAAAATCATATGGCACAGTTACCCATAATATAAAAGAGTTTAAAACAGACTATGATATTGTATTGGGTATTGATTTCTACTTTATTGATAGCGGAATGGATTTTATTGCCGGAGTAATTGAAAAAGAACAGAAATTAAGCAGGATAAACCTTAACAGGCAAAAATATCTTAAAGCATATAGGATAAAAACCGGAGAAATTCAGGCAGCAGTTTTAAGAGAAGAGATCATTCAGAGTGGAGTAATTCGTAGAGTACCCCCTGAACTGACTCACACAGTTTACTTGGCCGATTTAAAATTATCCTGGAATCAAAGAACAACAAGTTTTGTGTCGAAGGGAGCCATAGGTGTAGGAAATATTAATAAAATTCCATTGAATAAATATGTTAATGGTTATTTCCATATCCGAAAACAAAGGGGAGGGGATATTATTTCTTTTATTCTTGAACCTGTTACCCATGGAGGTAAACCACTTGAAATATCAGAAGAAGATGTAATAGAAATTGATGAGAATGGTTTAGCAGAGCAAGATTCATTATATGTTGAAACTCCTGATGTGGCTGATAGTGATGAAAATGATAAAAAATCTAATACAGATGAGATGCCTGAAATTACAGAGGAAGTTGCTGAAGCCGAATCGAATATATCTCAGGATAAGCCCAACCTTCAACCTCTAGATCAGCTTTTAGGAGCCGAATACTTTTATTTCTCATACTCAAATAGTATTATGCAAATAATTGGGGCTAATCCTCAATTTAACAAGTTTATTAGCGACTTAGATCCAAAAAAGAGGAGGATGGATGTGCCTAGTGGAGAAACTCCTTTTGCCTTCCTTTTATCAACCGAGAGACGTCCGTTTGATTTTGTTAGGATGATTCAAAGAATTAATGATTAGCGCAATTGCGTATATTGTTTATATGTTTATATTTGCGCCTTCGTAAAAATTCATATGTAAAAACTAATTTCAAAAGTTTATTATGGAGTATTCTTTAATTCTTGCCGCAATGCTTATTGGGGGTTATCTTCTTGGGTCAATCCCAACTGCTGTATGGATTGGCAAATCTTTTCATAATATAGATGTAAGAGATCATGGAAGTAAAAACGCAGGTTCAACTAATGCTATTAGAGTGCTTGGCTTGAAAACAGGGATTATTGTTTTGATAATTGATGCCTTTAAAGGTATAGCAGCTGTGAATTTAGTATTGATTTTTCCGGAAATATTTCCCGGTGAAAATACATATGTCATGTTTAAGCTATTGCTTGGTGTAATGGCTTTGTTAGGGCATATATTTCCAATATTCGCAGGGTTTAGAGGAGGTAAGGGAATTGCTACACTTGCTGGAATTGTAATTGCATTATTTCCCGGAACAGTTTTGATTTCACTCGGTGTTTTTGCGTTGATATTTTTAATTACAAGAATAGTTTCTCTAGGCTCAATTATAGCTTCTATTACTTTTCCTATTATAATTATCTTCTTTGATAAAGAAGCTGTACTTGCAGAAATGATATTTTCAGTGGTTGTAGCTGTTTTTGTTCCGCTAACTCACAGGAAAAATATATACAGGCTTCTTAAAGGAGAAGAGAATAAACTTCACTTTGGGAAAAAAAATCAAAACAAATAGTTTTACCCATAATTTATTTTCTTTAAACATCCAAAACCAACTTATTTTTTTTACATTTGTTGTTGGAGTTTTAGTTATTAATATTAACTGTTTCAATTTATGATGTGGGTTGTTGTTATTAGCCTTATTGTTGCAGGTATAATCTTCATACTTTTGGAAGTATTGGTTGTGCCTGGAACTACCGTTGTTGGGTTTATTGGAGCCGGTATGATGGCAGTTGGTATTTATTTGTCTTATTCTGAATTTGGCAACCAAATAGGTACAATAACGCTTTTATCAACAGTAGCCTTATCAGCTGCTGCTATAGCAATATCAATTAAAGCAGGGACTTGGAAAAAAATGATGCTGAATACAGAGATTGACGGAAAAGTGAATATTATTGATAATGATAAGATAAAAGTTGGAGATGAAGGTAAAACTGTTACTCGTTTAAATCCGGTTGGTAAAGCTATTATAAATGATGAATTTTATGAAGTTGTATCAAAGGATAATTTAATTGATGAAAATCAAGACATTGTTGTTTTGAAAGTTGAAGGGAATAAAATTATTGTTAAACAAAAAACTAAATAAATCATGGAAACAAATGTTGCTGTAATTATTGCCATCGCCATAGGGAGTCTTATCGGCCTTTGGATAATTTTTTATTTTATACCTCTTGGGTTGTGGTTTTCAGCTCTTTTATCAGGTGTAAGAATTAATCTGTTACAACTAGTATTAATGCGTTGGAGAAAAATTCCGCCTGCAATTATTGTTAATAATCTAATTGCTGCTACCAAAGCCGGATTAAAACTTCAGAGAAACGACCTTGAGGCTCATTTTCTCGCTGGAGGAAGAGTAAAAGCTGTTGTTAATGCATTGATTAGTGCTGATAAAGCCAATATCCCACTTGATTTTAAAACAGCTACTGCTATCGACCTTGCAGGTAGAGACGTTTTAGAAGCAGTGCAAATGTCTGTAAAGCCTAAAGTTATAAACACTCCTCCGGTAGCTGCTGTTGCAAAGGATGGTATTCAGCTTATTACTAAAGCCAGAGTTACATTAAGAGCAAATATCAAACAACTTGTTGGTGGTGCAGGTGAAGAAACTATCCTTGCCCGCGTTGGTGAAGGTATTGTTACGTCTATTGGTTCTGCAACTAATCACAAACAAGTACTTGAAAATCCTGATAGTATCTCTAAAGTTGTTTTATCTAAAGGACTTGACTCTGGTACCGCATATGAAATTCTTTCTATCGATATCGCTGATATTGATGTTGGTAAAAACATTGGAGCTATGTTGCAAATCGACCAGGCAAATGCCGACAAAAACATTGCGCAGGCTAAGGCTGAGGAAAGAAGAGCAATGGCTGTTGCTGCCGAGCAGGAAATGAAAGCTAAAGCACAGGAAGCTAGAGCCAATGTTATTCAAGCAGAAGCTGAAATTCCAAAAGCAATTTCAGAAGCACTAAAAAATGGAAATCTAGGTATTATGGATTATTATAGAATGGAAAATATTAAAGCTGATACTTCCATGAGAGAAAATATATCAAAACCTATTGCCAGCAAAAAAGATAAAGGCAAAGATGAGTTGAGTAAATAACTCTTGATATATAAACAAATTAAAACGGCCTTAAAGAATCTTTAAGGCCGTTTTTTTTAAAATCATTTTTCCTTTTATACTCCCGGAATAGCTAATAATGGAATTTCGGTGTGGAATTTTTTAGCCTGAATCTTAGAGCTTTGATATATTTTTTGAAATAAATCTTGCTTGCGGGTTATTAAAGAAAGTATGTTTATGTTATTTGCAAAAATATACTCATCTACTTTTGTGGCAAGTTTTTCTTCGTTATTGTTGTTTTTAATATTTACAAGAGTCCATTTTATTCCTGATAATAGACTATTTGCCTCTTCCCTCACACTATTATTGAAAATGTTAATTTCATCAGCATCATCAGTTTTGCTGCAATATAAAATATGTATTTCAGATTTAAAATATTTTGCAAACTTTATAACAGTTTCAAATAAATTCAGAAGCTCCTGATCAAAATTTTTATTTACAGCAATTGCAATCTTTTTAACAGGCGAAAATTTAATGTTTTCATGAATTGCTAAAACCGGAATTACGCCTGAGTTGATAACATCAAATGTTATTGGTGCAAGTGAAGCATCAGAGCGTTTTAATTTAGCTTTTGTGCCCATAACGATTAGATCTGCATTTTTTTTCTCAGCAAATTGATTAACACTTTCACTCACAAAACCTGTTGATTGAGCCAAATGAGCAACAGGCTCAGCCTGGCCTTTTAAAATAGTTTCTTTAAAAGTTCTTAGATTAATTTCATTGTCTTTTTCTAATTGTTGAGTTAAAGCTTTTCTTTCTTGCTCTGAAGGCATTGTGCCCGAATAAACAGGAGGATAAAGTTTTGACGCCGCAATGTTGAAGGTATGAAGTATATATATCTGCGATTTAATAACTTTTGCTATTTCGACAGCATAAAATCCGGCATTTTTTGCGTGGTCGGAAAAGTCGGTGGGAATGAGTATGTTTTTCATATGTGTTTGTTTTTATGATTTTCCTTGTTAATTATAGTTTTTTATTTTGATATCAAATTCAGCCAAAAAAATCAATTATTATATTGAATGACAATTATAAAATGAAAAACCTAAGTATTTTTCAAATATAATGTTTTTTTTTCTCTTTAAAAAGAAATTTGTTGTTCAAATATTTCAGCTTTTTTATTAGCGTAAACTTGCCGCAATCGTTTTATCTTTGCGTATGTTTTTTAAAGAAAGGATTTGTTTTGTCTAATATCTTATTCCATTACCCTAGCTGGTTTATATTGTTTTGTCTTGCTGTGGCTTTGCTGATTACAGCATTGTTGTACTGGCGAGATAATAGCCTGGAAATATTGTTTTGGCAAAAATGGTTGCTTGTTGTATTTAGGTTTGTAACTGTATTTGTTATAAGTGTTCTGATTTTAGGTCCTGTAATTGAGCGTTTTACAACAAATGATGAAGACCCTATTATTGTTTTTATTCAGGATAATTCAGAGTCTATAAAATTAGCTTATGATAAAGAACCAAATGAGCTGAATAATTATTTATCTGAAAAAGAATCCGTTATTAAGCTACTGAAAAATGAATATGATCTTCATTTGTTTTCTTTCGGTGACGGGTTCAGAAGACAAGATTCGATTAGTTTTAATGATAAGCTAACCGATATGTCGCTGATATTCAAAGGGATAACTGATTTGTATTCTAATAGAAATGTTGGAGCTGTTATAATCGCTTCTGATGGTATTTATAATCAAGGACTTAATCCTGTTTATGCTGCAACAGAAATGAAGTTTCCTACTTATACAATTGCACTTGGAGATACAATAGCACGAAGGGATGTGCTTATTAATAAAATTTCATATAATGCGATTACATATCTAGGAAATTATTTTCCCGTTGAAATTGTTGTAGAAGCTAGAAAATGCAGCAGCTTAAGTACAAGGTTGCAAATCAAAAAGGATGGAGCAGAAGTATTTAGTAAGGTGCTAAAGTTTACTTCTGAGCATGAATTTCACACTGAACTTGTTGAACTTGAGGCTGTTTCGGTTGGCACTCAACGATATGATGTAATTGTTGATGCTGTTGCGGATGAGTTTAATATTGAAAACAATGTTAGGCGATTCTACATAGATGTAATTGACAGTAGGCAAAAGATTTTGATTCTTGCAGATGCGCCTCACCCCGATATTGGAGCCATAAAGCAAGCCCTTGATGATAATGATAACTATGAAGTCGAATACTTCCCTTTGATAGGTTTCAATGGGAATGTTCAGGCTTACAATTTAATAATTCTCCATCAGCTTCCATCATACAGATTACCTAATCATAGAGTTCTTTCAGAAATATTTAAAAGCGATATCCCTGTATTATTTGTATTTGGCGGACAAACAAATTATACCATAATAAACAGTCTTAATCTTGGAGTAAATGTTAGGGCGAGATCTAGTCAATTTAATAACGCTCAAGGTGTTGTAAATAAGAACTTTACATTGTTTACGGTAGGAAAAGAGATTGAGAACCTTGTAAATTATATGCCTCCGCTTAGCACAGCATTTGCGAATTATCTTTTATCACCATCATCAAACATATTTTTGTTTCAAAAAATAGGAAGTGTTGAAACTCAAGATCCTTTAATAATGTTCAACGACCAGTCTAATAAGAAATATGGATTCATTTTTGGCGAAGGTCTTTGGAGATGGAAATTGCATAACTTTCAACGTTCAGGTAACCACAACTTTTTTAATGAGATTATTGCAAAAATATCTCAATATCTTGCTCTAAAAGAAGATAAGAACCTTTTTAGAATCAATACCAGAAATCTTATTTTTGAAAATGAAGCTATTGTGTTTGAAGCTGAATTGTATAATGCTAGTTATGAGCTTATTAATGAACCTTCGGTTAGTTTGGTTTTGAAAAATGAAGAAGAAACAGAATTTAATTATGAATTTAGCAGAAGTTCTAATTCATATAATTTGAATATCGGATTGTTTCCACCGGGTAATTACTCATATAAGGCTACTACGATAGTTAATAATGAGATATTTCAGGTTACTGGTGTCATTACAATTGCTGAATTAAATTTTGAAGCTGGCAATTTGCTTGCAGACCACAATTTGTTGTTCAGAATGGCTTTAGAAACTGACGCAAAAATGTATTTTCCCGGAGGTCTTGAAGAACTTGTTAATGATATTAAGGGAAGAAAGGATATAGCTGCTATATTATACAGTCATAAGCAATATTCTGACTTGATAAACTGGAGATGGTTGTTTTTTGTTCTTTTATTGTTTTTATCTGTTGAATGGTTTGTGCGAAAACGTGCTGGTGGTTATTAATGTGCCAATTTGCCAATATGATAATATGTGAATAATAAAAGGGGAATAGGTGTCGGGTGATTTGTGTAAATTTATGTGATTTGTGGATAAAAATGGATATAGGGAAATAATATGGAAAATACAATATATTATGTCATTATTGCTTTCATAGTGCTTGATTATGCTTTTGAGAGAACGCTTGGGTATTTGAATTATACAAAGCTTAGCAATGTGTTGCCCGAAGAACTAAAAGGTATTTATGAAGCGGAGAAATACAAAAAGTCACAGGACTATTTGAAAATTAATATGAAATTCGGACTTATTATAAGTTTTATTTCATTCATCATTATTTTGTTAATGCTATTTTTTGGTGGATTTGGTTGGTTAGATGGTATTCTTAGGCAATACACAAATAATACAATTCTTTTATCAATTCTATTTTTTGCTGTTATTGGTATAGCCTCAGATATAATGTCAACTCCATTTGATATATACGATACGTTTGTAATTGAAGAGAAGTTTGGATTTAATAAAACTACAGTTAAAACTTTTATTCTTGATAAAATAAAAGGATGGTTTCTGGCTGCAATAATTGGCGGTGGACTAATTGCTGCATTTGTTTGGTTTTATGAAATTGCAGGCAACTTATTTTGGTTATACGCATGGGTGCTCTTTTCCGCATTTTCGATATTTATGACAATGTTTTATAGCACTTTAATTGTTCCATTATTCAACAAACAAACTCCGCTTGAGCAAGGAGAGTTGAGAGATGCAATTGAATCTTTTGCCAAGAAAGCAGGATTTAAATTAGATAATATTTTTGTAATTGATGGATCGAAACGTAGTACTAAGGCAAATGCATATTTTAGCGGATTAGGCCCGAAAAAACGAATTGTTCTTTACGACACTCTTATAAAAGACCATACAACTGAAGAACTAGTTGCTGTTCTTGCACACGAAATTGGTCATTATAAAATGAAACACACTTTAAAGGGTATGTTTATCTCATTGATACATACGGCACTTTTACTCTACCTTTTGGGTGTTTTTATCAACTACGAAGAGCTATCTTTAGCCCTTGGAGGTAAACAATCAGCTTTTCATCTTGGTGTACTTGCTTTCGGATTATTATATTCACCAATATCAACAATACTTGGAATCATTGGTAATGTGATTAGTCGCAAGCATGAATATCAAGCTGACGAGTATGCTGCCATAAATTACAAAGCTGCACCATTGCAGGATGCTCTTAAAAAGCTTAGCGTCAATAACTTAAGCAACTTAAGGCCACACTCTGCAGTTGTCTTTGTAAGTTATTCTCATCCTCCATTATTAAAGAGGTTGGAATTTCTTAGTAAATTTGAAGAAAGTTAAAAGTTAAAAACTAAAAGTTAAAAACTAAACCCAAAACCCCGAGCTTTATGTCAGATCACAAACCACTTGCTGAAATACTTCGTCCGGATAATCTTAACGATTATTTGGGGCAGAAACATTTGGTAGGTGAGGGGGCCATTCTAAGAAAGACGATTGAGCTAGGAAATATCCCATCTATGATTCTGTGGGGACCACCAGGTGTTGGGAAAACAACGCTTGCTTTTTTAATTTCAAAATTATTATCAAAACCTTTTTATACTTTAAGTGCTGTAAGTTCCGGTGTAAAAGATGTTCGTGAAGTATTTCAGAAGGCGTCAAATTCAGGCAGAAATGCAATATTGTTCATAGATGAGATTCATCGTTTTAGTAAGTCACAGCAAGATTCTTTACTAGGTGCAGTTGAAAAAGGGTTAGTTATACTTATTGGAGCCACCACAGAAAATCCTTCGTTTGAAGTAATAAGTCCATTACTTTCGAGATGTCAGGTTTATATATTGAAAGAACTTAATGTTGATGATCTTAATTTATTGATTAACAAGGCTGTGGCGTTTATTGAGAAAGAATGGGATAAGATTGTTAAAATTGAAGAGACAGAAGCATTACTTAGGATTTCAGGTGGAGATGCAAGGAAACTATTAAATGCTTTTGAACTGGTTATTAAATCACATCATTCTAAAGAAGTTGTCATTACTGATAAAATTGTTTTAGAAACTATACAGCAAAATTTAGCATTATACGATAAAAATGGGGAGATGCATTATGATATTATTTCCGCATTTATTAAATCAATTAGAGGTAGTGATCCAAATGCTGCTGTTTATTATCTTGCAAGAATGCTTGATGGGGGAGAAGACCCAAAGTTTATTGCTCGTAGAATGGTTATTCTTGCATCTGAAGATATTGGAAATGCAAACCCAAATGCTTTGTTGTTAGCAACAAACTGTTTTCAGGCAATTACTATGATTGGAATGCCCGAAGGCAGAATTATTCTGTCTCAAACTGCCACGTATTTAGCGTGTTCTCCCAAAAGTAATGCTGCATATATGGCTATTGAAAAAGCCTGGGCTACTGTGAGAGAGTCAGGCGACCTTGCGGTTCCATTACATATAAGAAATGCTCCTACCAAACTTATGAAAGATATAGGCTATGGAAAAGATTACAGATATGCTCATGACTTTGAGAATAATTTTGTGGATATGGAATTTTTGCCTGATAAGATAAAAGGTGAAAAGTTTTATGACCCCGGCAATAATGCTCGCGAAAATGAAATAAGAACTAGATTAAGGAGTTTGTGGAAAAAGAAATACGGGTATTGACAGTTGTAAGTTGTAAGTCGAAAGTCGAAGTTAAAAGTTAAAAGTTAAACCCTAACCCCAAAACCTAATACCCCAAACCTAATACCTAAAATCTATGACCAACCGCGAATTGTTTTACAAATTTCTGGCTCAAACAAGTGATTCTCCTTTAGCAATTGAAGTTTCAAGAGCAGAGGGTGTGTATTTGTATGGGCCAAATGATGAGAAATATATTGATCTTATCAGTGGAATTGCTGTTAGTAATGTTGGTCACAGGCATCCTCATGTTGTAAAAGCAATAAAAGAACAATTGGATAAACATATGCACTTAATGGTTTATGGTGAGTTTATCCAAACACCACAAGTAAAACTAGCTGAGTTATTAACGTCAAATTTGCCTGAGAAACTTAACAGTGTTTATCTTGTAAACTCAGGCAGTGAGGCAGTAGAGGGTGCATTGAAGTTGTCAAAAAGATATACCGGTAGAACAGAAATTGTCTGTTTTAAGAATGCATATCATGGAAGCTCTCATGGTGCTTTGAGTGTTATGGGTGATGAAAGAATGAAAAATGCATTTCGTCCGCTTTTGCCGGATGTTAGGATTCTGGAATTCAATAATATAGAGATGCTGAATCAAATATCAACCAACACTGCTTGTGTAATTGTTGAGCCAATTCAGGGTGAAGCCGGCGTTATTGTTCCTGATATTGAATTTATAAAAAAGTTAAGAAACATTTGCTCGGCAAAAGGAGTTTTGTTGATATTTGATGAGATACAGACCGGATTCGGGCGCACAGTAAGCTTGTGGGCTTTTGAACAATTTGATGTTGTTCCTGATATTTTGTTATTGGCAAAAGGAATGGGAGGGGGATTACCGATTGGGGCATTTATTTCATCAAAAGAAATAATGAATAGCCTTACAAATAATCCAGTATTAGGTCACATAACTACCTTTGGGGGTAATCCGGTTTGTGCAGCAGCGGCTCTTGCCAATCTTGAAGTAATTATAGATAATAAGTTGTGGCAGAAGGCCTTAATGATTGAAAATGTTTGTAAAGAATTGCTCATTCACCCCAAAATAAAAAATATTAGAGGCAGAGGTGCTCTGTTGGCTATTGAATTTGAGGATTTTAACGAGAATAAGAAAGTTATAGATTCCTGCCTTAAGAATGGATTAATTACTGATTGGTTTCTATTTGCCGATAATTGTATGAGAATAGCGCCGCCTTTAATTATTACCGAAGAACAGTTAAGAGAAGCTTGCAAAATTATAATTGATAGTATCTAAAAAAAAGCTGCCTCAAAATTATCTGAGACAGCCTTTTACTTTATTTTGACAAGAAACGTTATTTTATAACATTCAAAATCAGATTAATAAGTGCAGATAAATCTGCAATATTCACACTTCCATTTAGATTTACGTCAGCATTTGCCATAATAAATCCTGCAGGTGTGCTTCCATTCAGGTGGCTAACCATCCAAACAATATCGCCAACGTTTACAAATCCGTCGCCGTTTACATCACCAGCAATAACTAATGAACTAACACCATTAATTGTAACGGCGTCAATACAAACACCATATCCCCAGTTTGCTTCTCCTTCAAAAGCAATGTAAAAATCATTGCTTAATACACCATTTGGAATATTTATAGTAACAGAAGTCCAGGAATTGACGTTTGCATTATAAGTGTTTAATAGCACCCAGGAACCAGATGCAGAGTTTTTATAATAAACTCTCAAGACATCCTGATCCGGACTCCAAAACTGATTAAAATAGTAAAATGTTAACTGCACATCAGTATATGAAGATAAATTTAGAGGTGGTGTTATTAGTTTAGTGGATTGCCCTCTCGGAGTTCCATTAATTTTTATATACGCATTTCTGCTTCCTTGGAAAGCGGTTGATGGATTTGAGCCTCCATTTCCGGCTCCAAAAGACCAATTTAAATTATGTGTTGAAACATATTCTTGAGTCCAGCAAGATGGAATACCAGCAGCTTCAAATCCCTCTGTGAATGGCAATGTGCTTATGGTTCCACAAAGAGTGTTTGCTTGTGCTGTAACCCCACCGGAGTATATTGTTTCACTATTATACGACCAGGCCTTATAATAATATGTCGTTGATGGATTTAAACCGGAATGATTAAATGAAGTTCCACTTGAGTTATAAATAACTGTTCCACCTCCGGAAATGGGTTGCCCTGCACTATAGTTTCCTGATGGAGTGCCAAAAGTATTAGATGTATTCACAGCAATCATAACATTGTTATTGTCGGTGTTTTTATTCCATGCAAGATTTATTTGTGTACTATTTGCCGGAGTTGCCGTAAAAGAGTTAGGGTTAGCAACACCTGTAGAAACATCACCAGTAATTGCAATATCATCAATATCCCAATAATAACCCCAACTTCCTGTATAATTCCACTTAAATCTAACAGCAGCTTGGCCTTCAACTGCGGAAATTACCTGGCTAAAAGATACAGGATTTGCTGTTGTTACTGACCATTGCTGAATTTGAACCCATGATGCACCGCCGTTTATTGAATAAAAAAGTTTTCCTGATGAACCCGTATACTCTCTGAAATAATGTTTGAATTCAAGTCTTACATTAGTATATGCTGATAAATCCATTATAGGAGTAACAAGGTCAGAGTTTTGAGAACTTCCTGAACCATACCCATCGCTGTTTAGAAATGCGTAATTACCGCCTGTTCCACTAAGTCCACTTGTGTGAGTTCCAATTTGCCAAACCTGTCCATTTCCTTGGTTATCAATAATTTCCCAGCAAATAGGTAAGGTGCTTGATGTATTAAAGTTTTCTAATACTGGTAAGCTTGTTAATATATCGCACCAAGTAGCTGTGCTTGTTCCTCTTCCAGAGGAATACTCATTTGAAGCATTATAAGAAAAAACTCTGTAATAATATTTTGTAGCGGCAGCAAGGCCTACATGGTTGAATGTTGTTGCAGCACCTCTATATAAAACAATACCTCCGCCCGGAATAGTATTTCCAATGCTGTATGATGAACCCTCATTTGGTGTTCCAAATGTTCCATCAGCAGACCAAACGAGCATAACATCGTTTGCATTATCATTTTTTGTCCAGCTAATATTAATTTCACTTGTGCTATTAGCCACAGCAGTAATGTTTTTAGGATTTAATACACCAGATATATAGCTTTGAGTTTCCTGAAGCGCTTTAAATGCATTAAGTCTGCCTGTTCCAAGATTTCCAACAAACCCGGCATTTACACCATAATGATTATCAGTAGAGTTTCTTAGAATATCTGCAATATCAATATTGTCTAGCATTATTCCATTTCTATGTGCGTATGAAACAATAAGTGCTGCTACACCTGATGCGTGAGGGCAAGCCATTGAAGTTCCTTGATAATAAGCGTAGCTGTTTGTTGATATTGAGCTTAATACTCCTCTTTGAGTAACAGTATTCGTTTCTCCTCCCGGGGCTGAAATGTCTATCCAAGCACCATAGTTTGAATACCATGATTTCACATCCTGATTGTTTGTTGCTGCAATTGCAAAAGTGCCTGAGTAACATCCCGGGTACCAGTTTCCTGTTGCATTGCTGTTTCCGGCTGCAAAAATGGTTATTCCACCATTTAATACCAAACCACCACCATTTGCATTGAAATAGTCAATAGCATCTAATACATTTTGTTCAAATACATTTGCACTTGTGTAACCCCAACTGTTTTGCGAAATAGCGGCTCCATTGTCGGCTGCATGAATAGGAGCGAGGTGAAATCCTCCCGAACCTGTGGTTGTAAAAACCTGACTTGACATTAGTCTGATGCCATCGCCTGAGCCCGAACCTCCGGCAACTCCGGCAACACCAATGTTGTTATTATTCACCGCAGCAACAGTTCCTGCAACGTGAACTCCATGATTGTGAACTGTAATTGTTGGAGAATTGTTAACGAAGTTATATCCAATTCCTGACCACATATTTGCCGCCAAATCAACATGGTCGATCTGAATTCCACCGTCTTGAATACTTACAATAACTGAAGTATGTCCTTTCTCAATATTCCAAGCTGAAAACAAACTAATATCACATCCGGCAGTTCCGCCTTGTTGTCCTGTATTGTTATAATGCCACTGATTGCCAAGTTGTGGGTCGTTAGGAGTCCATTTATCTCTAGTAATTTCATTATTGTCCCTTTCACTAATACCAAGCAATTCTTTCTTATAAAAAGGTTCTGCAATTGCAATTTCCGGCAATTCTGAAAATAATTTTACGACTTGTTTAATGTCGGTTTTTTCGTCTAATTCAATCTCGAACCATAAATGAAATCCCCAAGCTTTATGCTTTTCTCTGTTCAAAATTGTTTTCTCTGTTGTGTTATAGATATTGATAAACAGAGGATTGTATGCTTTAACATTTAAAACTTCATTCAAGTAATCTAGATTCTTTACTCCTGTTTTAACAAAACCGGTTTTATCAGGGTAAATAAACTTTTCTGCTAATTTTTCTGCTAAATATGGCTGAATTTTGATTGCTATTCTGCCTTTTTCGAAAGCTTCTTCTTTAACTTCTTCTATATTAATCGGTGGTCTCTCACCACGAACAACTTGGTAAGTTTTTTCGAGTTGCTGTTGTTCTTCAATTGCTCTAATTTGATCAGAGTTTAATTCTTTTGCATAAGATAATTCTGAAGTGTCAATTTTAATATTCTGGCTTTTTGCATTAAAGCTGAAAGCAATAATAATTGCAATAGATGTAAAGGTTCTAATTAGATTCTTCATCTTAGTAAGAGTTGTTTTATACTTTGAGAATTTATAGGAATTTTATAAAAAATATTAATTGGCTAATGTAATAATATTAATTATAACTGATTCAGATAATTGCAATTATATCAACAAAAAAATCATAAAAATGTTAAAAAAAAAGGGCAATTATAAATTGCCCTTTTTTTAAAATAATGAGTCAGATTATCTCGCAATTATAATACGTTCTTCATGTTTGAAAATAGTATTTTGCTTTGCAGAATCAAAACCTGTAACTTGCAAGAAATAAACTCCACTCATCTTAGTGTTCAACTGATCGAATGAAATAATATGCATTCCTTGATTATATTCTATGTTTTGTTTTGAATAAACAACTCTTCCTTTTTCGTCAATTATACGAATATTGATAAATGACTGATCCGGAATATTAAGTTTGATATTGAATATTCCGGTACTTGGATTAGGAAATACTTTTGCAGAGAATACATCCGAAGTTATGTTGCCATCAGTTACAGGTGAATTCAGGTCGTGAGTGTTTACCGTAACTAATTCATGTTCAGTATTTGCCGCAACAGCCATTTCCCATGTCAGATTAAATAAATCTACATTATGGATGCTGAATAATTCAATTTCAGTATTATTGAAAGTGTCAAGTTCCATATTGTATATTATTCCATGTAATGAGTTGCCATCGTTTATCACAGAAATAGTAAAATTGTCTATGATTTCAGTTATGCTTGCATCCTGCATATTGTCACCTGAAATTACAAACTGCAAGGCAGTAATACTTCCATCACTTTTAAATGTAATCTTACCATTTTCATTAATATAAATATCTCCCGGCAAAGAATTTATTGAAGAAGATTCTATTTTTAAGCCCAGAATAATATTTATCATTGCAGTAAGGTCGGCAAGATTAACAGAGCCGTCTCCATTAACGTCAGCATTTGCCATAATGAAGCCTCCAGGAGTGCTGCCATTCAAATGACTAACAATCCAAACAACATCCCCAACATTAACAAATCCGTCGCCGTTTACATCGCCAAGTATACCACCCGCGTGTTCAATTGTTATATTATCTACTGAGAAAGCAGCTCCATCAGTTCCCGTATATCTGAATGCAAATTGCACATTACTTTGGCCTGCATATGCAGATAGGCTTAAAGTAGTTTCAAGCCATACCCAGTTTACATCGGTTGATGTAAAATTAGGATGGTCTGTTTCTCCCCATATCTTGGTCCATGCGCCACCATTTACTCTGACCATTACGTCTAAATCGCAGTTGTCATAATCAGCTACCGACCAGTAATAACTTCCATTAAACCAAAACTTCATTTGTGGATTAACGCCAGTGAAGTTAAAGGTCGGCGTTAATAGCCATTCATTTTGACTGTCAGTACCATGCCAGTTACATCTGTAAAAATGAGATCCACTAACCGGATTAATTATTGTAGTGCCTCCAATTGTAAAAGTTGTTATTGGTGCCCAAGTAGTTGTGGAGTTAGATTGAACTGTCCAGCATAACCCCGATCCACCATCAAAGTTTTGATTATAAGGGAATGTGTTGATAATTCCGCACTGTGTTGTCGCATTAGCAGTAACTCCAGAAGAATACTGATTAGTTCCATTATACGACCACGCTTTATAATAATAGGTTGTTGAAGGGTTAAGACTAGTGTGGTTGAATGAAGTTCCATCAGCTCTGTAAATAATAGTTCCACCTCCGGCGATTGCTTGTCCAACAGTGTAAGCGCCACTTGGAGTACCAAATGTATTAGTAGTGTTTACAGCTACCATTACGTTATTATTAGATGCATTTTTAGTCCAACCCAAATTTATTTGAGATTCACTTACTCCTGTACCAGTAAATGCTGTTGGATTTAATACGCCTGAAGCAGCTTCTCCTGTAATACTGACAGCATCGATACAAACGCCATAACCCCAGTTAGCTTCACCTTCAAATGCAATATAGAAGTCGTTGGTTAATACACCATTAGGAATATTTATTGTTATTGGAGTCCAAGCAGTTACACTTGTATTATATGTATTAAGAAGCACCCATGAACCTGCAGATGAATTTTTGTAATATACTCGTAAAACATCTTGGTCAGGACTCCAAAACTGGTTATATAAACGGAAGCTTAATACTACATCAGCAAAATCTGCCAGACCCAGTTTTGGAGTAACAAGTTTTGTGGTTCTTCCTCTTGGTGTGCCAGTAATTTTAAAATAAGCATTACCACTACCCTCAAAAGCAGATGCAGGGTTGCTGCCACCGTTTCCGGCACCAAATTGCCAGTTGTGATTATGAGCAGATACATATTCTTGAGTCCAACAGCTTGGGATAGATCCGCTATTAAATCCTTGATTAAATGGTAATGAAACAGGAGTGCCGCAATCAACTACAGAAAAGTTTCTAGTTAATGAATTGTTTCCAGGATTTTCGTCACCGGCAACAGTAACAGTAGCTACAAATACCTGGTTGCCGGCAGTAAGTGTGATTGCTGGGAATGTAATATTTGTAGTTGCACCGCTTGCAAGTGCACCTAAGCTAGTTGTAATTGCAGTTCCGCCGTTTAGAGTATAGCTAACAGTTCCTGTTGTAATATTAGCAGTTCCATTATTTCTTACAACAACAGTAGGAGTTATAGTTTCCAACGAATTATAACTTGCAACCGGATGTGTAATGCTCTGCATCTGAGCATCTGTAGTATATGTAATACCAAATGGATCATATCCATCAATAACAACTACGCCAGTACTAGATGGATCCAGCCAGTTGCTTAAGCGTGTTGCATTTGTGCCGCCACCTGTCCATGAAACTCCAAGTTTTCCGTACCAGTCAGGGTCAGTATTTCCGCAAGCAGCATATCCTCCATGTAACTGTCCCATTATTCTTCCTTGTGGGTCAAATAGTGGAGAGCCTGATGAACCACCTTCAGTAGTTGTGCCATCGCTCCAAGAGCCAACTCTCCAATGTGTAGTTCCACTACCAGTCGCACCTAAATAATTAGAAGTAGTTGCACCGCCAGTTGCCCAACTTATTTTTTTAATGTCTCCTCTTGGGTGGTGAATACCCCATATAGTACCGGACATAGTGGCATCAGTTGTTCTGTTCCAACCAGAATAATAAGGATTGTAGCTTTGAGGGGGAGTCGTATTTAATTGTACTAGCCAAAAATCGGAAGCAGCATTTCTTGCTCTGTCTGTAGCTCCTGCTACTGATTGGAATGAAGGTGAACTGCCTGGATTAGAGCAGGTTGCACTTTGCCAGTTGAAGATATAAAAAACTGAACCGGGAGCTGAATAGCAATGGTTTGCTGATAAAAAATAAGGGGTGCCATCGTTATTTGTATTATTTATAAGTGCTCCTGAACAGAATCCATTACTCACACCATTAGATGATGCTAGCATAAGCACTGAATTTATTTGATTTCCCCATGCTGCTCCTTGAGGACAAGCTACGTTTACATTGCAGGATCCTGCTTGACCAAAAGCTTTTACATAATCGGCAAGTGTTCTATATCCATGTGTAACTTCAGAAATACTCAACTTTCCTTCAAACTCAACACCTTTTGGTTCATTATATTCTACAATGACATTATCTGAAAAAATGAAAGACACAGGAAATAGGTTGTCTTCCTGATTGTTAATATTGGTAAAAGCGCCTAATATCTCTTTTCTGTCTGCAGAATATACGAATAACTGAGCTCCTGCAGGAAGCTTGTACATATCAAACAATATGTTGATAGAAAGCGCACCCTCGCAATTTATCCCAAGTCTCCATATTTTCGTGCCGTTTCCAAGTATGTCCCATGTTCCTGAATTATTAGGGTTTAATGAAACCTGATGCACTTGTCCAAACCTCCAAGGTCTGTCTTTTAATTCATCAATTTCTAAATCCTCTGCTTTCAATGCCTCAATATCTATAAATGGCATTAAAGCAAATTTAACTTGAGACAACTCATCACCTGTTTTGAGATATTCAAAACTTTTTGGTGAGCCGGGTTGACTGATTTGGGCAATAACTAAAGTGTTTAGAAAAATTGCCGCTACAATAAGTAAAAATAATTTTTTCATTCTGTTTGGTTTTGGTTAATACTAAATGGTTTGAAATAATTAATAATTTTGGTCGAGTTTATCTTTAATAATTAATCAATTTGCGAAAATAACTATTCTTTGATAATTTCCTAGTATGTTAGATTTGAAAATATCAAAAATGTTCACGAGAATTATAGCCTTATTGCCGAAATGTATGTCATTCTTAGAGAATTTGATACTATGATATCCGGGATTAAAAGTGGCTTCTTTTCTGTATATGCTTCTACCGATTTCGTCATAAATAATAATTTCAACAACAATAGCTTCATTTGTTTTAAAAGAGACTGAAAAATTACCAGTACTTGGGTTTGGATATACGAGTATTTCGCTTATTATTTCATAATTGTCTGAAATGAATGTTTCACTGCCGTCATCATCACCGTCATCATTTCCGTCGTCATCATCGTCTCCGTCATCACCATCATCGTCGTCATCAGGTTCATCACCATCGTCCGGGTCGAAAAATGAATGAGTAATAATGTCAACTGCTTGATGATTCAGGTTAGATGCCTGAGCCATTCCCCAACTTACACCGGAAAAGTCCACTCCGCTTATTTGAAATAAGTCAATTTCACCTTCGGGAATTAAACTTCCGCTCATACTGTACAATAATCCATATCCTGTAACATTGTTGAATACGAAAGTGTGTCCTGTTTGAAGTAAAAGATCAACTTCCATATTCTGCAATTCATCACAAATGAGCTGAAAATGTATAGCTAAAATTGTCCCATCACTGATAAACCTTATAAGGCCATCTTCGTCAAGATAAAGATGTGGTTGTTCAGAATCAACTTTATTTTCATTCAACTTTGCACCATTGAATATGATGTTTATCAGATTTGTAAGGTCTGCAATATTAATTAAACCATCATTATTTACATCGGCTGCTGAAAAATTAAAACCTGTTGGAGTAGAGCCATTTAGATGATTTACAAGCCAAACAATATCCAATACATTAATACTTCCATCGTTGTTTACATCTCCCGGAATAGTCATATTAGAAACTTTTATCTCATCCAGAGCGAATGCAGCTCCGTCGAATCCGGTATATCTGAATGCAAGTTGCACGTTGTTTTGCCCTGCATAGCTGCTAAGTGAAACAACCTCATTTAGCCATGTCCAGTTGATGTCATTAGATGTAAAATTTGAATGATCTTTGTTATTCCACAATTTATTCCAACTTCCTGCATTTATTCTTATCATAAGATCCAAATCGCAATTCGGATTAATGACCGACCAATGATAACTTCCTGTAAACTTGAAACTTATTTCCGGAGAGCTTAGGTTTGTGAAATTAAACACAGGCGATATCAACCATTCGTTCTGATTTTCCGTTGCAGTCCATTGGCACCTATACAAGTGCGATCCGCTAACAGGATTAACATTGATAGTTTCTCCAATAGTAAATCCGGTTAATGGTGTCCAGGTAGTTTCAGAAACCGACTCTACAGACCAACATTGACCTTCACCGTTGTTGAAATTTTGGAAATACGGGAAGTCAGAAATTTGGGTACAATTACAAGTTGGAGTTGTAAAGTTTAAAGAAGACGTGAAAGCTCCATTGCCATAAATCCTCCAGTAATAAGTAGTTGCATCCTCAAATTGCAAAGGAGTAACTCCATCAGATTGAAGAACAAATCCAGCCGGTCCGGTATAAGATGTGAGTCCTGAAACCCACTTCCAATAAGGAGAGGAGAAATTTGAGAATTTAGAAACTTGTATATACCATCCAGAGCCTGAGTTTGTCCAACTAAATGTTACGTTATTATTCGGACAACCGTGCAGTGTATGCTGCAAATTGGTTGGTCCCACAACTACAGTTTGTCCGTTAGAAGAGGCAACTGTACTTAATAATCCGGCCCCATTTTCTGAACGCACTGAAAAATAATAGGTAGTTCCGTTGGTTAAGGTTAATCCGGTGTGAGTAACTGAAGTGTTAGTCCCATTATCTGTCCATCCTACAATATTTGTATTTCCTGCGGATGTACCTATTGCATACCAATACTTTTTAATACCTGAGTTTACATCTGAGGAATTAGCCCAATTGGCAGATAATTGCGTAGTTGAATTCGTTTGGCTAATATCACTTCCAATACCATCATATACATAGGAAATATTTGTGGGAGGTGTTCTGTCAATTTTTAAATCATAATAAGCTATTTGAGAAAGATTTCCAAGGTTGTCAGTTACAATAGATTTAATCTTTCCGCCTGCAGTTGTTGGATTTGGACTTTGCGTTCTTAAATCATTAGAGTTGTCTGCACCAACTGAAATTGTTGCTTCAGGTAATCTTGTCCTGTATACTTTGATTTCATTAATGTATAGCTGACTGTTGTCTGTGCGGAAAGAGATATGATTTCCGTTTGTGCTATATGGCGATGAGTCGGTCCAGGAACCTAAAAAAACATCATCTCTATAAACGATTATTTCCCCAGTGATTCTATCATAAATTACTTTAATATCATACCACTGACCAACTGTTGTTGTAACATTACTAATTGTTTTTACAAGAGAGAATGTATTATTGGTTACTTTGTAAAACTGAAGGCTTTGGTCGTCCACTCTAAAGAATACAAAATATGAATTACCTCTTTCGCTAAGGCTTGCATTGTCGCAGAAAAAGTGAAGTCCGAATCTTCTGGTTGTTCCACTGCCTTCAACCTTTGCCACAAATTGATACATATATCTATTTGAAAGCATTTGATTAAGAGGAGCATAAATGTTTGTGTTGTTGACGCTTGCATCTGTTTGTCTAAGCTGATTGCCAGATACTGACCATGTTCCCGAAACTGTGGTCCACAATGATGTGTTTAAAGTTTCAAAATTGTCTCCAAAAAAGCCTCGATTTGGATTAGCGCCCCAGTATGTTCCATCATACTCAAGTACTTGATAGAATCTTCTGGCAATAACGCTTTGATTTGCAACATCATTGAAAGTAGCCGTAAAGTTTTCAGTAACCCAATCACCCTCATAACTTACGGAAATGGATGTGGTTGGCGGGTTTGTGCTGCAATAGGGGATTGAGAAACTCGGTCCATTAGTGAATGAACTTCCATTGTGTATTCTCCAATAGTATGTTGTTCCTTCCTGAAAAACCAGATTAGTAACACCGTCAGATTGAAGAACAAACTCTCCAGGTGCTAAATATGAAGTAAGTCCTGACACCCATTTCCAATATGGGTTTGAATAGTTTGATGCTGTAGAAACCTGAATATACCAGCCTGTTCCTGAATTTGTCCAATTGAATGTAACCTGATTATTGGGGCATCCGTGTAATGTTCTTTGCAAGTTTGTGGGAACATTATTATTGCAGTTATCGATAATGGATTTAGTGTTTGTTCTGATGCTTGATAATTGCGCATATGCGGCATTTCCCGGACAAGCTGTTCCGCCAATATTTACATCTTTATGACCGCATATTCTTGGAACACTGCCACTCCCGCCGCTCTGTAACGCGATTGTGGCTGATGAAGTCGGGTCGAATCCTTTTCTGTCGTACCACCATGCAAGAAACTCATAAGTTTTATTAAGTTGTGCAGTTGTTGGCAATGTTACATCAGAATTTCCTAGATAATTTAATCCTATTGATGCTCCATTTGAATTCCCGGCATGCGCGCCTCTTACGTCACTATTTGGAAGATTTGGATTAAATCTGCCTTGAAAAAAGTTTCCATATTTGTCAAAAAGGTAATTGTAGCCTATGTCTGCCCATTTTAATGTATTAACATGATAGTTCCAATATGATCTTACAACTGCGTGTCCATCAGTGTATGTGTCTGGAGATGCCCCATGATGCAAAACAGTATGTGTTGCACTTATGTATGTTGGTGTATATGTGGGGTTATGACATGCTGTATAACCACCGCACCAATCTGCTCTTGTGATAATTGCAGGAAATGGCGGACAGCTTTTTTCTGATTCGTAATATGCTTTTTCATCTCCAGGTGCAGGTCCTGGTTTTCCCGTTCCTCTTATATCAATAATATCCATCCTAACCATTTGCAAATGAACTTTTTCAGGTGCTAAAATAGAAAACTCTATGTAGTGATATGCTTCTTCGGTGGGAGGGAACAGCAAATTAGTAAAATATAATTCGGTAGGTGTTTCCGAAGGATGCACATATGCCTCATCTTCATAATAATCAGACCATTCTCCATTTTCTTGCCTTACTCTGAATTTTACCGTAAAATGACCGGCAGGAGATTTGTCACTGTCCGCTTTCCAACCAATACCAAACGATGTATAAGCAATAGGAGTTTTGGTAATAAAAAAATACTCTCCGGTATTCGATTTGATTAAATCATTTTCCCAAATTAGTATTCTTGAGGGGCTTTCCCTTAAATCGCTGTCGTCAAAAACTTTATCAGCAGAAATAGAAATGCCAAAGCCTTCCTCTGATTGTTGAGAAAAAGAATATTCTGACAAAAGCAGAAAGAAAATTAGTGCAAAAACTGTGATGAAGTAGATTTTCTTATTCATAGGCATATGGTGTATAAAAATCATAGCAAGTTACGAAAAAGAAATATTATTACCAAGAAAAAAAACTTATATTTAATTGATTCACATATGATCATGCCGGTTTAAGCCAAGTCAATTACCAATAGCTAAAATAATTTTGTGTCATTTATTGCTTAATTTTAATATGATTGCCTATTTGTTTTACAAATAATTATAACTTTATGATGCAAATGAAGTAGTATCCAAATTTGATAATTATGTATCAATTGCAAACAAATATTCAGGAGATATTAAACAATGACCCTATTCAAAATATGGCTGTGATAGGTTTTTTCGGAAATTACAAGCTTGATAATTTTTATCAAAAAGATAAATCCTTTTTACTGCTGGGATCTAGTGATTACACTTGGGCATATTGTAGTGTTCAGAATAAAGAAGACCTTGAAACTTTGATTGAAAATATGGACTATGAAACAAGTTATTTTGCAAATGTTGAAGACTGGATGCTGCCAATTTTGACAAAAGAAAAAAGGATAGAATGGAGACTTACTACTGAAAGACTATATATACCTGAAGGCAAGGAAGTAGAGCCCTCCGAGATTGAATGCAAGCATATTGATAAAGCACTCGCAGGTTTTATATATAGCAATTCAGCCTACAAGGATTTTACTTCTGTTGAATATATATGCGACAGACTTATTAAAGATATTTCTGCAGGATATTTTGTGGATGGTGAGCTTGTGGGATGGGCGCTTACGCACGACGATAGTTCTATTGGGTTTCTAAATATTATTCAACAGTATAGAGGTCAGGGTATAGGTGAAAATATTCTCAGGTATTTAACAACAGAAAGAATTAAAACCAACAGACCTGCATTCGTAAACATTGAATCTCAGAATATTCAAACAAAGAAAATGCTTGCAAAAATAGGTTATGAATTTGATAGAAAAGTGAGTTGGGTAAAACTAGTTTAATCTTTAAAAATTTCCTCTTTTTAAAATCAGAAATGCGAAAATATTCAATATTTCTAATCTTCCTAATAACATATTTATAGTTAACACAAATTTTCCAATGGAGGGTATTTCTGAATAATTAGATAATGAACTCACTTCTCCAAACCCTGGCCCAACATTACCTATTGTTGCGATAGATGCTGAAAAAGCAGTGTATAAATCAACATTCAAAAAAGTAAGAATAACTGTTGTTACAAAGAAACTGAAGATATAGAGAATAATAAAAACTAATGTCATTGTTTCCAAGTGGTCGCTAATATGGATGTTATTCATTTTAAACGATACGATAGCTTTTGGATGCTTTATTAATGTTAATTGTTTTTTTAAAGATTTAAAAAATAAATATATACGGTCAAATTTTAATCCTCCCGATGTAGAGCCCATCATTGCGCATTGTATTGTGAAGTAAATCAATATTATATGAGTAAAAGGAGGCCAGGCAAAACTGTCTGCATTTGCAAACCCAGTGGTAGTGCCAAGCGAAATAACTTGAAAAGCTCCATATCTAATCGAATCCATAAAGTTGTAGGTTCCTGAAAAAAACAACTTCAAAGAAACCAGAATCACTCCACTCAATAAAACAAGAAGGAAAATTTTCACAACCTTAGATTTAAAAATATTTTCACGCCTCCCAGTAAAAGTTCCAAACAGTAGTCCAAAATGTATCCCTGCGAGAATCATAAAGAATATTACAATGTAGTCAATGATTTCACTATTGAAATACGCCAAGCTGGAGTTTTTAGTTGAAAACCCACCTGTGGCAATGGTTGCAAATGAATGATTTATGGCGTCAAAACTATTCATCCCAGCCAAGATAAGCGCAACTGTTTGTAATGCTGTTAATCCTACATAAACAATGACCAAAACCTGTATGATTTTTTTTGCCCTGAATTTGAAATTTGCCTTTGACAATTCATTAATTTCAGTGTTTAAAATTGTTAGTCGTGAGCTCGTGGCATGCGGTAATATTAATAAAACAAAAATAATTACACCCACTCCTCCAATCCAGTGAGTTGATGATCTCCAAAACAATAATCCTTTAGGTAAGCCTTCAATATTGTTTAGAATTGAGGAACCTGTAGTAGTATAACCTGAAACACTTTCAAACCAAGAATTTATTAACGAAAACTCACCTCCCCACATTAAATATGGTAACATCCCAATTATGCAGGTTGTAAGCCAGCTTATTACAACTATAGCAATACCTTCATTAAAATTAATATCATCAATGTTGTCGACAAAAATAAAAGGAAGTGCACAGAAAATAATACAAATAAAACCGCTAAACATTAATGGATATGCAGAAGATTCATTATAGAATAAAGAAATTGCAGCGGCTATAAATAAAAACACCGCATTGAATAACAATACATAGCTTAGAAATTTATATATAACCTCTGTTCTCATTTAAGATAAATCAGATTTTGTTGTATTGAAGTTTTGTGATAAGATTATTTATGTCTGTTTCTAACTTTTTTAATTCATCTTTTGAATTGATATTTGAATGCAGATATTTATCATTTTTGTCAAAGTTTTTAATTGCTTCCGACAATTCAGTAATTGGAGTGATATAGTGTTTTGTGATGAAAAAATTCAACATTACTAAAAAAACAATAGATCCAATAATTGATACAATACCTGGCATTATTGCTCTTTGTGATTTTTCCTTTAACTGTGTAGAATGGTTATAGAGACTATTTTGATTTATATACATCAGGTTGGTTATTGCTTGCTTTGTGTTGATAAAAGATAAATGTATTTGGTTATGGTACCAATTTAAGTCGCCTTGAAAATTATGCTGGTATAAATTATTTATCCAATATGACTTGAAAATATTATAGTTTTCTGTAATATTGTCAATATAAATACTTTCATTAAATTCAGTTATGTTGTTTTTTGCCACATTAAAAGACTCAATAAACATAATATCAGCCGCTTGAATTATCTTAATACTCTCTTCTTTTTCACCCAGAATATGTAAAAGTATTCCACTATCAATACGTTCAATTGATTCAGCCATAGTTTTAGTGGCTTCGATAGTTTTATAATTGTCATCAATAATTGCAGTTACGGTTTTGCTTAACTTTATGAATTCAATTATTGACACAGTCCCTGCAATTACTAGCAAAGAAACAAGCAATAAAAAACTTGCTAAAATCTTATATTTTAATTTGTTTCCCATAAGAAAAAAATAGAAAATTCGTCAGATATAAATTAATGGAAATGAAAGGAAATGCAAATGTAAAACATTTACGATTAACTAATAAAAAATGCTTTTATTTTTTAATTAGAATGAGTGAATTAGCAGTATTGAATTGAAAATCAATTTATTAGTAACAGGGGTTGATCCTCTGAAATTTGGGGCAAATGAAAACAAAACTACTTGTCCTTTCCCTTTTTTAAGCCATACTACTGCAGGCTGGTTTTCAAGCAATTCTATCTTTTCTGCATATCCGCTAAGTATTTCAGGCTTTTCGGTAAATGTTGCAATTGCTCTTCTGTCCATATCAAAAATTGGGATAGATGTTGCAAATACGTTATTTTCCCTGTGAAATACGCCGAATTTCTCAGGCATACCCCAGCTAATAGGGTGCTTGGTGTTTAAAGTAACTGAAAGTAATGACCCCGGACATTTAAACCCTTGATCTTGTAGTGATTGCGCAATGTTGCTAATAGGAAAGTTATATGGTTGGCCGGTCTTGGGCTCCATAAGTCCTAAAAATAATTCTGTACTCTGTGCCCATGAAATTACTATACCTCCTTGCTCAATAAATTCTAAAACTTCTTGCCATCCGGCTTTTTCCATTCCTTTTGCAAAGTCTGGATGATAAAAAGGAATAACAACATTTTCACCACGTTGCCATCTTCCCTGCATTAATGCATTTTTATTTTGGTCAGGAAAGATTATTACATCAAATTGTTTTATCAAATTTTTACCTGCAAATTCGCACGGTCTTATAACAGTGAAAGGTATTCCGTATTGATCAAACAAAAATCTTGTCCATCCTGCATCCATATCATGAAAGTATGATTCTGTTATTGCAATTTTTGGAAGTGCAAGTTTATTTGTTTTTATTTCAGGTTTTTGTTTGAATGATATCGGATAAATCTTTGCCGATGCAGATATCATTTCAATTTGATTCGAATTTTTATTGGTTTTTTCTATGATGAAACTACCTGAAGGAATGAAAGTTCCATTAATAGTTGCATTATCAGTTGTTCTAAAAACATCAATATTTTTTGCAAGTGCCTGAAATGCAATTTTATAGGAGTCGTTATTAGTTGCGCAATAAACTAAAAAGCCAAATGGTAGTTTGGGTGATTCTTTTGTTTTTTCAGTAATATTAACTGGAACAAATTTTTCGTATAGCCATTGCTGAGGTTGTGTAATTTCGTGACTTTCAATGCCTCTGTGCAGCGGAAGCGACCAACTTGTTATGTCGTATGGTCTAATCATTTCGCCTCCAGGGGTATATCTTCTTACCGGGAATTCTTGTTTCTCCATTACTTCTTTGATAAATGGCCGGTATGCCTGTGATAGAGGTATTATGTAGTCTCCCTCATAGTATTTTCTTCCTTGTACAACTGCGTCTTCTTTAAGCTGATATATATTAATTCCGTGTCTTTCAAGTAATATAAGCATGTTTAGTGTTTCACTATAATCGTGTTGTTGTTTAGGTATAATGTAGAAATAGGGAGATTCATTATAGCCCTTATTTACTTCTTTTACACATAAATCATTTCTAAATGTTAATATTTCTTTTCTGTATAGTGATGATGTTTTTAGCATAGAAAAAATAGATTCTACTTCATACCTTACAATATCAGACAATTTCCACCATCCACCTTGCCACGGAATTGGCATGTTAATACTTTTCTTGTATTCAGAAAGGCCTTTTCCAATAACTCTCATTTCACTTTTTTCAACATAAACAGGAGTTGCCAATTGCACACTAGCAGCTTCTGTTAGCATGCCAATAACATTTTTCCAAGCACAAGTTTGAGTAGATCCAGGCCAATAGTCATCGAAGAGATAATGCTGGGTTATTCCGGTTAATCCTTTGTTTGTCATATATTTAGACATATTTGAGCCAAATACCCAATTCCAGTTCCAGATTCCTTCATCTATATTTTCTGCAATAGGGTCGTGAGCAGGCGGAACAAAATATCTAGGATCGGTGATTCCCATCTGATGTTTTTCAACAAAAACCTGAGGATACCATTGAATATTATAAATGTCAGCAATTACTTTTGTGTCTTCTTGTGTTAGTGCAACAAAGTCCCTGTTGTTATTATGCCCTACATATTTATGATAAACACCCGGAAGGGTACTTCCTTCGTAAGGAGTTCCAACATATTTTCTGTAATGCTCTACAGTCATATCCATTCCATCAGGATTATGGCAAGGAATAAGCATCAAAACTACATTTTCGAGATAATCCTTAACTTCTTCTTGTCTTTCAAATAAAAGTTCATAAGCCATTATAGGAGCAGCCTGAGACGGGCCAACCTCGTTGGAATGCATTGACAGAGTTGCCATTACGAAAACGTTCCCATCTTCAATCATTTTAGCTTTTTCATTTTCGCTGATATTAGGGTTTAATGCAAGTTCACGATTGATTTCCTGTAATTTATTGAGATTATTAATGTTTTCAGCAGCAGAAATGAACGTTATATACATTGGTTTGCCCATTGGAGAGTTGCCGGCATGATGCATTTTTAGCATTGGTGACTCCTTTTCCAGCAAAAACAAATAATTAATAAGCTCCTCATAACTTATAAGCTTTTTATCAGCGCCGGGATTAAACCCGAAAAAATCTTTCGGAGCAGTAAGTTTTTGGGGTTCTAAATTTGATGAAAAAGTGTTTGAAAATGTAAAAATGCTAATAAGAATAGTAGCAAGCCAAATAGAGCTTTTTTGTGTTTTCATGAAACAGAAGTTTGAATTATTCTAGAAAGGTAAAAACTATTTGTTTTAAAACCTTAATGTTAAATGCATTTTTAACATAATTTACAGTCAGGGATTGGGAGTGTTGTGTTTTTGAAATTAATTGCATAAGGGTATAAGGGTATAAGGGTATAAGGGTATAAGGTATAAGGTATAAGGTATAAGGTATAAGGTATAAGGGTAAATGGGTATCAACCAATTAATCTTTCAATCTGATAAATCTTTAATAAATGCCCCGCTAGGGGTTTAATATCAATAGCCCGATAATTGCACACAAATCCGGGCGCTGCGCAATGTAGTTTATTAATTGCACAATGTTTATTGTCAGCGCAAAGGAGAAAATGGTTTGCAGTAGAGACGTGCCTTCCCGGCACGTCTCTAAATCAATAGCGGCGATACCTGTACAGACGCGCCTATGATGGCGCGTCTCCGAGGTTTAGGCCTGTATTATTTCATTATTTCCCAATGTTGGGAATAATTATTTTGGTTTTGGGGAGGAATGTTTAGCCAAAAGGCTATCGTTATTTTACTTCGTAATTAATTCTAAAAGGTAAAGTTGTTTTTTTACCCCTGTTATTTAAAATCAACTCTGCTTTATGTGAATACTTTCCTTTGTTTTTTGGTATGCTTGAGAATATAGGAGTGCCCCATGAAGCGCAGCTTTCAATTGTATCGTTTTCAACAATTAATTGTTTTTTCTTTTATAACCAATATGTTGTCGATTTGTATACTCCAACTCCTCTTGTTTGACCTTTTCAAGTTGTTTCAAGTATTCAAAAATCAATAGGATTTTATCATCCTGCTCAATATCTTTCTTTTCTAACTGTTCAAGTTTCTGCAAAATCTCCCTGTGGGTTGACAATAGATTACGTAACTTGGTAAAAACTCTTATAATTTGGATGTTTACTTGAATTGCCCTGTCGCTGTTCAGGATGCTTGAAAGCATTGCTACGCCCTGTTCTGTAAAAGCCATTGGTGCATATCGGATACCGCCCCAACTTGAGGTGCCAAATTGGCTCCTCAAGGTTGAAAACTCGGCATCTGTTAATTCGAACATAAAATCGGCGGGGAATCTTTTAATATTACGTCTTACTGCTCTTTTTAGCTGCTTGGTTTCAACATTATACAGTTCCGCCAGTTCCATGTCAAGCATTACCTTTTCGTTTCTGATAGTATATATCTTTTTTAATACTATTTCTTCAGGAATTGCGATTGCATTCTTATCATTACTTATTAATTAGCATAAATTATCTGCAAATATAAAGTTTAATTTTTCATACCAGTCACTGGAGAACACAATTTTTGTTTTCCAATTGCAAATACATTAATCTGATTACAATTTATTACATTTTAATGTTTTCTATGCCTTCTCACATTCAGGCCTGCGCTTGCTCGCCGTTTTGCCGGGCTGCGCACCCGGTCTATACAGCCATTGACATAAAAAAAAGTTTATTAATATTCAATCTTTTCAATCTGCACAATCCCTACTCCGTCAGGAGTTCAACATCAATAGCGTAAAAAATTGCACGAAAGCAAAGCGCTGCGCTATACAGTTTATTAATTGCTAAAATGTTTATTGGCAGCGCAACGGAGAAAGAGGTTTGATGTAAAGACAAGCCTTCCCGGCATGTCTCCAATTAATCCATTAAGACACATATGTACAGACGAGCCTACAGGCGCGTCTCATATAGCAATGCCTGATTATTGTTGATTTTTCCAATATTGGGAATGATGGTTTTGGGGTTGGGTTGGAAGGTGAGATGCAAACCCCAAGTTTTGATAATTAATTATCTTCTTACTTTTTTCTTGAAAAAAAAGTAAGGCAAAAATTCAAGGCTTCGGAATTTTACCGACTAGCCTAAGTTCACTCCGCTTGAAAATTTGCAAGGCTTCGCAAATTGATTTTTATTATCAAGAATATGCTTTTAGAGCTTGCGAGTCTCAAATTTTCTCAAAAAGCTACGTTTCACTAAGGCTAGTAACGGTAAAATTCCGCAGGCCGAAAAAAACAATCTTCAAATCTTGCAATCACTAATCCGTAGGATTTACGGTTTTGTAGAATGAGATGTAAAACACAATCCGGGCGCTGCGAGATTTATTTTCTTAAATGCTTGTATGTCTGATGTCAGCGGAATTGTGAAAATGGTGGTTTGAATCAGAGCCGTGCAGGGAAGGCACGTCTCCCTCATATCGCAGCTCTTTTAATTATTATTTTCTATAACGTGTAGAATCTGTTCATGAAGTTCAGGAATCTTGTTTTTAACAACATCCCATACTATTGAGTAATTAACTCCCATATAATTGTGAATTAAACGATCTCTCATACCCGCCATGTTTCTCCAATTAATAGTACCCCATTTATTTTTAAAATCATCCGGAATTTTTTTTGTGGCCTCACCAATAATCTCTAAACTTCTGACAATAGCTCTTTTTAGTGTTTCATCGTTTAAAAAATCATCTATTGCAGTGTCTTGATTGACAACTGATAAAACATATGCGCACTCATCTCTAATATGCTTTAAGTATTCAAGTGGCTCTTAATACATATAAAACTTCGTTAAGAATTCTAGGCCCAATATAAGGACTTAACCCATTTTTTGTAACAACCTCAACTTTCTCATTTTTGAAAATTTTTTCAAAGATGTCAAAAACAGCCATATAATTATCATAGTTTTCTCTATCCTTCTCAAAATCAATAAGTATATCAATATCGCTATGGGTTGATTGTTCTTCTCTTGAATATGAACCAAACAGCCCAACTTCCTTAATTCCATATTTTGAAAGTTCGGATCTGTGTTTTTTTATTGTAGTAATTATGTATTCTCTGTTGGTCATATGAGTAATATTGTTAACACAAAAATAGTGTTTTTCTTTTGTTAATTCAAGAATTTCTGCCAATAGAAAAATCTCTTTTACAAGGCAATTTCCTCTAAAAAAACACCAAATGAAATTGCAATCCATACTCTTTACTATATTCAATTGCGGGTGCCGGCATTTTCAAAAAGTCGAACAAAGAGAAAACGCTTTTTAGAAAAGTAGAATTTGTTTTAATTTTCCCAAAATCAACATCAGGTGAAAGATAAAAATGCCTTGTTCTTTTGTAGTAGGGCAGAGGCTGGCCGTTGTGCTCTGAAGGGTTTGAGATACTTCCCAACATTCCGGAAGCGCCATAACCAACTGCTATATTAAGCCAAGGCGGAATTATAGAATTCTCGCCTGCAAAAGAGTTTATGTTGAATGATAACCAGGATGTTATACCATTATAATCCTTGAGCATATTTTCGGCAAGATTTGTTCCCAGCAAATCTGGTCTGTAAACTTCAAGTCCGCTTTTATGATATGAGTATCTTAGTTTAATTCTTTGCTCTTCCCAGGTGAGTTGCTGTGTTGTAAATAGCGCAGTTCCAAATGTATTGGCAACAATATCGCCCGTAGAAGCGCCCCATTCAGCAGAAAAACCATCCAAAACTTCTATAACTGATATAAATGCCCAACCGGATAAACTGCCCCATAATGTTGCACTTTTATTATCTAACCCGGCCCAGCTAAAAGTTTTATAACTTAAGATGCTTAAATAATATGAAGAAATGGAGTGACCCATTTTATCAATTTGTAGCCAGTCGGCGTTATCGTTGTGAAAGTGAAATGAGGATCGCGGATAATTTTTATACCATGCCTGATCAAGAAGTATTATTGCTGTGGTGTAGCCTGTGGCAATGGTTGCACTTGATATAATAAGTCTAGTGTTATTAATAGAAGGCAGACTGTCGGTTTCAACAGTCTGCGCACTAACAATTTTTAAAAAAGAAGTTGCACAAAGCAAAAATACAATTGCTTTATTTTTGCATGATAGTATCATAGCCCGCTTTGAGAATTTTTAAGGCATCTTCTTTAGTGTATGATTCGGCATATGTGCGAAGAACAGGTTCAGTGCCGGATGGCCTAATCATCAACCATTCATCATCGTTGAAATAGTATTTAAAGCCATCAAGAGTTTCTATTTTTTCAACTTTATATTTCCCGAAGTTTTTGTAAGCTCCTAGTTCACAGTTTTTTACAATGCGCAGTTTGTCTTCTTGTGAAATTCTAAGATCAGATCTTTCAAAAGCAAACGAACCTGTTAATTCATAAATCTCATCAATAATATCCTGAAGCGACTTTCCAGTTTTAGCAAGAAACTCCCATATAAGAATTCCATTATAAATACCGTCTCTTTCCGGAATATGGCCTGCTACTGCTATTCCGCCTGATTCTTCACCTCCAACAAGGATATTTTCTGTAAGCATTAACCCGCAAATATGTTTAAAACCTATTTTTACAATTTCCAGATCTAAATTATAAAGCTTACAAAGTTTTTTTATTTTCTGTGTTGAAGAAAAGCCGGTAGCAACTTTTCCATCAAGTTTTTTGTATTTATTCAAATAATGAATTAGCAGCAGCAGAATGTGATGAGAATCAATGTATTCTCCTTTATGGTTGAATAATGCAATTCTGTCTGCATCTCCATCAATAGCCAAACCACAGTCGATATCTTCGGCAATTCTTATAACATCCGACATTTCCTGAAGATTTCTTAATAATGGCTCGGGTGAAATATAGTTGAATAGAGGATTGTGTTCGCAATGCAAAAGCGTTATATCAGGAAACAACCTACGCATTACATTTTGACCTGAACCATACATTGCATCAAACGCGAATTGCATTCCTGAATTTCTAATCATTTTCAAATCAAATTTCTTTTCCAGATAATCACAATACATTGTTTCAAGATCAACATATTTTAGTAATCCCTTTTTTTCGTATTCATCAAGTGAAATGGAATCTATTTCATGCATATTATTATCCGGAATAAGCTTTTCAACATCGTGAATGTCGGTTTCCATAAGTGGCCCACCATAACCACCTTTTAGCTTGTAGCCGTTGTCTGTGTATGGATTATGACTAGCGGTAATGATAACTCCTAAGCCGGTTTTGTGATGCAATGCGCCCATTGAAATCATTGGAGTTGACACAAATCCTTTGGCTAAATATACTTTGATGTTGTTTGACAGGAAGATTTTTGCCGCTGTTTCAGCAAATAATGGTCCTCCAAATCTGCAATCATGTCCAATTACAACAGACAAGTTTTCTTTATTGTTTATGAGCCATTGAGCTGCGCCCTGGCTGATTCGTGCAACGTTCTCAACTGTAAATTCCTTAGCAATTGCTGCTCTCCAACCATCAGTGCCAAAAATAATCTTTGTCATAACTTTAACTTTTAGGGATAACTAATTTATAACCATAATCTTTATGTTTCAAAGATAACAAATCACATTAAATTACCTCATAATATTCCTGCGATTGAGTTCTTGTTGGTATTTTCTAGCATTAGCCAAATGTTGCTGATACGTGCGTGCAAATGCGTGATAGCCACTAAAGTCGTCTTTGGCGCAGAAGTACAGGTAATCATGTTTTTTATAATTCAAAACGCTTTCAATTGCAGTAGGAGAGGGCAGGCTTATCGGACCCGGGGGTAATCCTCTGTATTTGTATGTATTATAGGGTGAATCTATTTCAAGATGTTTTTTTAGTACCCTTGTAATTGTAAAATCCTTATGTGCAAAAACTACAGTTGGATCAGCTTGTAAGGGCATTCTACTTTTTATACGATTAACATAAACACCTGCAATAATGTCCATTTCGTCAACTTTGGTTGTTTCCTGCTGAACAATTGAGGCCATTATGCCTATTTCTTGGGGTGTCATTTTAATTGAAGCTGCTTTGTTTAGCCTTTCATCATTCCAAAATCGTTGATATTCTCTTTGCATCCTTTGTAAAAGTTGCTCGGCTGATGTATTCCAAAAAAACTCATAAGTGTTTGGTATGAATAATAGTGCTGCGTTTTCCACTGTATGCCCATATGAATTCATTACAGACCTGTCGTTTAATAAACTTATTATGGAAAGTGAGTCAGCTTCAATGCGGTTTGCAATATGCCCAGCAAGTTGTTCTTTTGTGCGCATATTTGTAAAAGTGAGGTTTATAGGTTCTTGCCTGCCTAATCGCAGCTTATTTATTAGCTCGTTATTGCTCATCCCGTCTTTAATAAGAAACCTTCCCGCCTTAACAAGGTTAGGATAATTTTTTCTCTCAGAAACCCAATCAAAGGAATTTACATTTCTAATATAACCTTCTTCAATAAAAGAATTTCTTACTTCATTATAAGTACTTCCGGTTTTTATGTATATATAAGTGGTTTCTTCGCCTTTAAGGTCAACATTTGGTCCATAAACAAAGCTATACATTTTATATCCTGCAATAGATGCGAGTATAACGACAACTCCTAAAATCCATAGCAGAATCTTTTTTAAGTTCGACTTACCCTTTTTCTTCTTTTTTGCCATAAATAATTGATTTAGAAATTTGTCCAATTTTCTATTTGAAAAACAATTGTAAGAATAATTCATCTTTAAAGCCGACTTCAGTTCTTATCCAGTTTCTTTTTGTTCCGGTAATTTCAAAGCCTTTATCCTTAAAGAGTTTCAAGCTGTTTTTATTATCAGCTTCAATATTGCAAAACAATTGGTTTAAAAACAAATTGTTTTTACAATAATTAATCAAAACATCAAGAGTTTCTGATGCATATCCCTTTTTTCTTTCTTCGGCAATAATCAAAATTCCAATTCCGGCCCTAAGATGCTTTGGATCAAATTCGAATAAATCAATTGCTCCTACAGGCTTTTTTTTGTCAGCCTCAATTATAAGTCGAAGCTGTTTTTCAGAGTATATATCATTATGACTATTTATAATATATTGCTCCAGATAATATCTGGAATATGGAGTATTGGTATTGCTAACATTCCAAATTGTTGTGTCATTCTCTATTTGAAAAAGAAAATCAATATCTTTTGGCTCCATTGCCCTAAGCTGAATCTTTTTGCCTTTTAGTGTTTTCATATTTAGTTTATTTGAAGGTGCGAACAAAAATAATAAAAATGAGATAATAGAATAATTGGTATCAGGTATCAGGTGTCAGGTGTCGGGTATCGGGTATCGGGTATCGGGTGTTGGGTGAGGCGACTTTCTACTGTCACCTTTTCCTGTAACGTTTCTGTCACTTCCCTGTCACTTCCCTGTCACTTCCCTTAAGCCAAATCCAACATACCTTTAAAAACTAAAACTGCGGGGCCCTTCAGCCAAACATCTTCAATTTGGCCTGTCTCAGCATTACTAGTAAATTTTACTTTCAAATTGCCGCCTAGTGTTTTTATTTTATACTCGGGCTTGATAAAACCTCTAATGAAAGAAGCAACAGCAGAGGCAACTACTCCCGTTCCACAAGATAATGTTTCGTCTTCAACTCCTCTTTCAAATGTTCTAACAAACAATGCATCCTTTTGAATTTCTACAAAATTTACATTTGTGCCTCCGGGATTAATATTATCATCATGTCTTATTTTTCTCCCTTTCCTAATAACATCAATACTTGCTGCATCTTTTACGAATTGGACATAATGAGGGGAGCCTGTATCTAAAAAGATTGAATTTCCAAATCTTTTGTAACCTTCAATGTCGCTCATTTTTAAATTTACTTCATCGTTGATAATTTCAGCATTATGTATTCCGTCTATGGCTTCAAATTTCATTGTTTTCTCTGCATAACCTTTCATATATGCAAATGCAGCAATGCATCTACCACCATTTCCACACATTGTTCCTACTTTTCCATCAGAGTTGTAAAATTTCATTTTGAAATCTGCTGTTTTGCTGTTTTGTAAAAACATTAGTCCATCGGCGCCAATGCCTAATCGCCTGTTGCATAAATGGTTAATGTGTTTTTGGATGTTTTTGACAGACTTCTCTATCTTGTTATCAAAATCATCTACGATAATAAAATCATTGCCACTACCATGATATTTATAAAAATCTGTAATCATTTAATTTCTAATTGGTTGATAATGTATGCTTCTGTAATTGGCCTTAATGGCATATATTCGCTTGTTTCTTTTAGTAAATAATAATCGTCTAAATATTTCAAATAAATCTCATTTTTTAAAACAATAAATTTAGCTGCATTTATTGATGAAATTCCATACAACATAATCCTGTTTTTGCTCATTTTATATCCCTGATAGTTTATTGGAGATTCATAATATTCAATGTAAAATAGATTATCCGGTACTTTTCTTCTTTCAGGAACATTTCCCAACAGTGAATCTAAATCCCTTGTTGCGTCGCTTGTTGAAGCTCTTTCAAAATCAAAAACAATTGCTTTTGTTGAAATAAGTTTATCTGTTATTAGTTTAATATTTTCATGTACTGTAGAAGAATCTGAATTTTCAGTAATAGTTTCAATTTCTGAATCCTCAGAAACCGGCACTGTGCTGTCGGCGATAATACGTATGTTGTTGTCAATGTGAATGTAAGATATTTCAGAGCCGGAGTTATGACGTCTTTGTGAATCTTTTTCATCAGTTTTGTCCGGTATATTATGATTTTCTTTTAGAGCTATGTATTCATTGGAATATTTAGGCCGGAAAGTACTTTGTGCTTTTTCATACAATTCTTGAAAATAATTGTATATTAAGCTGTCATTTTGTCGGTTGAAATGCAAATAAGCAATTCCACCTCCTATAAAGAAGCCCAAAAGCAATCCGAATCCTAAATTTAGGAAGTTGTATTCTGTTGTTCTTTTCCTTTTCATCTAATTGCTTTTGATATAGATAATCAGCTCCAAAATTACAAAATAACTAATTGAGATTTCTTGTTTAAGGTTAATTTAAATCAATGCGTAATTAACAAAATTTAACACGCAATAACTGCCTAAAGGCCTACAATTTGTGGTGTTTCGAAGCGTTATTAAAATAAAAACGAAAGGAGATAAGTATGAAAAGATTTGGATTTTATTTTTTTGTGGCAGTTCTTGGGGGTATTGTAGCTCTCGGACTTAACAGTTTATTTTTAGGAAGTAGAAATAATGCAGATTTGAATTTTTTATCAGGCAGTGCTTCTGATGATTATCATGCCAGATTGTCGCATTATGTATCTAATTTGCCGAGCGGGTTACCCGATTTTGTTCTTGTTTCGGAAATGACAGTAAACTCAGTTGTGCATATTCGAACAGAATATGAGCAAAAAGGTAATCTTTTTGATGATTTTTATAACAATCCGTTTCGTGAGTTTTTCTTTGGTCCTCAAAGACCCCGAACGCCACAGCGAACTGTTGTTGCCACCGGAAGCGGAGTTATAATTAGTGGAGATGGCTATATTGTTACAAACAATCATGTTGTTCAGGATGCTGACAAAATTGAAGTTACCCTCAATGATAATAGTATTTATGATGCAATTATTATAGGAACAGATCCAACTACCGATCTCGCTCTTATAAAAGTTAATGTTGAAGGGTTACCATTCCTTGCATTTGGTGATTCTGACGAGGTTAGAGTTGGAGAATGGGTGCTTGCAGTAGGAAATCCCTTTAATCTTACAAGCACAGTTACTGCGGGCATTGTAAGTGCAAAGGGACGAAATATAAATATTCTGGGTGGCGGAACTGCAATAGAGTCTTTTATTCAAACAGATGCAGCTTTAAATAGGGGAAATAGCGGTGGTGCTCTTGTAAATTCAAGAGGCGAGCTGATTGGTATAAATGCTGCAATTGCGTCACAAACAGGTTCATTTGCCGGATATTCATTTGCCATTCCTTCAAATATTGCTAAAAAAGTTAGCGAAGATTTGATTCAATTTGGTGAAGTTCAAAGAGGCTTTTTGGGAATAGAGGTATCTGAACTGAATTCTAAAATTGCTCAAGAACTTGGATTAAGCATATTCAGAGGTGCTTATGTTCAAAGCGTAAGGGAAAAAAGCGCAGCCTATGAAGCCGGAATAAAACCAGGCGACGTTGTTATTGGAATGGACAATCAGAGAATTAATACTCCTTCTGAATTAATAGAATTTTCAGGAAGAAAACGTCCGGGCGAAAAAGTCATAATAAAGTATCACAGAGATGGAAAAACTTTTGAGACAACTGCTGTTATGAGAAATATTCACGGTGATCTTGAGATAGTTCAAAAAGGAGAAAAAGACCTAATCCAAAAGATAGGAGCCGATTTTGAACCAGCTTCAAAATCTGAATTGGAAAGATTGAATATTAAACATGGTGTAAGAATATCGGCGATTAGGCAAGGAAGGTTAAGAAATGCCGGCATAAGAGAAGGTTTTATTATTACGCACATAGATAGAAAGCCAGTGAAAACTTCTAGAGATGTTACAAATTTGCTTGGAGAAGCTAAAGGAGGAATTTTGGTAGAAGGCATTTATCCAAATGGCAACAGATTTTATTACGGTGTTAATATGAATTGATTCAAGATTGAAGATTTGTAAGATTTTTAAGATTGAAGATTATAAAACAGTTGACTATCGACTGTCAACTGTTGACTATCGACTGTCGACTTCCGACTTAATTGAACTTCTGTCTTAAATTATTGTTAAGATAAAAGCAGGCTAATTTAACTGTAACAAATTAGCCTGTTTTACGTAAAATATTTAGCAAATTTCACACTCATATTTAGTTTGTGAAAGTCAGTTAATTTTTGTACCTTTGTGCACTTTTTTGAACATATAGCTCAATTAAATACTTGCTTACTCCCTGAAATTTAAATACTTATAAAAATATATGAGACAATTAAAGATTTCGAAATCAATCACAAACCGTGATACAGCTTCCCTGGATAAATACTTGCAGGAGATTGGTAAAGTTCCTCTGATTACAGCAGAAGAAGAGGTTCAGCTTGCTCAAAGAATAAAGCAAGGTGATCAGGCGGCACTTGAAAAATTGACAAAAGCTAATTTACGTTTTGTGGTTTCTGTTGCTAAGCAATATCAAAATCAAGGACTTAGTCTACCTGACCTTATAAACGAGGGTAATCTTGGATTGATTAAAGCAGCAAAGAGATTTGACGAAACCCGTGGTTTTAAATTTATTTCTTATGCTGTATGGTGGATTAGACAGTCTATTCTTCAGGCTTTAGCTGAACAATCTAGAATTGTTAGGCTTCCTTTAAATCAGGTTGGCTCTTTAAATAAAATCAAAAAAGAGGCGTCGCGCCTTGAACAGAAATTTGAACGACCACCTTCTGCTGAAGAACTTGCAGAAGCGCTTGATATACATGTGGATAAAATTGCTGAGTCATTCAGAATTTCTACTCACCATGTATCTGTTGATGCTCCATTGGTGCAAGGTGAAGATGCCAGTTTATTGGATGTATATATCAACAACGATTCTCCAAATGCAGATTCAAGTCTGATACACGAATCTCTTGCAAAAGAAATTCAACGCTCGCTAGCAACTCTTACAGAGAAAGAGCGAGATGTAATTAACCTTTATTTCGGTATTGGGATGAATCATGGACTTACTCTTGATGAAATAGGTGCAAAGTTTGACCTTACAAGAGAAAGAGTTAGACAAATTAAAGAAAAAGCTATCAGAAGACTTAAGCATACTTCTAGAAGTAAACTGCTTAAAGCTTATCTGGGGCAGTAAAGTTTAAAAGCGCCGGTTATTACGGCGCTTTTTTTTCATATCTATAATATTGTTGCGATGAACGTAGGTTTTATTAGAAAGAGTTTTGTGATTTTTCTTTTACTTGCTATTGCTTTGAATGTCAGTTTAATAGCAAAAAAAGTTGATATAAAAATTGTCGTAACATCCGACATTCATGCTACAGTATTTCCTTATGATTTTATTAATAATATGCCTTTGGGATATGGACTTGCAAATGTTCAGTATCTAATGGAGTCGGTAAAAGGTGAATATCAAAATAAAATTATACTTCTAGATAATGGTGATTTAATTCAAGGACAACCTACTGCTTACTGGGCGAATAACATTGACAAAAACAAGGTTAATTTATTTGCACGGATTATGAATTTTATGAAATATGATGCTGTCACTGTTGGTAATCACGATATTGAGGCCGGGCCTGATGTTTATAACAACATCAAAAAGCAAATGCAGGCTCCATGGCTCGGAGCCAACATAATTGATGAAAAAACAGGAGAGCCATATTTTACACCTTATGTAATAATAAATAGAAGCGGCGTTAAAATAGCTGTATTGGGAATGGTAACACCAGCATTAACATACTGGATCCCTGAGAAGCTTTATAAAGGCCTGGTTATTCAAGATATGGTTGAAGCTGCAGAATACTGGGTGGCTCATATTAAAGAAAAAGAAGCTCCTGATGCAATTATTGGGTTGTTTCATAGTGGCTTTGGAGATTTCGACCCCAAAGACCCTAATAAAAAATTAGTTGATAATTTGTCAGCATATATTGCTCATTATATTCCTGGTTTTGATGTCATTTTTACCGGTCACGACCACCTTGAACATAACAAATTTGTAATTAACAAAAATGGGGATTCTGTTCTTGTAATTGGTCCCGGACCTCACGGTAAAAATGTTGCTGTTGCACATTTAGATTTTGATAGAGAAGCAAAAAGAAAATTTAAACTTTCTGCTAAACGTGGAGAAGTATATAAAATCGCTGGGCTCCCGCCAAGTGTTAATTATCTAAATAGGTTTGAGAAAGATATCAGTGAGGTATTTGAATACAGCATACAGAAAGTTGGATCAACAACTACAGATATCAGTATTAAAGAATCTCTTTTTGGAAATTCATCGGCTGTTGACTTTATTCATCAAGTACAATTGCATTTTTCCGATGCCGATATTTCATTTGCTGCCCCATTAAATCCTGACCTTTTCATAAGAGCAGGCGATATTAGAGTAAGAGATATGTTTAAATGGTATCCTTTTGAAAATTACCTTTGTACAATGGAGCTTACCGGCAATGAGATTAAGAATTTTCTGGAGTACAATTATGGCCTTTGGTTTAATTATATGGTAGAAGAAAACGATTTACTACTGAATTATAGGTTAGATTCACTGGGAAATCCAGATTCCAGATATAATGGTACTTCAATGTTGCAAAAACGTATATACAATTTTGATTCTGCAGCCGGTATTAAATATACCGTTGATGTATCTAAACCCCAGGGAGAAAGAATTACAATTCATCAAATGGAAACAGGAGAAGAATTTTTGCTGGAAAAGAGATACAAGGTGGCTTTAAATAGTTATCGTGGAAGTGGAGGTGGTTTTCATATGGTAAAGGGTGCCGGAATTAGTCAAAATGAGCTTAGAGATAGGGTTGTTGATGTTAATGACACTATACTCAGATTATTAATGATAGAATACATTAAAAGCCTTAATAAAATTAGTCCTGAGCCCAGAAATAACTGGAATATAATACCATTAGATTGGGTTGAAAAAGCCAAACTTAAAGAAGTTAATATTCTTTGGCCTTAGTTATATGTCAGACTTTAGAATTATTCTCTTGATGAGAATCTGATCTCCTCTTTGCAATTTCAACGTAACTATATCATTAGGCCTTGTATTTAATTCTCCAACTACTTCATCTAAAGTATAAAAGAATGTAGGTCTCTCATTTATAGCTATTATAAAATCACCTTCCCGAATATCTGCTTTATTAGCAGGAGAATCTACTCTAACAAAATCAACTTTAAATTTATTATAGGCAAGTCCTTCTGCTACAATCTCTATTCCAGATAAGTTTGGATATAATTGTTCTTTAAAACTGTAATTCTTTTTTAGATATAGCACATTTCCGGGATAATCTATAATAATCTGGAACTTCTTTAAGATTGCACCCCCCAATATACCATCCCATCTGTCAATATTTGCCTCAGGTGGAAACAGAAAGTCTTCCTCTGGATATGAAACAAGTGGGTTTTCAATAATTATGTCTTCAATTTTTATAGATTTTATTCTTCCTTCTTTACCAATTATCTTTCCGCTCAATCCTTTTCCCAGAAAGCTTTCAATATGCTTCTCTGAAAAATCTTTATACTGCTCGTTAAGTATTAGAGGACTACTTGCACCTAAGTCAAAAAGTAATTCAACTGTATCTTTTCTTCCATCCCAGCTTGTAATTTCAGCTTTTATATAGGGTTTTGAATTTTTAATGTAAAGGGGAACTCTTGTTGTCTTTCTGCGAGGTACTTTATAATCTGATTTCTGATAAACTCTAATAATTTTTGAAGCATAGTTTATTCTAACCGGAAATTCCTTAAAAAAATCATATCCAAGTATCCCATATACCGGAAATCCTAAATGCTCGGATAAAGATACTACGCCTTCAGGGAGTACAATTAGGTTCATCTCTTTTCCTGTAAGTCCGTCCATTTTAAACGTCACATTTGGAATCCTTTCAGCAACTATATATCCGTCTTTCCCCAATCCTAAAACAATAACTGCTTCGCTACTGTCGATTTTCAGGAAGCCTAGCATCAGTGGCTCTGACAATAAAGTTGTTTTTACGCCGGTGTCTAGTAGAAAGTTAAATGGGGGTGAATTGTTAATGCTTACCGGAACTATTACTAAATTGTGGGCAACGTTTACTGGTATGGTTATTTTACTTCTACGAGTATTGTTAAACCTAAATCCTGAATCTTTTTGGGAATATAAATTTATGCTACTTATGAAGGTAGAAAAAAATATTATAACATATATTATGGCTCTCTTCATATAATATGAAATTGCAATTGAAAATTATAAATTTATTGCAATAGAGTCAACAAAAATATGTTAAATAAGTTTGGCGGTTGTAGTTTTTTTGTTATCTCAAATCTCTGAGTATTTTTTTATTAATACGTTTAGCGAGAAAAGGACCGTCGTAGATAAAACCTGTATATACCTGAACAAGAGTTGCTCCGGCCTTTAGCTTATTAATTGCATCTTCAGCCGAGTTTATACCGCCAACACCAATTATGGGCAAATTGCCGTTTGTTTTTTTATGAAGATAAGAAATTACTTGATTAGACCTGTCATATAATGGTTTTCCACTTAATCCGCCATTGCCAATTTTTTGAACTTTTTCATTGGATGTTTGTAAATTATTCCTTGTTGTTGTCGTATTTGTTGCTATAATTCCATCAAATTTAGCAACCCTTATAACTTCCAAAGTATCATCAAGTTGAGATTCGTTCAGATCGGGGGAAATCTTCAAAAGCAGAGGACGTGGTTTAAGTTTTTGTGAATTTAAGTTTTGTATTGCCGAAAGAATTTGCAGCAAAGAATCTTTATCAGCAAGTTTCTTTAAGTCTGTGATATTAGGACAGCTTACATTAACAACGAAATAGTCAACAAAATCATACAGTGATTCATAGCATTTGCAATAATCATCAACTGCCTTTTCATTAGGCGTTAATGTGTTTTTCCCAATATTGCCTCCAATAATAATGTTAGGTTTGTTTTTTCTGAGGTTTTTAACGAATTTTTCGAGACCTGGATTATTAAAGCCCATCCTGTTTATTAATGCTTTATCCTTTTTTAGTCTGAAAAGCCTTGGTTTAGGATTTCCGGGTTGGGGCAGGGGAGTGACGGTGCCTATCTCTATATGGCTAAATCCAAAGTTTGATAAATGATTATATAGGTCTGCTTTTTTATCAAATCCGGCAGCAAATCCAACCGGATTAGGGAATTTTAATCCAAATACCTCTCTTTCAAGGTTTTTGGATTTAATGACAAATGTTTTTCTTGCAAGAGATTTTAGCCCGGGTATTATAAAAATTGCCTTAAGGCAAAAACTTACGAAATGATGAATAAACTCAGGAGAAAATAGAAAGAAGAGCGGCCTAATTATAATTTTATACATAGCTAATATTTAAAAAAAAAGTCCGTTGCCGGACTTCAGTTTTTATTTTTGTTTTATTCCAATTCCTTTATTTTTGGAGCTGCCTCCTTTTGCAGGCTGTGCTTTTAACGTTTTTGAGCCTTGTGCCGTTGATTTTTGCTTTGTCAATGATTCCTTTTTTGGTGCTGACTTTGCAGCTTTCTCTTTTTTATCTTCGGAAACTTCTCCTTCAGCTTTGGCTTTAGCCTTTGTTTTCTTCTCAGGTTTTTCTTCTTCAAAAACCATAAGGTTTTTCTCAAGAAGAAGATTATACCACGATAATATCTTTTTTATGTCAGATACATAAACTCTTTCTTTATCAAATTCAGGAAGAACTTCTTCGAAGAATTTAAGCATTTCATTTTTGTCGGCTTTGGAGTCAACGGCTTTTCCACCATTAGCTTTTTCAAAAATCTTTTTAAATACTTCCTTAAGAGGAAGATCTTCACTTACTGTAAATACACTGATGTCTTCAAGTGCACTCGAACGGCTGTTTGCAAATACAGGTATTTTTTTACCATCTTCAAGAGATTCTACAATAACTCCGTTTTTTGTTTGCGACATAACCTTAAAAAGACCACTTTTTCCAGCTATAGCTAATATGTTGCTTAAATCCATAATTTAGAAATTGTTTATTCAATAAATTTTATTTTTCAAACCGGCTGTAAAAATAATGATAATTGAAATTATAAATATGATTTTGTGTTTTTTTTTATGAAAACATTTGTAGGTTGTGAAGCCTATGATATAATCCTTGCAATTTAATCAATTCATCGTGCTTTCCCTGCTCAACTATCTTACCATCGTTTACAACGCATATTAAATCTGCATTCACTACTGTTGAAAGCCTATGGGCAATAACTATTGATGTCCTGTTTTTCATTACATTAGATAGTGCCTGTTGAACTTGTTTTTCACTCTCGGTATCTAAAGCAGAAGTGGCTTCATCAAGTATCAGAACAGGAGGGTTGTTTAGCACGGCTCTGGCAATTACAAGTCTTTGTTTTTGTCCTCCGCTTAACTTATTTCCCATATCTCCAATATTTGTATCATAGCCTTGCTCAGTACGAATTATAAATTCATGTGCATTGGCTATTTTTGCAGCATTAATTACATCTTCATTAGAAACTTCTCTATCCCCAAAAGCAATATTGTTGTAAAAAGAATCATTAAATAAAATTGCATCCTGATTTACATTGCCCATTAATGCACGTAAATCTTTAATTTTCAGTTTGCGAATATCGGTTCCGTCAATCAATATTTCCCCTTCTGATACTTCGTATAATCTCGGGATAAGGTCAACCATAGTGGATTTTCCGGCTCCAGAGGGACCAACTAAAGCAATAGTTTTGCCCTTGTTTATTTTAAGATTAATATCTTGAAGAACAAATTGTTTTTCATATCTGAAAGAAACGTTTTTAAATTCAATAGAATCATTAAACTCATTAATTTGATTTGCATCAGGCATTTCAACTATCTTGTTTTCTGCTGATAAAATTTCCTCTGTTCTGTCGGCCGAAGCAAGTCCTCTTTGAATGTTATAATAAGCTGTTGAGAATGATTTTGCCGGATTTAATATTTGAGAAAATATTAATAAATATCCGATAAATGCTTGAGATGATAATGAGCTTCCGGTACGTAGAACCATATAGGTGCCATAAATCATAATTAATACTACAACCAATGTTCCCAAAAACTCCACCAAAGGCCTAGCGAGGTAGTTTCTTCGGTAGATTTTATTCATAATATTTGTATAATCTTGGTTTAGTGTGCTGAACTTCTTGGTTGTTTTTGCTTCTGCATTGAAAGCCTTAATTATTCTTAGTCCGGTAAGTGTTTCTTCCATCATGGAAATAATTGTTCCAAGCTTTTTCTGACCAACAGATGATGTTTTTCTCAAGGATTTTCCAATTCTTCCAATAATAAATCCACTGAATGGCAAGAGGATAACAACAAAAAGTGTAAGTTGCGGACTAATCACCAATAAACTTGCAATGTAAACAATTATTGTTATTGGCTCACGGAATAGCATTTCAAGTGAACTAATGATGCTCCATTCAATCTGATGTACATCATTTGTCATACGTGATATCAGGTCTCCTTTTCTTTCATTTGAGTAATATGACATTGGCAATTCCAGGGTTTTCTGATAAAGAGTATTACGAATATCCTGAACAACGCCGTTTCTTATTGGAGCTAAATAGTACATTGCTAGGTATAGAAACCCATTTTTTATAAAACTTCCAATCATCATAACTGCACTGAGTATGAGTAAAGTGTTTATCTTACCAAACTGATTAATCATCAGGCTGATATTATAGTTGAAATAATGTTTTAAAGAATCAATACTTAATGAGAGCTCAACAGGTTCGTTTACGTATGATTGAGTTCCAAAGAGTATTCCTAAAAATGGGATTAGCATTCCAATTGAGAAAAGAGAAAAGGAAACTCCGGCAAAAGTATACAATACGTGCAGCCAAACCTTCTTTTTATAAGGATAGATGTATTTGGCAATTTTCCAGATATTTTTCATTTAATAATAGAAGTTCAGAATTTTATTTAATTAAAGCATCAAGGTTATACCCTGTATAATTAGAAGGTGTTAAACTTTTTAGTTGAGCTTTGTAATTCTCAGGAATATCAAGCGAATCAATGAATGTATAAAGATGCTGTAATGTAATAGCTTCATTAGTCCTTGTCAATTCTTTAAGCGTTTCATAAGGTTTTGGATAGTTAAGTTTCCTAAGAATTGTTTGAATAGCTTCGGCAATAACCATTGGATTTGCATCAAGATCTTTATCAATAGCGGCTTTATTAAGAATAACTTTTTCTAATCCCTTAATTGTAGCTTGTAAAGAAATCAACATATGTGCCATTGGAACTCCAATATTTCTTAGTACTGTAGAGTCTGTAAGATCTCTTTGTAATCTAGATATTGGCAACTTGGCAGAAAGATGCTCGAAAATTGCAATTGCAATTCCCAAATTACCTTCGGAGTTTTCAAAATCAATAGGATTTACTTTGTGTGGCATAGCAGATGACCCAACTTCATTTTCCTTTATCTTTTGCTTAAAATACTCTTTGGAAATGTAAGTCCACATATCTCTGTCAAGGTCAATAATTATTGTGCAAATTCGTTTTAGACAATCAAAGATTGAAGCGATGTTGTCATAATGTTCAATTTGGGTAGTTACTTTAGAACGTTTAAGCCCAAGATTATTTTCAACAAAATTATTTGCAAACTTTATCCAATTTATTTCAGGATATGCTACCAAATGAGCATTCAGATTGCCTGTGGCTCCACCAAATTTAGCGGGGAAAGGCAAGCTTTTTAAATGATTTATTTGAGTGTCTAATCGATTTAAAAATACATAAAGCTCTTTGCCAAGTGCAGTTGGAGACGCCGGTTGTCCGTGAGTAAAGGCAAGCAAAGCCTGATTTTTATATTCTTCAGACATACTTTCAAGCTTATCCATTACTTTCTCAATAGCAGGTATTAATTCAACATACAATGCTTCTTTTAGCATTAATGGGAAGGCAGTATTATTAATATCCTGAGATGTAAGACCAAAGTGGATAAACTCTTTAAAATCTGATAATCCTATTTCTTCAAATTTCTCTTTGATGAAATATTCAACTGCTTTAATATCGTGGTTTGTTGTTTTTTCAATCTCTTTAACCCTTGCAGCATCTTTAAGTTTAAAATCTTGGTAAATGAGTTTGATTTGATTAATTTTTTCTTCGGAAAGTTTGTTTAACTCCTCAATTGGTAATTGATACAATGCAATAAAGTATTCTATTTCAACATAAACCCTATACTTAATCAATGCGGCTTCTGAAAAGAATTCTCTAAGTTTTTTTGTGTTATTATAATATCTGCCGTCGATAGGTGAAATAGCATTTATTTCAAGATTATCCATGTTCTTTTTTTTTGACAAAATTAGCAAAGTAATTTTATTAAAGGCTTTAAAAATAGTTCAACCTTACACAAAATAAAAAGGCTGCAGGAATTCCTACAGCCTTTTTATCAATTCAGTAATATTTTATTTTGAAAAAAGATCATCAAATTCATTTACAAGAGGTTGAAAAATAGTTTCAAGTTTTTGCCATGTTCCGTCGTCATAAACAAGAACAGGTTCAATACTTTCACCCCAATCTGTAACAAACGCTCTTGCTTCAACTGAACCAAGTGTTCTGTTAATATCTACGTGGATTAATGTTACACTGATATTTTCATTCATAAGAGCAACATTAGCAGGTGTTTGGTTTGCAGCTTGTTCTACTGCAAACATATTTATAAAACCTTTTAATTTTAAAGGAGTGAATTGAATATGTCCGCTGATTTTTTCAGGTGCTTCATCCCACAAATCACTTGTTAATTTAACTGTAACATTATATTCTGCAATTACATCGTTACCTTGACTAAACGACATTGAGGTTGTATATTCCTCATTATTGCCCGAATAATTCATTGTGAATGTGTAAGGATTAACAGTTACAGTAACTGCCAATGATTTAGGAACAATTTCTTCATTGTTGGTTGATAGTTGGAAACTTGCTGTATAATCAACAGTAAATACAGAAACGTTATCAACTTTGATATAAGCAACTAATCTAGTTGGGACTTCAACTTCATAATAAGTTTGATCCCAAGAGTCATACAAATTGTATGTTTGATATGAGAATGTAGTAATTGCTAACTCAGCATCATTAGTATTTGCATCAAAAGCGGCTTGATCTGAAGGGAAATAGATAACTAAAAGATCATGTTGGTCAGTTTGATCAAATACATTAGTTGTGAAGTTATACTCATATGTACCTGTTGGGAATATGTCATGCTTTGCATAATATGATGGTTTGAACAATTTGTTTTTTGAAGGATTGCTCATAAACATTACTAAATCTTTCGGATTTACAAATGCATAATGAGAAACAAGGCTTTTTCCGAAGTCAGGTTCAAGGCTCATCATAAATATTCCGGCTTGCATAGCTTGAGCATTCATGACATCTTGGACAGTTCCTTTCATATCATTCACTGCATTTGTAACTTCAGCTTTTGCCTCATCTGCAGGAAGCACAGTATCTTCATCTTTGCTACATGAATAAAATCCTATAATTGCAGCAAGACTAAACAGCAATAAAAATTTCATTTTTGTTTTCATAATTTTTAGGTTTTAAGGTTATTTACAAACGACAAATGTAATGTTTTTTAGCAAATTATCAAATTTTTTGAGTCATTTTATCATCGTTTATTTGTTTTTTAGAATTACTTTAAATAAAAAGTTTTAGGAATGAAATGTTTTTTCAAATTTCGGATTAAAAGATGTCTTTGTAAGTGATAATTTTATATTTTTAACGACTCTATTATTGAATTATTACATCACACTCAAAAACAATTATTATGGTCTTTTTAAGAAACGTAGCAAGGATAAAACTATTATGCATAATGGTTTTATTATTTATTGCGCAAACTTTGTCATTGCAAGCCAATTCGTTGGAGGGATTAATGAATGACAGGCAAAAGCTTGTTCTGGAATATGACTCATTAATTTCTACCGCAAAAGCTCATCCGGATACAGATAGAAGAATATTTGACTTGCAAAATAGAATAATTGCAATTGATAATTTCATTATAAATGATCAATTTATTGCAAGTATTGAGTCTGGGAAAAAACTTGAAGCAGAACTTGAAGCAGAAAATGAGGAATTGACTCTTTATTTTTTGATAGCTGGAGGAGCTGCAGCTTTCTTCTTAATTCTATTTATCATTTTTGTGGCATTATATTCCGGAGTGAAAAGAAAGACAAAAAGATCTTTCGGCCAAATGGACGATATGCATATGCTACTCGAATCATATAAGAATGATATGATGCGCATTTCCGAAGAAGCAGCAAGTCTTAAAAAGAACTTAAATGACGCTATTGAAAGAAAAGCAGCTTTAGAAAATAAAGTTGAGGATTTTGATAAAAGAGGTGCTGCTAATCATATTGAAATGATTAGAATTAAGAGTGAAAATGCAAAATTAATAGAGCAAATTGAGAAATTAGAAAAATCAAGTGTTGATATTCCGATACATGAAACTATTAATCAGGAGCAATTTAATAGTCAGATTTCTGAACTGAATAAGATTATTCAAGAGAAGGATTCAAGCATTTCGGTATTGCTAGAAAAAAATGACAATCTTGAAAGTTTATTAAAATTATCCGAAACGGAGGTAAATAAAAATATGGAGTCTGAAATCGCAATTAAGAACGAACTGGAAGAGTTGAAAAAAGAATTACTTGAATTAAGAAACAGGGAGATTGCTTCAGATTCTGATAACTCCATTTCTGACAATAGCAAAGAAATCATAGAAAATCTTGAAAATGAGGTACAAAAGCTTAAAAAAGACAATTATTGCCTTAATGATATGCTAAAAGCAGCCGAGGAATTGCAGAAAGATCTTGCTCAGGAAATCTCTGAATTAGAAAATGATGTTTGTCCGGAAGATTCTGATATTAGTATTGAAGTTGCTGAATTAAGGAATTCTTTTGAAAAGCAGACTGTTGAATTTATGAAAGTTCAACAGAGATATGAGGACATGCATGAGGCCAAGAAGAGCTTGGAATGGAAAAACAAAGTCTTGGAAGAGGAGATAAATAAAATTAAATCAGCAAAAGAGACTATTCCACAGCCTGTAAAACAAATAGAAACTCCAAGGAAGCCGGACAATCTGATGATAGAAGATCTTATGCAACAAAATTTGGATTTGCAATCTGAATTGAATGAATTTAAAAGACTACTAGATGAGGAATTGGAAAACAGACAGCTATTATTGAGAGAATTTAAGGAGTTAGAAGAGTTTTATAAGGATCAGATTAATATAGAAGAAAAAGTTATACCTGAGGTTGCGGATAATAATTCTGTTATCGAACCAAACGAGGAACTAATGCATATAAAGAATGAGAATGAAGCATTGAAGAATAAAATCGCCGAATTTGATAATCTATTTAAAGCCGAAGAACAAGCCAGATTAGATCTTGAAAATGAATTAAAGGAGCTTTTAGCCCAGTTTAAGAACCCTAATGATTTAAATGTCAGATAAGTATACATAATTAATATCACTAGCTATGGAAGAGAATAATTATATCAATAAATTGGAAAAATCCAAAAGACTTATAGAAGAGCTAAAGGAACAATTTGAGCGTGAAAATCAAAAAATCCTTGAATACAAGAAAGAAATCTATCGTACGAAAGATTTCTCAATATCAAGGTTTTATACATATAGTGGGCCAAATTATTACCTAGACCGTCAGGCAGTAGTTTTCAATATTTTTATTGCGCCAATTGGCGATAGTGTTGATTATTACAGGGAAAAAGCTATTGAGATATTCCCTGCGCTTGAGCATATTGATACTCCGTATGTAATTGATCTTTTTGCGGAAGTACTTATTCTAACTTTAAAAATGGAAATAGATCTCTACATAAATAAGTATAGCATTAGCAAAGATAAGGATGAATATGTAGTTGCTGTCGAATATTTGGATGAGGATATCACTATAGATGCCATTGAGCTTGTAAGCGACTGGTTTAGAGCAATTTCTAATGATGAAGAATTTGATTTCAGAGGAGAGTTTGAAAAGCTGCAACAAGTCTTTGATAAAACGCCATTTGGAGGTCCTACTTTATATTCATTAATTGAGGCTGGTTTAAAGAGAGATATACCTGTTTTTCATCTGATTGAGGAGAATCAATTTCAATGGGGTTATGGTAAAAAACAGCTTCGCGGCCGTTCAACTACTTTCCAAAAGGATGGAATTAAAGATACAGAATTCACAATGTACAAAGATATGGTTGGTGAATTTTTAGAAATGTGTGGTTTCCCAACACCTAATGGCATAAATTGTTTTGAGGAAGAAGAGATAGTAGAAGAAGCATTGAAGATAGGATTTCCGGTTGTGGTAAAGCCAGTTGCAGGGCATAAAGGACAGGGAGTTACAACAAATATAACTACTGAAGAAGAAGTTAGAAAATCATTCAAGTCAATAGTTTCTGCAGCAGCTGAATTGGGAGTTAATTTTGATGGTGCCCTTGTTCAAAAAATGATTCATGGCAATGATCATAGGTTGCTTGCAGTTGGGGGTAAGTGCGTTGCTGCTTTGAAAAGAGTACCTGCTTTTGTTGAAGGAAATGGGCATATGAATATCGAACAGCTAATTAATGAAGAGAATGATAAGTTAATCAGACTTGATAATGCAAGATCTCCATTATGTAAGATTAAAATAGATGAAAACTTGATTGAATTTATTGATCAGCAAGGACTTGCTTTGAGTTCAGTGCCGGAACCGGGACAGAAAATTACATTAAGAAAGGTAGCAAATATTTCTGCAGGAGGTGTATCCTACAATGTTACAAATGAAATGCATCCCGATAATATTGCTCTAGTTGAGGATATTGCATCTTATTTTCAATTAACTTGTCTTGGAATAGATGTTTTAGCCGCTGATATTTCAAAATCATGGAGAGATGGAGATTTCGGAATAATAGAAATTAATGCAGGCCCGGGTGTTTTTATGCATCTTGCTCCTGCTTATGGTGAAAGTATAGATGTTCCGGCCTTAATTATGAAGTCACATTTTGGTGAAAATTTTAATTCAAGAATTCCTATTATTGCAGCCAATAAGGTTAGCAATAATTTGATAGATTTGATTAACAATAAGCTTCATGAAATGCGTAATGGAATATTCTTTGGCGCACTAAATGAAACCGGAGTGTTTATGAATGGACGCTATTTCCATAATAATCAAGATCATTGCCAGAATGTCAAATTAATTCTAAGACATCCCAAAACTGATATTGCATTATTTTGCCATGATGCTGAAAAAATCCATGACTATGGTATTTTCCACAAAGGTGCCGATTTGCTTATTCTTGATCACGCAGATCATTATGAAAAAGCAGTTTTAAAAGAACAGTTGATAGGAACCGGCTATGTTCTTGAAATAGAAAACAATGAAATAAATCTTTTAAAAGGAGGGGAGTCTGTTTCTGTAAACTACTTCTTCACTCCCGAAGAAAAGGATCAGAGAATTATGGATATTTTATCAGAACATTTAAACCATATTATATCCTTGTATTGATTTTACTTTGCTGGTATTCAAAGAGTTTGCTAAAAAAAAGTCATTTTTGTCAATAGCTAGATAATTTAATTTCACCTCAGAGACTTTAGTCTCTGAGGTTTTCCTTCAAATCATTAAATCCATTAAGCATTAAACGATGCTTGTAGTGTATTTAATTCAAATTTTATCATAAACAAAAATGAATAATAAAAGCGAAATTCAAAAGTTTGTTGATTACACAAAATCATCTTTAGATGATCAAAGTTTTATTAGGATAAAAATTAGTAAGCCGTTTCAAAGTGATTCTGAAATAAAGGGTGTTGTGATCAAAATAGTTAAGATAAAGCAACAAGCAAATTTCCAGTTTATTTATAGTTATGAAAAAAAAGATATTACAAAGAACTTTTTAATTGATGAAGGGATTGCGAAAATTGAAGAACTTTTAGAAAAAGGGTTTAAAAACTTCATTTTGTTTACATCAAAACATGATATTCAATTATTGTTCAACAAGAAAATGCAGCCCAAGGTTTATGTCATAAAACCTTCATGCACATGCATTCCATCAACAGATCATAACAGAAACAAAATAAGAATACTTAAAGTTGAGGACAATCTATACTTAAAAGAGCTTGGCATTGTAACAAACAACAACGAGGTTGCTCCTAGCATGCAAGCCAAATGGACTCAGATTAATAAATTTATCGAAATAGTTAGTTATACTATACAAAACGATAAAGATTCGCTGCAAAAAATGAATATTGTTGATATGGGCTCAGGCAAAGGATATTTAACCTTTGCTTTGTATGATTATTTCGTAAATCAACTCAAAATAAGCTCAAATATAACAGGGATAGAACTTAGAAAGGAATTGGTTGATTTATGTAATTCTATTGCACAAAAATGTAGTTTTGAAAATCTGAAATTTACAACAAATACGATAAAAGATTCAGAAATAAAAGATATTGATTTACTAATTGCCTTACATGCTTGTAACACCGCTACCGATGATGCAATATATAAAGGCATCACTTCAAATTGCTCAATAATAATTTTATCACCTTGTTGTCATCAGCAAATCAGACCAGAGTTAAATCTGACTAAAGAATTGAAAGAAATAGGCAAACATGGAATAATGAAAGAAAGGTTGGCCGAGATGGTTACCGATACAATGCGCAGCATCATTCTAGAAGCCTATGGTTATAAAACTCAAATATTTGAATTTATTTCCGATGAGCACACTCACAAAAACTTAATGATAATAGGAGTGAAGAAGGATGGAAAGATTGATTGCAAGAAGCATTTCGAGAAATTAGATAATATAAAAAGGCTTTTTGGCATCAATAATTTCTATCTAGAGAATATTATGTCTGCTGCAAAATAAAAAGAGGCACTAATTAGCGCCTCTTTTATATTGTCCGATATTTACATTTTATTTGTTTACTGCATCAAAAATAGCTTTGAAAGCCTCCGGATTATTAGCTGCAAGGTCGGCTAAGACTTTACGGTTAATCTGAATATCTTTCTGATGTATGTTTCCCATAAATTTAGAATAACTCATTCCATATTGACGGGTTGCAGCATTAATACGTGTAATCCATAGTTTACGGAAGTTACGTTTTTTCGCGCGTCTGTCACGATAAGCGTACTGCTGTCCTTTTTCCCATGTATTCTTGGCTACTGTCCAGACGTTTTTTCTTGCACCAAAGTAGCCTTTGGTAAGCTTTAAAAGCTTTTTTCTTCTTCGCCTTGAAGCGACATTATTTACTGATCTTGGCATAATTCTTAATTTTAGTTTTTTTGTTAGCGCTTTCTATTCGAAAGACTTATTAATGGCTATACAAAAGGTTTATAAATTAATTTACTTTGAAATTTGATTAATACTACATGCAAAGCATAGCTTTGATGTTGTTAACATCAGCTTTATTTACAAGAGTAGTTTTAGTCAAATTTCTCTTTCTTTTTTTCGATTTTTTTGTCAAAATATGACTTTTATAAGCGTGTTTGCGCTTAATTTTGCCGGACGCGGTAATCGAAAACCTCTTTTTTGCTCCGGATTTAGTCTTCATTTTTGGCATTCTCTTAAAAATTTACGGGTTAAAAAATATATAAACAAACGGACAATTCTTTTATTTTGTTTTCTTAGGTGAAACAAGCATTATCATTCTTTTACCTTCAAGTTTTGGGAGCTGGTCTATTTTTCCAATTTCCTCAATTTCTTGTGCAAATCTTAGTAAAATAACTTCTCCTTGACTTTTGTAAAGAATAGACCTCCCTTTAAAGAAGACATACACTTTTAATTTCGAACCTTCCTGCAAAAATTTTATTGCATGCTTAAGCTTGAAATTAAAATCATGATCATCAGTGTTTGGGCCAAGCCTAATCTCTTTAACAACTACTTTTGTAGCATTGGCTTTAATCTCCTTCTGTTTCTTTTTAAGTTCGTAAAGAAACTTCTTGTAATCGATTATCTTACAAACAGGTGGATTAGCTTCGGCTGCAATTTCAACAAGATCTAAACCTATTTCATCAGCGAGTACGAGAGCATCTTTAATCTGAAAAATTCCAGGTTCTACATTTTCACCGACTAATCGGATTACCTGTGCTCTGATTTCCTCATTTATCTTATGGGGATTCTCTTTTTTCACCATGCGTCTGTTGGGCATTGGTCTAAATGGTGTTGCTATACGTTGTTCCTCCTATTTTAATTAATAATATTTTTTTTGTTTTGGTGAATTAATAAATGTCACCTATTTCTTCGTTAAATATTTTTACAAATTCCTCAATACTAAATGTCCCTAAATCTCCCTTTCCATGTCTTCTAACCGATACAGTTCCAGAAGCTTCTTCTTTTTCTCCAACAATAATCATATAAGGGATTTTCCTTACTTCAGCATCACGAATTTTCTTGCCGGTTTTTTCACTACGCTCGTCAATGAGGCTGCGAATTTCGTAATTATTTAGCAAATTTAAAACATTTTTTGCATAATTTTCATATTTCTCGCTGATTGGCAATATGATAGCCTGCTCAGGAGCTAGCCATAACGGGAAGTTTCCGGCACAATGTTCAATTAAAACTGCAACAAATCTTTCCATAGAACCGAAAGGTGCTCTATGTATCATTACAGGTCTGTGTTTTTGGTTGTCGGCTCCCGTATATTCCAAATCAAATCTTTCGGGGAGATTATAATCAACCTGAATAGTCCCAAGTTGCCATTTACGACCCAATGCATCCTTAACCATAAAATCAAGCTTTGGACCATAAAATGCAGCTTCTCCAATTTCAATGTCAGCTTTCAGCCCTTTCTCTTCAACAGCTTCCATAATAGCTTGTTCGGCTTTTTTCCAATTTTCCTCGCTGCCGATATATTTTTCTTTATTGTTTGGGTCTTTCAGAGAAATTTGAGCACTATATTCTTTAAAATCAAGAGCTTTAAAAATAAGCAAAACAATGTCAATAACTTTTATAAACTCTTCTTTAAGCTGATCCGGACGACAGAATATATGAGCATCGTCTTGAGTAAATCCTCTAACTCTTGTAAGCCCATGTAATTCTCCACTTTGTTCGTATCTGTAAACAGTTCCAAATTCAGCAAACCTTACAGGCATATCTTTGTAAGAAAACTGTTTAGTTTTATAAATTTCACAGTGATGAGGACAATTCATTGGTTTTAGAAAAAACTCTTCTCCTTCAGTTGGAGTTTTTATTGGCTGAAATGAGTCTTTTCCGTATTTCTCATAATGACCGCTTGTAATGTATAGGTTTTTATTGCCGATATGCGGGCTTATAACCGGTTCATATCCGTACCTTCTTTGAACTTTTTTAAGGAATTTCTCAAGGCTTTCTCTTAGCATTGCACCTTTGGGTAACCATAGAGGCAAACCCATTCCAACATTTTGAGAAAAAGCAAATAATTCAAGCTCTTTGCCAATTTTCCTATGATCACGTTTTTTTGCTTCTTCAAGCATTTCCAGATATTCAGTTAGCTCTTTCTGTTTTGGGAAAGAAATACCATAAACTCTGGTTAATTGTTTTTTAGATTCGTCGCCTCTCCAATATGCTCCTGCAATATTAAGCAACTTAACAGCCTTTATTTTGCTGGTATCAGTTAAATGAGGACCACGACATAAATCAGTGAAATTGCCCGATTTGTAAAAGCTGATTGTACCATCTTCCAAATCATTGATTAAATCAACTTTATACTCGTCTCCTTTTTTTGTATAAAAATCAAGTGCTTCTTTTTTTGATATCTCCGACCTTTCAAAACCTAAGCTTTTTTGCGCAAGCTCAAGCATTTTCTTTTCAATTTTTTCAAAGTCGTTACTTGATATGTTATTCTCACCCAAATCGATATCATAATAAAATCCATTTTCAATATCAGGCCCAATGCCGAATTTTGTGCCGGGATATAGTTCTTCAATTGCAGAAGCCATTATATGTGCAGATGAATGCCACATTGTTGATTTACCTTCCTTATCGTCCCACGTATGAAGTTTAATCCTTGCATCTTGATGAATAGGTCTTGATAAATCCCAAACATCGCCATTAACAGAAATTGAAAGTACATTTCTTGCCAGACCTTCCGAAATGCTTTTCGCAATATCCATACCGGTTGAGCCATCAGGATATTCTCTGATTGAATTATCAGGCAAAGTAATTTTAATCATAAAAAACTATTGTTTTAATTTTCAGCCTGCAAAGGTATAAAAAATATAACCAGGCTTTGAATTTGTTATCGTTTTTTTAACAATCAGATGAGAATATTGTTCGCAACAGAATTTTTTAGAATGATTATTGGAAATAAACCGAAATATTTGGAAGTTTTTTTCTGATACATTCTTTATCTTCAATAGTTTCAACAAGCGACAATTGTTGAAGAGATTTAATCTTTTCCAGACCTCTGAGATTTAATTTTAACGGATTGTCTCCAAGGAATAGTCCGGTAAGATTACTATCATAAAACCATTCAGGGTGAAATTCTTCTAATTTGTTTTGTGTGAGTCCAAGAAAACTAAGCTTATTCATATGTTTAAACGACTCAGGAAGCTCCTGTATTAAATTGCTTCCAAGGTATAATTCTCTAAGGTCTTGAAGATTTGATATTGCTTCGGGAATTCTATCAATTTTGTTAAAACGCAGATTTAATGTCTGAAGAGTTTTTAACTCGTTGATAGCATCAGGGAATTCACGAAAATCATTTTCGGATAAATCTAAATTTATTAGAGAAGTCAATAATTTAAACTCTTCAGGCAATTCTTTAAGTTTGTTATTTCTTAGAGAGAAGTGCAGAAGATTAGTTAAAGACCCAATCTCAGGATCGATTCGATCAATTTTATTATTGTGCAAATCTAATTCTTCTAAGTTTGATAATCCTGAAATTCGGTGATCAATGTCACGAATACTATTCCAACTAAGGTTAAGCTGAGTTAATTTTCTTAGATGATAGACAGGAGTTGGGATATCAATAAACCTATTTTCAGTAATATTTAATTCTCGCAGGCTTTCAAGGTCAGCGATTGTGTCGGGCAGGTTATTTAAATAATTCCAGCTTAAGTTTAAGGAATTTAAACTGGGTAGTTGTCCGCATGCAGGTGGAAGATAGCGAATGCTATTGTATTGTAGGTCAAGTTTTCTAAGTTGTTTAAGTTTCCCAATGCTGAATGGCAATTGAGTTAGATTGTTCCAACCAAGAGACAGCTTTTTAAGATTCATTAATTCCCCAATACTATCTGGAAGTTTAGTAAGTTTATTTTCTCTAAACTCCAGTTCTTCAAGAAATATCAATGATTTTACAATTTCAGGGAAATTAAAAAATCTATTTTCACCCAGCTTTAATATTCTTAGTTTGGTAAGGTCAGAAATCCAAGTGGGAAGTTCAGAAAGCTTATTTCTTCTAAGATCAAGTATGTTCAAATTAGAAAAAAGCTTGATTTCATCAGGCAATTTTTCAAGTTGACATTCTCTAAGGTCGAGCTTAAATACTGATACCGGATTTTCAAGAGCTTCTTCTAATAAAGTATAATGCTTGCCTACTGAATCGCTGAATAATTCATCCATAAAACTATATTAAACTGAAGTGCAAAAATGGAAATTTTTTTTTAAAATTCTCAACCTATTCGAAAAATTAAACAGATATTTTACAAACAAAATTTAATAACTCTTTATTTTACGCCTTTCATCTATATTTTCAGATGCTTCCACTTTCCAAGTAAAAGATAATAGCCGGAAAATGCGCCCATAAGTATAAAGTATATTATTTCAACCATCCAAACTACTGGGGTAGAAGCCTTTAAAACATTTGCAAACACATATGCAAACGCTAAATAAAGAAAAATGCTAAGAATCTCAATTTTCAAGGCGACTAAGGTTTTTCCGGTACCGCTTAATGCACTGAAAACAATCATACCAACCGAAAAAGCCAATAAAGCAATTGAAACAACATAAATTAAAGGAATTGTAGCTTGAATTACGTTATATTCTTCAGTATAAAAAGAAATTAGAACTTCAGGGAAAATTACAGGTAGAATAATAATACAAAAGCTACAAATAACAGAGATTTTTATTACTTTTTTAACCAGAGGCATAACATGAGAAATTCTTCCTTCACCAATAGTATTGCTAACAAGAGAATGAATAGCAGAACTAAGTCCCCAGACCGGAATCATCAAAAACATATAAATACTTCTTGCAATATTAGATGCAGCTAATGAAACTTCACCATGTTTTTCAATTATTAGGAAAAAGATAAACCATGCCGAGAACGAAATAAAATACTGAAACATTACCGGCACCGACAATCTCAGCAGGTTTTTTATAATTGGTTTACTAATAGCCCAAATTTTGAATATTCGGTACTTTTTGAAGGTTCCTCTGTATAAACTGTATCCGATATAGAAACTAAAAGCGGAGAATTCGGCAATATTTGTTGCTAAAGCAGCTCCTTTAATTCCCATTTCAGGCATGCCTAATTTTCCGAAAATCAATCCATAATCGAAAACTATATTTACTACAGCCATAATAATGGTACTAACAGAAACCACTCTTGTTCTGATGGTACCAATGTATAATGCATTAAAAGACATTACAAGAAATCCGAAAAGAAGTCCAAATTTTCTGTAGCTGAGAAAAGCCATGCTTTCAGAATACACTGCTTCTGAGGCTAGAAAGTTTAGTAGTAGAGAAGGGGCAAGCAAGGAAATTAGGATGAATGCAAATGCAGCAATTGCAATCATTACATAAAAAGTATGCATTAAAATTATTCCTATTTGCCGGTATTTTCTTTCCCCATTTCGTCGTCCAATCAATATCTGAACACCAACAGAGAATCCTGTTCCAAGCATTACAATGCACAGATAGAAAAGCCCTCCAATAGCAGCAGCGCCAAGAGAAACCGCGCCAAGCCTTCCAAGAAAGGCAGTGTCAATTACTACCATTAAATTCTGGGCTATAAGTCCTATAATTATGGGATAGGCAACCTTCCAAATATTTTTGTATGTGTATTCAGTATGAATCATTAAATATAAATATTATCTCAATTTCTAATCAATTCCAATTATTCAATATAAAGAACCAAGCCCTTTAAATATGAACCCTCCGGATGAAATGCATTTATCGGATGATCAGCGGGTTGAGTTAGTTGGTGTATTATTTTTGCTTTTCTTCTAGCTGAAATTGCTGCTGAAATCACGGTTGATTTAAACAGTTGAAGGTCAACAACTTGCGAACAACTGAATGTAAACAAAAATCCACCTGATTTTATTTGCGAAATAGCCTTAGCATTTAATCTTTTATACCCTTGCACAGCATTATGCTTTACATTAACATGTTTTGCAAATGCAGGAGGGTCAAGTATTATTACATCATATTCAGTTAATGGTTTTTCAAGATAATCCATGGTATCTGCAATGATGCTTTTATGATTCTCTGCGGAATTGAAATTGAGAATAACATTTTTATCAGTAAGCTCCATGGCTTTTTTCGAACTATCGAGTGAATGAACCAAAGATGCACCGGCTTTTAGCGCATATACCGAAAATCCACCTGAATAACAATAAGTATTTAAAACGCTTTTGTTTTTTGCATATTTACTAAGAAGGTTTCTATTTTCTCTTTGATCAATAAAGAACCCTGTTTTTTGTCCATTTATAAAGTCTATAAAAAACTTATGTCCATATTCCTGTACTTCAACGCTTTCCGAATTACCAAATAGAAAACCTTCAGTTTTATTATTGTTTGAATATTCTGATGGCAGGGTTTCGCGGCTTTTATCATAGATGCTTATTAATGAATCTCCGTATAGCTTTTTTAGAGCTTCAGAAATATTGATAATGTTTTTGTGCATTCCAATGCTGTGACATTGAACAACTATATTATAATTATAAAAGTCGATTATTAATCCCGGCAGATTATCACCCTCTCCGTGAATTAACCTGTAAACATTAGTCGTTTCGCAATCAGCCAAATTTGTTTGAAGTCTCAGATTATAAGCACTTTTAAGTTTTTCATAGAAAAACATTTCGTCAAATTCTATAGGTTGCTCTGGAGAAAAGGCTAGTATTCTTACAGAAATTGAAGATTCTTGATAATGACCTGCTCCAAGGTATTCGTCCTTATTTGAATAGACGTGAACTATTTGACCGTCGTAAACAGCACCTTGAATTTTCTTTATTGCACCACTAAAAACCCAGGGGTGAAAACGAAAAATCGCATCGTCTTTTCCCGATTTGATTATTACTTTAGGAATGTTTTGCATATGTCTTTTTTAAAATCCCGCAAAGTTAATTTTTTAGTGTGAATTTTTGTCTCTTATAATGACTTGGATGAAAAGAATTTACTTGGAATTTTTACGCAGTTTATGCTGTAGATGTAGGTTGATAAAGCATCTTAGACTGTGTTGATATCCTCAGACCCAATTTTCAAAGTGTATAATTGTTGATAAAATTTAATAGGGAGTTTTGACTCGTTTATACGACTTAAAACTAAATCTTAACGAAAATATTCTAAGGGAAATACTTAAAAACGCATCTAATTTTCAAGTAAAAACACTGTTTTTTATGTTTGTTAATGATAATAATTTTGATACCTATATACAAATATGTATAGATAAGCCAAAAAATATCAATTAAAGATTACAAAAAATGGCTATAGAAGAAAATCGAAAAAGAAGTTTATCAGGAGATAATTCAGGAGATTATGCTACTGATAAACAAGCAGTTAATAGTCGCTATGAAGCACCTATTATCAGCATTATAGATAGTGCACAAAATGCTTTATCAGATTTGGATTATAAGAAAGATCACTTAAAGTCAATAACTAGAAATTTTGCCTACGTAAACCGGAGTTTTGATGAAAGAAAAGGTCTTATATGTTATTTCAGAGAGCTCCAATCGTACTTTGAGATAGTTAAAGCGAAGCTTGAAATCAGGATTGATAACATAAATCTTAATGTTTCATCCATTGAGAAATCGAAAAATAATTATGGTCTTCAGCAATTGCCGCTTAAAAACTATTCTACAAACATAATTGAAATAAGAAATTTAAGCTCTGAGATTAAACTCACCAATACCTTATTTGACAAATATATAAAAGGGTTTTCAGCGGAAGAGTCAAGCAGGATAGAAAAAGTTTTGACAAAAATTCACGCTTCCATTCCATTATTCGAGGAAAATATTTACAATATACAAAAGCATTGTGGAAACATTCAATCTGAAATGGAATTATTAAGCAAGGATTTAATTCCATTAATTATTAGGGTGTTGGAAAAAGCAATAAATAATGTTTCTATGCTTTCAGATTACTACAACAGCCAAAATGAGAATAGCAAATTTGTTTGTACTCTTTTAGATAATTGTTCTTCAATAAGTCGTGAGATTAATTCAAATTTAACTGCAATTATAAGTTTATCAAATCCTGGACAACACAACAACATTAACAATAGCCATAAAGTTAATTCAAAATCTGACCGTTTAAATATTGTAGAATTGAATGGGACAAAGAATAATAATTCGTTGAATTTAAATGGCAATGCCGTTAATGTTCTTGAAGATTTTAAATCAAGATTTCATAATTTGTCTGAGATGTTAGTCGAATTAAGTAATAAAGTATTTGAAATCAATAAGATAAATTACAGTTTTTTGGGATATAGAGATACCGAGAAAATTGCAGACATCAATAATTTATCAGAGAATATAAATGATTTGCAACAACATATTTTGAAGTTAAAGTCTAAGCAGCAATTTTTGGAGGATGAGATCGATAAAGCATTTAATGTTACTGAAGCATTGCGCGATAGGCTGAATGATATTGATGCAATGGAGAATTCTGTTGAGCAAATGATGATAAATAAGATAATTACTGAAGATTTTTTAAATAATCCGGAAGAAAAAATTGCAAGAAAAGCACAACAACTTTTAAAAGTATTTGCAGAAAATCACTTTGATAAAGTAAGTTTGAAGAAAATATTTGAATCAACATTAGAAGAACTTAACTCGATAATTTCAGGAGGAAATGGCAATTTAGTTAACAACTCTAATTCCTTGTCTGTATTTGATTTGATGGATAAAATAATTTACAGCTATACGAATTTAAAAACAATACACAACGAGATTGTACAAAAATGTTTGACAAATAAAGAGTTCATTGAAGAAACAATTTCGAGCAGTAAAGATGCATTGTTAAAAGTCAGAAATATAGAGGTTTAAACAAATAATTTTTTATTATATCTATATTTTGATTAGCTAGGCTGTATTTTTAAATTTTTGGCAAAAAGTCAGTATTAACACTGACTTTTTTTTATTCTAATGATATTACTTTTAAATGTTGAATTTGTCTGAATTGTGATTATTTAAGTATTTCAAAATCAACAATATACAACACACACATAAAAAACTTTATAGATATGACTTATCAGGAAACGGGTTCAGAAAAGTATAACTCAATACCTGTTGTAGATATTGAAACAATTGAAATGCTTAAGCATCATGCCGGAGGTAATTTGGAAATATTAAGTGATTTGTTTGATTCTTTTTTCCCGGAAGCAGAAGAACAAATCAATGAGTTATTTGAAGCGGTAGATAATAATGATAAAGAGAAGTTTTTGAAAAGTGCTCATGGATTGAGTGGTATAACAGCAACTATTGGTGCAACTCAATTAAAGACCTTGGCTGTAGATATGGAAAAATTGGCAAAAGCTGGAAATTTTGATGAAGCATATAAGTTATTGGACAATATTAATGTATTATATGAACAATTTGTAGAAAAAGCAAAGGAACTAATTAATAGTTAATAAAGCGGTTATAATGCAGGCAAAAAGAGTATTAATAGTAGGCAGTGACATTCTAACAATCAATCTGATTGAGAGCGAGTTAGCTAAAGCTCAATTAGAGATTATCGCAAAAGCTCACACATGCGAGGAAGCTATTAATATTGCTCAGGAAGTAAAGCCCGACCTTATTTTAATGGATGTGTGTCTTGGCGAAGAAATTGACGGAATAGAGGCTGCAGAAATTATTTTAAAGTTTAATGATTCTCCTGTTGTATTTATTACTTCCAGCAGTGAGAAAAGCGTTATTTCCAGGCTAATGAAGATAGATCCAAATGGCTTTATAATTAAACCGTTTGATGGAAGAATTCTTCATTCAGCAATAGATATTGCAATTTATAGACACAGATCAAAGAAAGAATTATTTGAAGCAAAAGAAATATTTAGGACAACCCTTGAATCTATTGACGATATAGTTATTTCGCTTGATAAAAATGGTGTTGTTACTCATATTCATTCAAAAATAAAGCCTGAAATTTCTGAATTAATAAGGTTAGATAAGATTAATGGAAATAATTTTTCCAATTTATTTCCTGAAGAGATAGCAGGATTGTTGGAGAAAGGATTAAATAAGTTGATACAATCTGAAAAACCCCAAGAATTTGAATTCGGATTGCCGTTTGAAAACCCTAAACATTATTTTAATCTAAAGACATCATTAAGGAAAAATCTTCATGGAGAGATATCAGGTATTACTGTTGTTGTAAGAGAAATAACAGCAAAAGTAATTTGGGAAGAAACTTTAAGGAAGTTTTCTGCAGCTGTTGAGCAGAGTGCAAATATTGTTATAATTTTCAATAAAGAAGGATTTGTAGAATTTGTTAACCATAAATATGTTGAAACTTCAGGATTTAGTTATGAAGATAATATTGGAAAACGTTTCCAAAATTTTAATCCTTTAAAAAATAACGAAACGCTACTTGACGAAATCTGGGAGCATATTTTAGAAGGAAAAGTTTGGGAAGGCGAGTGGGAAAATCAGAAAAAAGACAAAACAAATTATTGGGAACATGTAACAATTTCTCCAATTAGGAATGAAGATGGAATTTTAACTAATTTCGGCTAAGTTCTAATATTAACAGCATTATCTTTAAATTGCAAAAACAGCTCATATGCGTATGGCGTAGCAAGAATTGCGTAGAACCATTGTTTAATGGTTGACTTCGTTCCATATAGTTTATCTTTAT
>Ga0208244_100128_pt1 | contig 104021 bp, 87 predicted proteins | sample SubbioCR12Aug_5A_FD_184828 | JGI IMG/M metagenome (GOLD analysis project Ga0208244, IMG submission 184828) | Serpentinite rock and fluid subsurface biosphere microbial communities from McLaughlin Reserve, California, USA - CR12Aug_5A (SPAdes) | ecosystem: Environmental > Terrestrial > Deep... | reverse complement strand
ATCAGGACTCTGGTTAATACACAGATGGAAAGCGGCATCTATAATCTAATTTGGGATGGTAAAGACGAGCAGAATCGAAAAGTTGCTGAAGGAATCTATTTCTACACGCTGGAAACGCCGTCTTACACTGCAACCAAGAAGATGGTCTATACCCGATAAATTATAAATAAAACTAAACCGGGCTGGGTGTAATAACCCAGCCCTTTTTATTAGAGTTTTATTTCAAACTGTTTTTGTTGAATGAATAGGGAAGAAGCGCGGAAAGGGAAAATTGTTTTATCGCACCTTTGCGATTAATCAAGACTATATACATATGAAGATTAAATTCAGCTAAGACCTGACGGCAGGCACCACAGGGCATTGTAAAGTCTTTGGTATTAGTATAAATGGCAATAGTATTGAATTTTTTTTCGCCTTGAGATACTGCTTTGTACAAAGCAACTCGTTCGGCACAAACTGTCAATCCGTACGATGCATTCTCAATATTGGCACCAGTATAGATTTTGCCTTTATGAGTCAAGATTGCGGCGCCGACTTTAAATTTCGAATATGGTGCATAGGCGAATTTGGCGGCTTGTTGCGCATGTTTAATTAATTTTTCAATCTGTTTCACAGTTTTATCTCCTTGTAAAAACTTGTACCATAAGCAAGCGAAGGCAATTGCAGATATTCGGCAATTGTCTGACCCAGGTCAGCAAAACTTTTTCTGATACCCAGATTAATACTGCTGTTAATATTCTTTCCATATACTAATAATGGCACATATTCGCGCGAATGGTCGGTTGATTTAGTAGTCGGGTCATTGCCATGGTCAGCGGTAATAAACAGAATATCGTCGTCACTCAATTTTTTGACTATCTCAGGCAGTCTCTGGTCAAAGTCTTGTAAACCCTGGTAAAAACTGGCGCAGTCATTACGATGTCCCCAGTCCATATCAAACTGGATAAAATTGGTAAAAATAATCCCCTGTTTGTATTTATCGATTGCCTGTAAAGTCATATTAAAACACACCTGGTTATCAACAGAATGCCAGGCAACTGTATATCCCTGATGCGCGAAGAGTTCATCGAGCTTACCGATTAAAACAACTTCATAAGAATTCTGTTTGGCAATATCAAGCAGAGTCGGACGGGGTGGTTTTAAAGAAAAATCTTTGCGGTTTTTGGTGCGGATAAAATTGCCGGGTTTGCCAGTAAACGGACGGGCAATGACTCTCAAGATATTATGCTTGCCAGTAAGAATTTTACGGGCAACCAGACACATTTGATAAAGCTCGGCAAGCGGAATAACATCTTCATGCGCGGCAATCTGGAACACGCTGTCAGCAGAAGTATAAACTATTGGTGATTGGGTCTGAATATGTTTATCGCCGAGCTGGTTGATGATTGCAGTACCTGAAGCAGGGATATTGCCGATTGTTTTCCGGCGAATCTGCTTTTCAAATTCTTTGATAATTTCAGCCGGAAATCCGTGTGGATACACGGGAAAAGGTTTTTTCAAGACAACACCCATCAATTCCCAATGACCAGAAGTTGAGTCTTTACCAGCCGACATTTCTGCCATTTTGCCATAAGATGCTGCGGATAATTCGAGTTTTTTCATGCCTTTGAGCTGAATAATATTACCCAAGCCGAGACTTTCCAGATTCGGTAGGTCAAGACCGGAAATTTTATCGGCTAAATTTTGAAGCGTGTTCGAACCGATATCATTATAAAGATTGGCGTCAGGCAGTTCACCACAACCAACACCGTCCAGGAGTAAAATAATCGCACGCTTCATACTAAAACTATTTTTTTGTTTTTAATTTTTGGTTTTTAATATTTAATTTAATAAAATGCCGGAGGCGGGATTTGAACCCGCACGCTGTAAGGCATACGCCCCTCAAACGTATGTGTCTGCCAATTCCACCACCCCGGCATACTCTTATTATAATGATTTAATTGATACTGTCAATTATCAGCCACGAAGTTTTTCATATTGCCAGGCATCCTTTATAATCGTAAACAGGTCAGATTTTACGGGATTGAAATTCAATGCCGATTTTATTTTCTTATTTGACGCGGTCAGAATCGAACAGTCACCAGCTCGGCGATTACCGATGACAAAAGGGATTTTCATACTAGTAACTTTTTGGGTGGTCTGAAACACTTCATAATTGCTATAACCTTTACCAGCACCGACATTGTAAACCACATAACCTTGAATATGCTTTTGCATAGCCAGGATATGAGCTTGTGCCAAATCATAGACATGGATATAATCACGAATACAGGTGCCGTCTCGAGTCGGATAATCATTACCATAAATCGTAAAAGTTCGCTTTGAGTTGACTGACTGCAGAATCAATGGAATGAGATGGCTTTCGGGTTGGTGATTTTCACCCCAGGCGCGGTTTTTGGTCAGATAGGCGCCGGCAACATTAAAATATCGCAAAGCAATCGCATTGATTAGTCCAGCATCAGCATATTGTTGCAAGATAATTTCGAATAGTTTTTTGGTCTGACCGTACGGATTAATCGGCTGCATTAGAAAATCTTCAGTGATAGGTATTTTAGTTGGTACACCATAAACCGCAGCAGATGACGAGTAAATAATTTTCTTGCATTTTTTATGCTCAATCATTGTTTGCAGTAGATTAAATCCAGCCAGAACATTATTATCAAAATATTTTTTGGGATTCTGAGTCGATTCTTCAATTCGAATCAGAGCGGCAAAATGTATAACGCAGTCAAAATTATATTTATTAAATATTTTTGCTAATAATTTTTTATCGCCGACATCTCCTTTGATAAATTGAGCGCCGTTGGGTATTGCTTTTTTCTGGCCAGAGGACAGGTTGTCAATAACAATGACTCTGTTATTATCTTCTAATAATAATTTAGTGGTAACCGAACCAATATAACCAGCACCGCCAGTTACCAGAACGCAATTTTTCTTTTTCATATCAGGTTTTCTTTTTTACCACGAATAACACGAATTAGACGAATTACACTTACATTTATTTTAAATTTCATTGATATAGAACATAAACAAATTTCGGGGATTAGTCAATAGGATAGTAAATTAGGTACAGGTGCGACCCGTACCAATCATTAGTTTAATCTAATGATTTTGTCAACGCAATTTTTCTCTTATCCTTCTAACAACCAACAACTAACAACCAAAAACTAGTCTTTTGATGGTACAGCCCCCTGAGTCGACTTCAGATATGAGTATGAAGTTGTAAAAGCGCTGAATAATGTGTTTAATACTCAATCCAAGTATAAATCTAAATACTAACTCGCGACAAAAACCAGACTCAGCTCATGGTTATAAACATACTTCGATTTATCTTATTAATTGTCTTATATAGCCGGACCCGAACCCGCGTGCATATACGGATAAGTTTTTGAACCCATATCTGATGCCATAACCGATTACGGAATATGGTTTGCCACTCGGAAAATCAAATGTTGTCCGAAAATAAACTTGACTTATGATGAGTTTTGATTAAACTTTTTTAGGATATTTGTGTCTAATATATCGTGGAGAAAAATTGGATAGAGATACTAAGGTATCTGAAAAGAGCGGGAAAAACAATCGAGAGACTCGGTTCGAGTCTTTTTCCGATTTGGAACTGGTGCGCGAGTTTAAACAGGGCAATGAGAAAGGATTTGACCTGTTGGTCTTGCGTTATCAGGAAAGAATTTACGGGCTTGCTTTTCGGATGGTCAGAAATGAACATGACGCCTGGGAATTATCTCAAGAAACATTTATCCGGGCTTATAAATCGTTACGCAAGTTTAAAGAGAAATCTTCTTTCTATACCTGGGTTTACCGAATATGCATTAATCTCTGTCTCAGTTTTCTCAAAAAATCCAAGAAAGAGAAATTGGTTTCATCAATGGAAACAATAACCGAAAACCGACTGTTGCTGGAAACGGTGATTAGTAAGGACATAACCGCTGAACCCGAGTCAGTGGTGCGTCAACAGAAGATTGCTCAGGCAATATCTCAAGCGCTGGAACAGTTGCCATTACAACAGAAACTGGTATTTATGATGCGGCAGTATGACCAGTTGAATAATGAAGAGATTGCCCAAAAACTGAAAATCTCTCTGGGCGGCGTGAAATCAAATTATCATCATGCGATTAAGAAATTACAGGCACTTTTGAAAGATTGGACAGCATAACGTGAAATGTGATAAAGTGAAGTCGTTATTAAGCCGGTTTGTAACTTGTGAATTGACTAGAAAAGAGAATCAGCAAGTCAAAGAACATCTTGCTCAATGTGCTGAGTGTAAGCAAGAACTGGAAACGCTCAAGTCAACTTATCAATTATTGTCGCAGGTTAAGCCGGTCGTAAAAATGGCTTATCCGAGCGAAGATTTCTTGCCGCAAGTCCGCAGAAAAATCAGAAACCAGACCGGGTTGATTCCGGAGCAAAAGATATTGCCAAAGCTGATTCCGGCATTGAGCAGTGTTGCGATGGTGCTTATCGGAATTGTTGTGTTCAATAATATCCGGGTTAATCAAGAAGCAGCAAAGCAGGCAATTGCGGTGAGTGCTGCAATGTATGAAGAAACGACAATTGCCGGTTATCTGGATGAATTAGATGCCTTATCGCAAGAACTGGTCGTGAGCCAGATGCTCGAAGAGATACCGGGCAGTGATTTAACATCACTGGAAAATGAGCTCATCACATCAATTGATGAAGATGATTTATTTTCCAGTATGGATGAAACTGAACAGGAGATTTTTATTAATCAAATTTTAACACAATACCAAGAAGCAAAAGATAAAATAAATCCGGATTGGGTGCAATTAGACCCGGTTGGATTAAACCCGACTTTTTGGGGAGGATAAATACAATGTATAAAATACTGATAACCTTATTAGCAGGGTTGAGTCTGGTTATGGCTCAGCCAGGGATATGTGATGATTGCGATGCGATGCACAATCACCAAGCCGTGAATCGTAATCTGCGCATGACGAGAACCGATGATATGATGTTTGAAGCAGATATGTTGTGCAAACATAATCCCAAAGAGATGATTGAAACGATTCGAATTTACAAGATTACCGAAGAACTAAATCTGACCGAAGACCAGAGCGTACGATTCTTTCCTAAGTTAAAAGAACTGCGAATTGCCAAAGAAGATTTTTTCGAGACCCGTGTCAATCTGAGTGAACGGCTGCAAAGATATTTACAGGACCCGGATAAATTTTCAAAAGAGGTAAAATCGCTGGTCGCGGAAATCGAAGCCAATGAAGCAAAGCTTCGTGACAAAGAAGCGAGAATCAAAAAAGAAATTGCGGGTATTTTAACACCCGAACAACAGGCAAAATTCATGCTTTTTCAGCAACGGTTCAACCGCGAGATGCGCGAGATGGTCGGTAAAGCAAAAGATATGCATAAAGATATGCGCGAGAAAAAAGAACCGGGTAAGTGGCGTATCTACTAATTTTTTAACCTTTTTATAACATAATTAGCAGACAATCTACAGTTAGATTGTCTGCTAATTTTTTATTGCATTCTGATTTATTTCAGGTAAGATAGTCTGTAGAGCATGACGGAAAAGAAACAATTCGTGCGCTTAAAAGAATTAATCCTGACTTTTCTGAAAATCGGGTTGGTCGGTTTTGGCGGCGGTATTGGCACGCTCGCTTTGCTGCGTAAATATATTGTCCTGGATAAGAAGTGGATTACAGACGATGATTTGGCATTTGCAGTAACTTTGGGTCAGATAATACCCGGACCGTTCATACCTAAATATGTTGCCTATATCGGTTACCGGTTACGCATGGTCAAAGGATTATTAGTGGCGATGGCAGCTTTTTTGCTCCCCGGCGTCTGTGCGATGATTGTGTTAAGTTATCTTTATTTTAATGCCGGTCAGACCGTTGCTTTTAATGATATTTTATTATGGGTGCAACCGGTTATTATCGGTATTTTAGCCTGGGCAAGTTATGATATGGGCAAAATCTACTGGAAGCACGGCAAAAGCATTGCCATCGGCATACTTGCTTTTTTCGGCAGTTTTTTTAATGTCTCGCCGATTATTACGATTCTTGTCTGCGGTTGTCTGGGTATGATTTTTTTCAGCCGAATCAACCGGCTTTTGAGCGTGGTACCGCTTTGCTTTTTGTTTGGGGCGAGTCTGCTGAGCATCGATGGTAAAGGATTGTTATCAGTAATTTTGTTATTCATTCAAATCGGTACGGTAATTTTTGGCGGCGGTTTTGCAGCAATTCCGTTTATTGCCAAAGAAGTTACAATCTTACGGCCATGGCTGACCAATCCAGAATTACTCACCGGGATTGCCTTATCTCAATTAACACCAGGTCCGGTGGCACTGCTCGCAACTTTTGTCGGGTATAAAATATCCGGTATCATCGGTGCAATTTTAGCCACGATTGCTATTTTTCTGCCTTCGACAATAATCCTGATTTTAATTCTGATATTATACCAATATGTAAAAAAATCGGGTATGCCCAGATTTTACCAGTATGCAATCGGATTTATTGAAGGTATCAAACCGGCAATCGTCGGGATTTTGATTGCGGCAACGATTGTGATGGCAAGCGCAAGCGGTGTTTTAATAACCGACTCGATTATCTGGTCAATCAGTAAAATTTTCCTGGTCGGTGTCAGTTTCGTGCTTTTAGTGCGCTGGGATGTGAGTCCGGCTTTGTTGATTTTGGGCAGTGCGGTTCTCGGATTTATTTTAACCCGGGTATTTATATTTTAGACTTGACATTGATAAGCGCATAGGATAATATTATATTATTATCGAATAAAAAAGTTTTGATGACACAACTCTTATTAATCAGTTTCATTTTGGCAATGGGGCAAAGCCCAATTACCAATCAAATCATCAATCAAGATATCTCGATTATCAAATCCGATGAAAACAGTCTAAGTCTTCAATACTCATTTACTCAGGATGATATCAGTCAGGATAAGATAATAATTGATAACCAGGAATATGTAGTTTATAATATTGCCAACACTGCCCGAACCAGTGAACCAGGCATGCTCGATATTCCGAGCAAAGAGATTATCATCGGCATTCCGCAACATGGAGATATTTCAGTATCGGCACAGGTTAATTATAAGATTCATTATAATAATGTAAAAATCGCTGCGGTACCGTATCAGACTTTTGAAGGAGAAAAAACTTACCGTTTCCGACAGGATTTTAAATCAGACTTGTATCCAGAACAAGTCTGCGAGATTAAGAGCATCAGTTATTTTCGGGATATGCGGATTGCCCGGTTAAAATTATATCCGCTCCAGTATAATCATCGAGCCGGGCAGGCAGTTATTGCTACAGATATTACTATATCAGTACGATTTTCTGAAACAGCCCAGATAAATCCAAGACCGGATTTTTTTGACAATGTATTCAAAGAGATTATGTTAAATGGTGAACAGGCTGTGAACTGGAAATCGGAGCGGTCAGAGCGTTTAAATATTAATACCGGGTATTCAAAATACCCGCCGGGATTTACCAACTGGTATAAAGTAAAGATAGAATCGACCGGTGTTTATAAGATTACCTATAATGAATTGAAACAAGCCGGGGTGCCCGTAAATATTATTGACACGCGCACAATCCGATTGTTCAATATCGGTGAATACACATCGAATATCTATTATCCCGATACCATGATTGAGATTCCTTTATATGTTGCCGGTGAACAGGACAGTTCATTTGATAAGAAAGATTATATTCTGTTCTACGGACTTTCTCCGGCTCGTTACAGCAAAAACCGGGCTTTATTCTATAACAATCCCTATACCAGATATAATTATTACTGGTTGACCTGGGGATTTTCGAGCGGTGTCGCGGGTTTGGGTAAGCGCATCCAAACAGTCAGCTCATTTTTGCAGGGCGATAAAAAATATTCAGCTGAGCATTATGTGCATCTGGAAAAAGACCGCGATTGTCCAGCCCGAAACGGATTATTATGGACTTGGGATTTATATGCCAAAGAGAGCGGACTCGCCAGCAAATCATTTGACCTGCCGATTGAATTACCTAATCCGGAAACGCTGATAACGATTTCCGGTAGATTTTATGGCCAGACCACCAATAACTGGCTGAAAATATTTCTGAATAATACGATGCTCGATTCATTTTATTTTATCGGCTGGAGCACGAATCCGCCGCCATTTAACTTTTCGATCAATCGTCAATTTCCTTTAGCGGAAAATAATACTGTAAGTTTCCAGCTCTACAATCAAGCCGGGCAAGAGGTGTTTCTGGATTTTCTTGATTGCCGCTACCGGCAAAAACTGGTATTTACACAAAATGATAAAGATTTGAATTTCTATTCGCTGCCCGGCAATTACGATTATGTTGTAAGCAATGTTTTGAATCGACCGCTTGTTTTTGATGTGACAGATTATTATGCACCAGTAATGATAACGGATTATTATAAGAATCGGGATACCTTAATTTTTGGTGTCTCAGCCCAAGACACGGCGTATTATCTGGTCACCGACGAAACCAAGACAAGACGAGTTTTAAGTATGGAAAGAAAATTTCCCGGCCAAACTTTAAGTTATGCTGACGGGCATTATTATATCGTAACTTCAGACGAGTTATTTCCGAGCGCACAGTTATTAGAAAATTATCATCAAAATAATATCCGGGGCATAAATCAGGCGCGAGTCAAAACCGTGCCGATGAGCCGACTGTATGATGATTTTACATTCGGGATTGAAGAACCGGGTGCGATTAAGCGATTGTTCAAGAAAAACCAGCCGTATTATGGATTATTATTAGGTGACGGTACTTATGATTATCGAAATATTCTCGGCTTGACTAATTTCCCGCCAGTACCGGCATATGAGAGCGGTTATGATATCGATTTTCAGGTCTATTCGACCGGTGCGATTGCGTTTGATGCCTGGTATGCAGATTTTGATGGCAATGGCGCCTCACCCGACATGGCATTAGGCAGAGTGACCGCACGCACAAGCAGTGAAGTGAGACGATTTTATGAAAAACTGGTTGAGTACGAAAACCAGCGGGCAACCGGGATATGGAACAAAAGGTTTCTGTTCTTGGCTGATGATGAATGGAAAGGACAGGGCGTACCAGACGAATTCGGTTTTGAGCATGTGGCAAGAAACGAGCAACTGGAAAATTCGCTGCACTTCAACACAAATAACCGATTCAAACATTATGAACCGGTCAAAGTATATCTGACCGAATATCCGTTCACGGAGACCAGAGATAAGCGCAAAGCCAGAGAAACTCTGCTTGAAGAATTGAATAAAGGTGTGTCGTTATGGTGTTATTTTGGCCATGGTGCCGGTTTTCAGCTTGCCCATGAACAAGCCCTGAATATCAGTCATGTACCGTTAGTAACCACGAACCGACGTAATTTTATCGGATTTTACGGAAGTTGCGGAGTCGGCCGGTTTGAAGATACGAAATACGAATCAGTGGCAGAAGAACTGGTGCGCAAACACGATGCCGGCATCGCGACAATTGCGGCAAGTAAAGCCACATATTCTGGTATCAATTACGCGTTTGCCAGCCTTTTCTTTAACAACTTGATAACTAATCCGGACAGCACGATTGGTCATTCTTTTTTACGAGTGTGGTATATTGATTCGTCTTATCATTTGTTTGGTGACCCGGCAACTGTTCCGGCTTTACCCAATAATTTTCTGAATTTGACATCAGCACCAGATACATTTAATGCCGGACAGATTGTCAATAGTCAAGGCTTGGCTTTGGGTAAAGAAAAGTATGCCGCAGCAGCCTATTCAACAAAATGGCGCCGGCAATATACTTCTCAACTGGGTACGATTTATTATAATCTTTCTGGTTATGAATTGTTCCGGGGCATGGGCAATACTCGAAACGACTCGATGAGTTTCAATTTTATGATACCGACCGGATTGCCCCGTCAAGCGCGTTATGATGTGTTAAATGGCGGCGGTAGTTATACTGAAGTTCCGAATACCGGGCGGATTAGCGCGGTTGCTTATAGACCAGGACAAGAAAATATATATAGTTATGTTATCGATTCGATTCCATTTGATACACTGGAGATATCAAGTTTTGATAATACGGGTCCCGAAATCAGGTTTTATCATGAAGACCGACGCATCAAAAATCAGGATAAAGTGCCAAGGCAATTTATGCTGACCGGTATTTTTACAGACAGTTCCGGTATTCTTTTAGCACCTTTGGTCGGGTTTAATCCAAGACTGATTGTGAAAAAACAACCGAATCGGATTATTGAAGATGTTGATGTCAGTGCTTATTTTAATTATGAAACGGATAATTTTTATCAGGGCAGAATTACCTATCCGGTTAATTTAGATACCGGGAAATGTTTAATCACTTTCCGGATTGCGGATAATCTGAGAAATGTTGCAATGGATTCAGTTGAAGTAACGGTTGAGCGTTCCCAGACCCTGATTTTAGAAAATGCGTTATATTATGCCCTGCCAAACTCGCGCACTGCATATTTCACTTTTGAGATTTCTAAACCGGCTGTGGTTGAGATAAAAATTTATACGATTGCCGGCCGGTTGGTTAAGATAATAAGTAACCGGATGTGTAATTTTGGGTATAACCAGATTGAATGGGACGGATTAGACCAGTATGGCCAAACGCCCGCAAACGGTGTTTATTTATATAAAATAACCGGGCGCTCAGTTGATTTTACCCGAGACGATAAACAATCAGTCATAGAAAAATTTGTAATTCTACACTGAAAAGAACATGTTAAAGGGAGGCATTATGCCAATTGATTGGAATGAGATAAAAAGCTGGGTTAAAAACACAACCAAAATCGCAATGAAAGAAGCAGAAGATTTGACTGCCAAAGGCAAACTCAAAATGGAGATATTTTCCTTAACCCGTCAAAAAGAACGTTACCTGCTTGAATTAGGTAAGCAACGATACCAGGAACACAAAAAGAAAATGGAATTCAATCTGAGTAACGAACTCAAGACTTTATTTGATAAAATTGATAAAATTGAGGGAAAGATAAAAAACAAAAAAGAGGAATTAAAAGAGCAGGAATAAACCAGAACGAATAAGGGGTCAATTATGAAAAAGAATCTATTACTGCATGTTTGCTGCGGTGTTTGCGCAAGCCGGGTTATTGAAAAATTACTGCCGTCCTATAACATAACCGGGTTTTTCTATAATCCCAATATTGAACCGCCGGACGAATACCAGCATCGGCTACAAGCGACAGAGATTTTATTCAATCATTACCATCTCGATTTAATACGCGGTGACTACGAAACAAAAACATGGCACGATGCAGTTACTGGTTTTGAACACTGGGCAGAAGGAGGCCGAAGATGCTGGCGGTGTTTCAAATTGAGATTAGAAGAGACGGCTGAGTTGTCAGATGAAAAAACTTTCCCGTGTTTTGCCACGACTTTGACCGTCAATCCGCATAAAGATGCTCAATTTATTAATAATTGGGGTTTATATTATGCCAAACTGTATAATAAGAAATATGTTCCGATAAATTTAAGTGCTGACGACCGATACAATTTGACGATTGCAAAGAAATTAGACTTATACCGCCAGAAATACTGCGGTTGCGTTTACAGCGCTAACATATAACGCTTAAGAAATTATTTCTTAAGCTCAGCGGAGATAAATAATTTTCGTTGGTTTGATTTCGCTTTCCGTTTTTACGAAGTAAACACCCGCACCGACTTTTTTGCCGATTTGGTCTCGACCATCCCAGATTGCCTGTGCTGTAGAGAAAGATTTAATCAGCCGTCCCGAAGAATTATAGATTCTTATCAGAGGTTTATCAGTATTTGACAGGGGTGAGGTTAAGCAGATTGTGGTCTGATTTTTAAACGGATTCGGCGATATAGTTATCGAGTGGTTTCTGGCTTGCGGTATCGACGGAATTTCAGAACTGACAATACCCATTGGCGAGTTGGTCACGAATTTTATTGCCCGCTGCGGTTGAATTGGCGCTGCGGCAGGATGATAATTACCATCAAACAGATATTGGATACCGATGGTTTGAGTCGGGTCTTCGATACCGATGGTCGAACTCGTAAATCGATTCGCAGTCATGTATTGAGCAATAATAATATTATCGCCACTCGATGTAGTATAGGTTGAATCAAAGATGATTGCCTGAAACTTATCGCGAACCGATACTGAATAATAGGAAACACTATCCCATTCGACAATCATTGCTTTGATAAGTGAGTCATAATACCAGTAAATGCCGCCCACATTAGTCGTATTGCTGTGTAATAAGTCATCCCAATTTACGGCGATCATTGCAGCAGGACCGTTTGGCGAAGGAATCGGATGGTTGGTGTAAGCACGGGTCGTATCTGAACCTAAAGTAATAAATCCGTCCACGCTGATTGAGATACTTGAATAATTCTGACCGTAGAATTTTATTGAGCCAAACGCAGTTGGTAAAGGAACAACCCGCACCTGGTCATTATGGTCAAACAGGAGTCGGGTGCCGATATTTTTTATTTCTCTCCAGTTGTAAACCGGATGTTGACCGTACATCAGATCAGTATTGTCATATGCCCAGTAAAGAGACGGACTGCGCGGACCATCAGGAATCGGGTCAGTCGTAGCAAACTGACCAATCGGGATTGAAAAAGTGTAATGCCAGGTCGTGTCTGTGCTGGTAACGGTTAAGTTAAAATTGGCATTGTGGGCAATTGGGGTACTGGGAAGTGCATACACGACATAAGGCGTGGTATTAACCGAAGTATCCAAGGCACCAATATTACCAAAACCTGCCTGGTTCTGGATAATCGAAACATAAGGAGAAACAGTGCTAATCGTTGCCGAGACTGCATTGGCAGTAATCTGTCCGATATTGCGTAAGGTGATATATAGATTAACAGATTCAGCCGCATCCCAGCGGTTATTGTTATTGCCGTTGATTTCAGTGATGCGGTAACTGCGATACACTACTAATGGCTGGTTCGGAAAAATCGGATTGGCAAGACTGGCTAATGAGGCGACTCCGGTTTTGATGACTTTGGTGCAGAATGACAATGAATTGAATCCTGAGCCAATCGTATCGCTGGGTAGGTGATAATATGGATTGGTCAAAGGATAATCTTCAATCCCGCAGAAACCAACATAACCTCTCTGCCAGAATGAATGATGGTCCGAACCACTTAAACTAGTCACCATTCTGCGGTTGGTCTGCAGTTCTGGCACATAAGTCGCGGCACTCGATATAATATGGTTGACAAAAGAACTGCAGTTTGGATTTGAGATTTTACCAATTACTTCAAGATCTTCGGGATGGATATCAGCATAACCAATCATGTCAAAATTGAATACGCCAAGAATCGAATCGCCGGCATTTCTTGCCATCTGGGCATAAGCATTACTGCCGATTAAACCCTGTTCTTCGGCATTAAAACCGATATAACGGATTGAATATTCAAAGTTCATGTCCTGCATAACCCGGCATGCTTCCAAGACTGCGGTTGTGCCAGATGCGTTATCGTCGGCACCCGGACAATTACTGACCGCATCTAAATGACCGCATATCACATAATAGATATTATCCGGATAAGTAAAACCCCGTTTGACACCGATTATATTTGGTTTATAGGTAGTGCTGAAACTGTGCGTGAAAACACTGTCACAGCCATACGCAATAAACCTATTCCGAATCCAGTTGACCGCTGCCATATTCGAATCCGAAGTTGAATAACGGTTGCGAAAATCCTGCAGGCGCTGCACCGAAGCAAGTACTGAATCAGAACTGACGCTTTGAACCATCTGCTGAACCAGCGGATTAAATGTTAGTTCCGGATAATCGGGTGCCGTGACGGATAAGGTTACGGGCGTAAAATCAATCTGCGTAAGCATAATTGGCATATGTGCTAAATCGTGGACTTTGTCAATACTGGTTACGATTAAGAGATATGCGCCTTCAGCCGGATTGCCTTCGGTTATGACATCATATTGACTGCGGATTTGCTCGGCGACAAAAGAATTCATCGGTAGTATGAGATAATATGCTTTTTGAAAATCAATTTTATCAAGAACTGCATAATTTTTGCCGCTGAGCAAAGACATTTCTTGGTTATTAAGCTTGGCGATAACCTGGTCAGAGAATTCCTGAATCACAGGGATGCGCTCACGAAGTAACTGGTTAATTTCGTTTTGATTGGATACTTGAATTTTTACAAGATAATCTTCAGGTTGATTGGCATAGATACTTATACCTGTTAACGCAAGGATAACAAAAGACAAAAATAAGATTTTTTTCATTACTACTCCTATAATTTGAATTAATATACTTATATTAATTTTAAACCAATTTGAGAGTTTTGTCAACGTAACATGAATAATAGCAGAATATTGAATTCTGAATATGGAATAAAAAATGTAAATTCGTATTTTTATTCACCATTGTAAATTCTAAATTCTATATTTTCTATTTAGTTTTTTCGTGTTTTCGTGGTAATCCTATCAGTGGAAATGAGCACAAAATGTCAACTGTATAGCAACTTTTTTCGACGGATTTTTTTGTCTAATATACTAATAGCCAATAACTAAAATCTAAAAACTGGTTTCAAAGGGGTAGGGCGCAGGGGGTCGGGCTCAAATGTGAGTGAGAAGTAACGAAAGACTTCTGGAAGAAAACGAGATAGAGAAAATCTTTTGGATACAAAAACTGATTATGATAGGAATAAATAAAAGTTATTTGGATGGTTTTCGAAATGCATTTAGGGTAAGAATACGGGTCAGAAATCAGGAAGGGGAACGGGGAAAATTACGGGAGAGAAGACGGGAAAGAGGCAGGGATTAAAAATTAAAAATGCAAAATACAAAAGTCAAAATGACAATTCACGATGAAAAATTATACTATAATTGTCTTTGCGAGTAGCATAGCGATCAAACGCATAGCATAATAGATGAAGCAAAGCGAACGGCAACAATCTCAAACCAGGTCGTTCACTTTTTCAATATGATAAATTCCGATAAAAGCAGGGTGAGTAGTTGAGCTCTGTTTGCTTATTATTAATATATTGCTTGACTAATCATTATTTTTATATTATATTATTTTTTGTGCCGACATAGCTCAGTCGGAAGAGCAGTGGTTTTGTAAACCTCAGGTCGGGGGTTCGAATCCCTCTGTCGGCTTGCAAAATAGTTGTTAGACTAAAAATCAACAACTAAAAACTAACAACTGAAAAGACGGACAGGTACCCAAGCGGCCAACGGGGGCAGACTGTAAATCTGCTGTCAATTGACTTCGGAGGTTCGAATCCTTCCCTGTCCATTATATTAATAGGAAAGAGTAAATAGGGAATCGGGGGAAAAAAATACGGATCGTTGTTCCCAAATCCCGATTCCCTAAAAAAGTGCGGAGGTAGCTCAATGGTAGAGCTTCTGCCTTCCAAGCAGAAGGTTGCGGGTTCGAGTCCCGTTCTCCGCTTTTAAAGCTATTCACGAATCTAAAAAGCGTGGAGAGCAGAAATAGAATAAAATTTAGTTTATTGAGACGGGTAGAAACCGTCCAAATTTGCTTGTCTTTAAAATAGACTTTTTATAAATAAACTCTTGACAAATCTGTAATTATTTATATAATTAATGATTATAGTTTTTGCCCATGTAGCTCAGTCGGCAGAGCACTTCCTTGGTAAGGAAGAGGTCGTCGGTTCGATTCCGACCGTGGGCTTAGTAAAATTGAATTAATGAAAAAAAGGAAACTAAATGAATAAGAATATAAATTATATTATTGGGAGGCAATAATGGCAAAGGCAAAGTTTGCACGTACAAAGCCGCATCTCAACGTGGGAACAATTGGACACGTTGACCACGGTAAAACCGTCCTAACTTCAGCGATTACCAAAGTGCTCGCGACTAAGGGTTTGGCTGAATATAAAAGTTATGACGATGTCGCAAAAGCAAGTATTTCGCAGGGACGACGGGATGAGACTAAAATTTTAACAATTGCGGTTTCACACGTTGAATATGAGACTGAGAAACGTCATTATGCTCATATTGATTGTCCTGGTCATGCTGATTATATTAAGAATATGATTACTGGTGCTGCGCAGATGGACGGCGCAATTCTGGTCGTTTCGGCTGCTGATGGTCCAATGCCCCAGACCAAAGAACACGTGCTTTTAGCGCGTCAGGTTAATGTGCCGGCAATTGTCGTCTATCTCAATAAGATTGATTTAGTCGAAGACCCGGAATTGATTGATTTGGTCGAGCTCGAAGTCCGTGATATTTTGAATAAATATGAATTTCCTGGCGATAAAACACCGATTATCCGCGGCAGTGCGCTCAAGGCATTGAAATGTGGTTGTGGTACCTGTGATGATTGTCAATCAATAATGAATTTGATGAAAGCGCTTGATGATTTCATTCCCGAGCCAGCCAGAGAAACTGATAAACCGTTCTTAATGTCAATTGAAGATATATTTACGATTACCGGTCGCGGTACAGTTGTAACCGGTCGTGTTGACCGTGGTAAAATTGTACCGGGCAAAGAAGTTGAAATTATTGGTTTTGACAAACGGTTCAAAACAATCGCAACCAGTTTGGAAATGTTTCGCAAGACTTTAGATGAAGCGATCGCCGGTGATAATGTTGGTATTTTGCTGCGTGGTGTAGAAAAAGAAGCAGTCATGCGCGGTATGGTTGTCGCAACTCCAGGTACAATCAATCCGCACAAGAAATTTACGGCTGGTGTGTATGTACTTAATAAAGAAGAAGGCGGTAGACATTCACCATTTTTTGCTGGTTATCGACCGCAGTTCTATGTTCGCACCACAGATGTGACCGGTTCAGTAAAACTGCCCGAAGGCGTCGAAATGGTTATGCCCGGTGATAATGTCAATGTCGAAGTAGAACTGATTACAACCGTAGCACTGGAACCAGGTTCTCGTTTTGCAATCCGTGAAGGCGGACGAACTGTCGGCGCCGGTGTGGTTGATAAAATCATTGAATAATGCGACCGATTATAACGCTTGCTTGTAAAGATTGCAAAAACCGCAATTATACAACGAGTAAGAACAAGAAGAGCCAGGAACGGTTAGAAGTTAAAAAGTACTGTCCGTATTGCCGTAAGCACACTGGACACCGTGAAGTGAAATAGGCCTGTAGCTCTAACGGCTAGAGCACCTGACTCCAAATCAGGGGGTTGGGGGTTCAAATCCCTCCAGGCCTGCTAATTAATGGAATAAAACAAATGGGAATATTTAAAAGACTAAAAGATTATTTTCGAAACGTAATCGCCGAGCTCAAAAAAGTCTCATGGGCAAAACGTTCGGATTTGCTGAAAACAACTGTAGTGGTGATTATACTTTCGATGGTCATGGCGGCAATAATCATGTTATTTGACCTGATTTTTTCCAATATGTTACATCTGGTTTTACGATGAAGTATTACGTGGTACACACTTATACCAAACAAGAAAAAAAAGTGAAAGATATTTTACTGAAAACGATTGAACAGCAGAATCTGTCGCATTTGTTTGGCAAAAAACAGAATGAAGACGGCAGTGAGGAATACAATATCATTGTCCCGGTTGAGCATATTACCAAGTTTAAAAAAGGGAAGGCGGCACCAGAAGCAGAAGAGCGCAAGTTGTATCCCGGTTATTTAATTGTGCAGATGGAAGCAAATGAAGAGAGTCTGAATTTGGTCAATTCGATACCCGGCGTTACGCATATTTTGGGTTCGAAAAAGCAACCGCTGCCATTGGACGAAAAAGAAGTCGAGGTAATTGTCGAGCAGATTGAATCCGGCAGTAAAAAACTACGACCGGAAATACCGTTTAATAAAGGAGAACCGGTTAAAGTTACGAATGGTCCATTTATGGGATTTTCCGGGACCGTGGAAGAGATTTATCCGGACCGACGAAGAATTAAAGTTATTGTAACTATCTTTGGGAGAGCAACCCCAATTGATTTAGATTTTTTTGAAGTACAGGCAATATAAAGAGAATGAAATATACAGATATTTATAGAAACTTATTGAAATTTATTGTAGGAGCATAATTATGGCAAAGAAAATACTCGCTGTAGTCCGATTACAAGCACCAGCCGGACAGGCAACACCGGCACCACCGGTCGGTCCGGCATTAGGACAACACGGCGTAAATATTATGGAATTCTGTAAACAGTTTAACGCAATTACCAAGAATCAGCCGCCAGGTATGATTATACCAGCCGTGCTGACAGTTTATTCGGACCGGACATTCACATTTATAGTAAAGAGTCCGCCCGCCGCGATTTTATTAAAACAGGCAGCGGGTCTGGCACAGGGTTCAGGCGAACCGAACCGGAATAAAGTTGGTAAAGTATCGCGCCAGGCGATTCGTGAGATTGCGACAAAAAAGATGACCGATTTAAATACGAATAATATCGAACAGGCAATGAAAGTAATCGAAGGCACTGCCAAAGCAATGGGTATAACACTGGAGGACTGATGAAACTGAGAAGCAAACGCTATAAGAATATACAGGCAAAATCGGAATATAACAAAGAGCACCAGTTATCCGAAGCAGTGAAAAAAGTTAAAGAAACAGCAAGCGTAAAGTTTGACGAAACCGTTGATTTGGCAATTAATCTCGGTATTGACCCGAAAAAACAAGACCAGGCTGTTCGCGGCAGTGTTTCGTTACCTTTTGGCAGCGGTAAAAAAGTAAGAATTTTAGTATTAACCCGCGGTGAAAAAGATAAAGAAGCAAGAGACGCAGGTGCGGATTATGTCGGGTTTGAGGAGTATATCGAAAAAATCAAACAAGGCTGGCTCGATTTTGATATTGTCGTGGCAACCCCGGATGTGATGTCAGAAGTCGGTAAACTCGGGAAAATATTAGGAACCAAAGGACTCATGCCTTCGCCAAAAACCGGCACGGTTACTTTCGATATCGGAAGCACAGTTAAGAGTCTTAAAGCGGGACGAATACAATATAAAACTGACAAGACCGGGAATGTGCATGTGATTGTCGGGAAGGTTTCGTTTGATGTCGATAAGATCGAAAAAAATATTCTCACCGTCGTCAGTGAACTACAAAAAGTGAAACCAGCAACCGTAAAAGGGCAGTTTTTTCGCTCTTTAACATTATCATCGACCATGGGACCTGGCTATAAATTAGATTTGAAAGAAACAACCGAAGCTGCACGCAAGGAATCATAATTATGGTAACTAATGAAAAATTATTGCAATTGGATAATATAAAGAATCTAGTGAGCCCGGCTACGGCCATCTATTTTGCTGATTTAAGCCGAATTAAAGCCAAAGAAATATCCGGCCTGCGTATGAAATTAGTCGCGATGAATGTGAAGGTCAAAGTGGTAAAAAACCGTTTAACCAAACGGGCACTTAACCAAACCGGTATCGCGGGTATTGAGAATTTTTTGACCGGACCGACCGCTTTGATCATATCTTATGACGATCCGCTTGCCGCAGCCAAAGTTATCAAAGATTTTACAAAGAAGAACGCTGAACTTAAAATAAAAGGTGCTTTTTTTGATAATTCGGTTTACCCAGCAAATCAGTTTGATTATTTAGCATCGCTGCCGTCAAAGCCGGAATTATTAGGTGAATTAGTCGGGTGCTTAAACAGCCCGATTGCCGATCTGGTATTTTCACTTGAAGCGATGATCAGGCAACTCATTGCAGGATTAGATGAGATTAAAGAAAAAAAGATAACTGAGGCAAATAAAGATAATGAACACGAATAATACTAATCAAATTGTACAAATAACGGAAAAAAACAAAAATGGTTATATTTGTAATATTCGTTATATAAATTTAAAAATAAATTATAGTTAGTGGAGGAAAAATGACCGAAACAAAGAAAAATATTGACCAATTGATTGAGTCAATCGGAACCCTTACTGTTACTGAACTGGCTGATTTAGTTAAAGCCTTAAAAGATAAATTTAATATCACAGCGCAAGCATTTGCACCCGCAGCTCAAGCACCGAGTGGTGCTCAGGCAGGTGCACAAGCCGCAGAGGAAGTAAAATCAGATTTTATCGTTACATTGGTTTCAGTTGGCGATAAAAAGATTCAGGTTTTAAAGGAACTTCGCGCACTTACCAATCTTGGCTTGAAAGAAGCCAAGGATGTTATTGATAAAACACCAGCAGTCATAAAAGAAGATGCCTCAAAAGAAGAAGCTGATAAAATCAAATCAAAGTTAGAAGAGGTTGGCGCAAAAGTTGAAATAAAATAAAGTGTGAAATTATATTTCACCAAAGAAATATCAAGCCACACCAAACACAGAGAGTTACTGGAAATGCGACTCTGTGCAATTGTAGTTTGGCAGTAACCTTTTTAAAAGGACACGAAGAGAATGGAAATAAAAGATTTTTCCGAGGTATCATCCGCGAGTAGCGGACTCGAGATACCGGATTTGCTTTCGATTCAGCTCGATTCATTTCGGACTTTTTTACAAAGCGATACAACACCGAAAGAACGCGAGAATATTGGTTTAGAAGCCTTGTTTAGAGAGATTTTGACTATTACCGATATGCGCAAGAATTTTGCTCTGGAATATGTCAAATATGAACTGGGCAATCCGAAATACTTAGCTGAAGAAGCAATTGAGAAAATGGCATCTTATACCGTACCATTAAAAGTATTCTTAAGGTTGATTAAACGGGAAAGCGATTCCGGAAAGATAAAAGAAGTAATTGAAGAAGAAGTGTTTTTATGCGAAATACCGTATATGACTGACTGGGGAACTTTTATCATTAACGGTATTGAACGGGTTATTATCAGTCAGTTACACCGCTCGCCGGGGCTGTATTTTACAAGAGAAGATGAAGAATATGCGGCACTATTGATTCCCTATCGCGGAGCCTGGGCTGAGTTTGTGATTGATAAGAATAACATTTTATATATTGTATTGGACCGCCGACGTCGTATTAATGCCGCGACATTTTTCCAGGCGATGGGACTTTCTTATGAGGAAGTTTTTAAGTTAATGTTTGACGTGCAGAAACGACCGCTTGCTGAAGGTCAGGTTATTGCTGCAAATATTTATGGTGATAACCAGGTGATTTATGCTGAACCCGGTGATATTGTGACGACTGAATTGATTGAGCTTCTAAGTTCGAAAAATATTCAGAAGGCATATTCGATCGACGGTAACATTGACGGTATTACAGTTATTATAAAAACAATCAAATCAGAAAAAAAACTTACCCAAGAAGAAGCAATAAAAAAAATATACACCAAGTTACGCAATATGGCGCCCCATTCAACCGACATTGCCAAGAGTATTATTCTGGGTATGTTATTGGATGCCCGCAGATTTGATTTAGGCGCAGTCGGTCGATATAAACTGGCACGACGTATCGGTTCGGAGCGTAGTACTGCTGGAATGGGTTTGAAAAAGGAAGATTTGTTCTTAATCATTAAAAAATTAACAGAAGTTAAAGAAAATCGTATACCACCAGATGATATTGACCATCTCGCGAACCGCAGGGTACGACGCGTCGGTGAACTGCTCGAAAATCAAATCCGTAATGCGTTACAACAGCTTACCCAGAATATTAAAGAGCGGGTAACTTATATGGATTTGGCTAAATCTTCACCAAATGATTTAGTAAATTCAAGAATTGTTGCTAATGCAGTGACCAAGTTTTTTACCCAAAACCAGCTTTCACAGTTCATGGAACAGACTAATCCGTTAACAGAATTGACGCATAAAAGAAGAATCTCGGCATTGGGACCAGGTGGATTAACTAAAGAGACAGCCGGTTTTGAAGTTCGTGATGTACATTATTCCCACTATGGACGAATCTGTCCGATTGAAACACCAGAAGGGCCAAATATCGGTCTAATCGCAACAGTTGCGACCTATGCAAAGATAGACCAATACGGATTTATTACAACTCCTTACTGGAAAGTTAAAGATGGAGTGGTAACTAAAAAAATCGAATATTTAAACCCTCAGGAAGAAGAAGATTTCTGTATTGCTCAAGCTAACTCATCAATTGATACAGAGCGTAAATTTTCCAGTAAAGAAATTATCTGTCGTAAAAAAGGTGATGTTATTACCGTAACTCCGGATAAAGTTGATTATATGGATATTACACCGAAGCAGTTATTTGCGCCGACAACAATCATGATTCCGTTCTTAGAACATGACGATGCCGACCGAGCTTTGATGGGCGCGAATATGCAGCGACAAGCTGTCCCTTTACTGGTACCGGAAAAACCATTAGTTGCAACCGGTGTCGAAGCAAATTTTGCGGTCGCATCAAATACAGTACTCACGGCCAAAGAAAGCGGTACGGTCATGAAGGTGGATGCCTCAAATATCGTGCTTAGTACTGAAAAAGGACTTAAAGAATATAAATTAAAGAAGTTTGTTAAATCGAATCAATATACCTGCCTGTCGCATAAACCATTGGTTATTCCGAATCAAAAAGTCAGAAAAGGTGATATTTTAGCTGATGGTCCTTCCACTGATAACGGGCAATTAGCGTTAGGACGAAATGTGCTGGTTGCTTACTTACCCTGGTATGGTTATAATTACGAAGATGCAATTATCATTTCTGAAGATCTTATCAAGGCAGATAAATTCACTTCTATTCAGATACTCGAATTTGAAATCCAAGCACGCGACACCAAACTTGGGCAAGAAGAGATAACACGGGATATTCCAGGTGTGAGTGAAGATGAATTATCTGCGCTCGACCAGTTCGGTATTATCCGAATCGGTGCGAAAGTGAGTCCGGGTGATATATTAGTTGGCCGGATTACGCCGAAGGGAGAAACTGAATTCACACCCGAAGAACGGTTGTTGCGAGCCATTTTCGGTGAAAAAGCAGCCAATGTCAGAGATACTTCGCTCCGGGTTGAACCGGGTGTATCTGGAGTCGTAATTGACCGCCGGATTCTCTCGCGGCATTATTCAGATTCGTTGACTAAAGATATCGAAACCGACCGGATCAATGAAATCAAACAAAATTATGAATTGAAAAAGAGATTTTTAGTTGAACAGTTAAATCAGAAAATCAACCGCATTCTTATCGGTGAAAAAGCAAAAATCAATATCCATGAACAAAAGGGAAAGTTAATATTAAAATCTGGCGAAGAATTCACTAAAGATATTCTGCAACAGATTCAAAGTTCTAAGATTAGAAATTTACAGAAATCGATTGGTAATGATTATAAGATTAAAGAGATAAATCAATCTATCGAAGAACATGAACGCTCGATTAAACAACTTACGAAGAATCAGAAGTATGAGATTGAGAAAGTATCCCGGGGTGATGAACTGCCACATGGTGTTTTAAAATCAGTAAAAGTTTTTATTGCACAAAAGCGAAAATTATCGGTCGGTGACAAAATAGCTGGACGACACGGCAATAAAGGTGTTGTGAGTAAGGTGCTACCACGAGAAGATATGCCTTACTTGGAAGATGGTACACCGGTTGATATTATTCTTAATCCGTTAGGCGTTCCATCACGTATGAATATCGGGCAGGTATTAGAAGCACATTTGGGCTGGGCCGCAAAAATATTAGGTTATCAGGCGGTATGTCCAGTTTTCGAAGGCGCCACGATTGAAGAAATCAAAGCTGAAATGAAAAAAGCAGGTATTCCGGAAAGTGGCAAAGTAAATGTATATGACGGGCGGACAGGTGAACTTTTTGATAATCAGATTGTGATTGGATATACCTATATCATGAAACTAGTTCATATGGTGGATGATAAGATTCATGCCCGTTCGACCGGACATTATTCATTAATCACCCAGCAGCCATTGGGCGGGAAAGCGCAATTTGGCGGACAACGGTTTGGAGAAATGGAAGTCTGGGCTTTAGAAGCATACGGCGCAGCCAATGCTTTACAGGAAATGCTCACTATTAAATCAGATGATGTCGAGGGTCGAAGTGCTTTATACAATGCTTTAATTCGTGGTGATAATCCTCCGGCACCAAAAGTGCCTGCAAGTTTTTCTGTTTTGGTTAAAGAGTTAGCCGGGCTTGGTTTGGAATTGATACCGGAAAAGGAGAAGAAATGACGGACAGAGATTTCTTAGATTTTGATTCGTTGCGAATAAAAATCGCATCACCGGATACAATTCGTACCTGGTCCAGCGGTGAAGTAACTAAAGCGGAAACGATAAATTACCGCACTCAGAAACCAGAACGAGACGGTTTGTTTTGCGAGCGGATTTTCGGGCCGGTTAACGATTATGAATGTAATTGTGGTAAATATAAGAAAATCCGTTATAAAGGTATTGTGTGTGACCGTTGCGGAGTTGAAGTTACGACATCAGCAGTACGGCGCGAACGAATGGGGCACATTGATTTGGTGATTCCAATTGCGCATACTATTTATTATCAAGTGCCACCGTCAAAGATTTCTCTAATATTAGGTCTTTCCTCGAATGAAATAGAATCGATTGTGAATTACGAAGTTTATATCGTATTAGAAAAGGGTGCTTCACCATACAAGCACATGGATTTGATTACCGATGAAGATTATTTTGACATTAGAGATAAGTATGAAGGCTTTGTGGCGGATACGGGCGCGAGCGCTTTGAAATATCTGTTGAATCACCTTGATTTAGATGATCTTGCTGCTGAATTACGGGCAAAAATCAAACTTGAGTCATCAAGACGGTTCGTATTGTTAAGGCGCTTACGGGTTATCGAGGCGTTCAGAATTTCAGGTGCTAAGCCAGAATGGATGATTCTTGATGTGCTACCGATTATTCCACCTGATTTGCGTCCCTTAGTACCATTAGATGGTGGAAGATATGTTACCGCAGATTTGAACGATTTATACAAGCGTGTTATCGTTCGGAATAATCGTTTAAAACATCTTCTTATGATAAAGACACCGGATATTATTTTAAAGAACGAGAAACGGATGCTTCAGGATGCGATTGATGCGTTATTCAATAATGAGAAACGAACCCGACCGATTCGGGGTAAAGGTAATCGTCCGTTAAAATCTATCTGTGAAATTCTACGAGGTAAACAGGGTCGGTTTCGTCATAACCTATTAGGTAAACGGGTCGATTATTCAGGTCGGTCTGTAATTGTTGTCAATCCGAATTTGAGTTTATCACAATGTTCGATTCCAAAAGAGATGGCGCTTGAATTATTCAAACCGATAATTTATCGAAAACTGGAAGAAAAAGGCGTGGTCGAAGGTGAGAAGAGTGCCAAAGTATTGTACAAACGGGAAACTCCAGAGGTCTGGGAAGTTTTAGAAGAAGTTATCCGTGAGCATCCGGTAATGTTGAATCGCGCACCGACTCTACATCGTGTGTCAGTTCAGTCATTCTTCCCGGTGCTTTCTGAATATCACGCAATCGGTATTCATCCGATGGTCTGCCCACCTTTCAATGCTGATTTTGACGGTGACACGATGTCGGTGCACGTGCCGTTAACTCCGGAAGCGATTCTTGAGGCAGCATTGTTAATGTTGTCTTCAAATAATATTTTGTCACCGGCGAGCGGTAAACCATTAATTGCGCCTTCTCAGGATATTGTTGCTGGTATTTATTATCTGACAAAAACTAAACCAGTCAAAGTCAAGGTCAAACCATATTATGACGATTTTAGCGAGATTCATACGGTTTGGAATCTTGGTAATGTTAACATTCATACCCCAATAGAATTTCGTTATCAGAACGCGAAGTTCGATACGACAGTTGGACGGGTTTTACTGAATGAGATTCTACCCGATAAAATCAGATTTGTGAATGATACGATTGATAAAGGTAAATTAGTAAATATAGTTGATCTATGTTATCGTTATTATGGCAGCAGTACGACCAGTGAGTTATTGGATAAGATTAAAGATTTGGGATTTATTGTTTTCACAAAATCAGGTCTTTCGATTGGTATTGACGATGTGGTGACTCCGCCTGAGAAATACCAAATCTTGAAAAAGAGCGATGCCGAACTGAAAAAAGTCAATGCTAATTATAATAAAGGTCTGATTACAGATAGTGAAAAATATAATCTCGCGGTTAACATCTGGACTTTAGCGACTGCTGAAGTAGAGGACGCCTTAATGGAACGGCTCTCAAAAGACCAGGATGGTTTTAATCCGATATATATTTTAATTGATTCAGGGGCGCGCGGTTCGCGCACTCAGGCATCTCAAATCGGTGGTATGCGCGGGCTCATGGCAAAACCGCAACGCGGTACAGTAAAAGAAGAGGTTATTGAAACACCGATTAAAAGCTCATTCCGAGATGGTGTTTCGGTCTGGGAATATTTTATTTCCACACATGGGGCGCGCAAAGGTCTTACTGATACCGCATTAAAAACTGCTGAAGCAGGTTATCTGACTCGGCGATTAGTTGATGTCGCGCAGGGTGTGATTATTACAATAGAAGATTGCGGTACGATTTTAGGTCAGGAAGTTACTGCATTACGAGAAGGTGGTGAAGTAATCGAACCATTATCCGAAAGAATCGCAGGTCGAATTGCCCTAGACGATGTTTATAATCCGTTAACTAAAGAAATTATTGTTCGTACCGAACAAGAGATTACTGATGCTTCAGCTGAAGAGATTGAAGACTCGGGTGTGGAATCAGTTAGAGTTAGATCCGTTTTGACCTGTGAAGCACCGGAGGGATTGTGTGTAAAGTGTTATGGAAGAAATCTTGCCAGTGGTAAATTAGTTGAATTGGGTGAAGCGGTTGGTGTAGTTGCGGCACAGTCAATTGGAGAACCAGGTACTCAGTTGACTTTAAAAACATTCCATATCGGCGGTATTGCGACCCGCATCGGTGAACAGACTAAAGCAGTAGCGAAATTTGATGGAAAAATTAAATTCGACGATTTGAAACCATCCCAGCGCAGTGATGGTGAGATTGTTGCCCTCAAACCCGGTAAATTAAGTTTAATCGGAGAGGGACGTATGCTGCCATTTAGTGTACCTAAAGGTGCAATACTGAGGGTAAAAGAACATGAGCAGATTGAAGCTGGAACAACACTTTTTGAATGGGATCCGTACTCGATATATATCACTTCAACTAGAAAAGGTCGGATTAAGTACGAAGATATTAAATCAGGCATAACCTTGTCTGAAGATATTGATGAGCGTTCAGAACGGATTGAGAGAATCATTACAGAAGATAAAGATAGAAAACTACACCCGAAACTTATTATTTTGGATGATAAAGATAAGACAATTGAACAGTTTTCTTTACCCTCAGGTGCTTATTTAATTATTGATAATGGAGCAGCAGCACTACCGGGTGACTCATTGGTCAAAATTTTACAGGAATTTGGTAAAACCAAAGATATTACTGGTGGTCTTCCAAAAGTAGCAGATTTGTTTGAAGCCAAAATCGTTAAAGATGCAGCAGTAATATCAGATATTGACGGTACCGTTGAAATCGGAGATCCGAAAATGGGTATTAGAAATATCAAAGTTATATCTGAAGGCGGAAGTATCAAAGAATATGATATTCCATACGGTAGATATCTTTTGGTTATTAATGGTCAGGAAGTACGGGCTGGAGATAAGCTCTGTGAAGGTTCGGTCGACCCACATGATATATTACGGGTAAAAGGATGGTTAGCGGCCCAGGAATTCTTGACTAATCAGATTCAAGCTGTATACCGACTACAAAAAGTTAAAATTAATGACAAACACATCTCAGTGATTGTACGACAGATGTTGCGTAAAGTGAAGATTGAAGACCCGGGTGATTCCAGTTTTATCGAAGGCGAGATTGCCGAACGACAAAAAGTCTATGAAGAGAATTTACGTCTGACTCAGGAGAATTTAAGACCAGCCAATTATCATTCGATTCTTTTAGGTATAACCCGTGCATCACTCTTAACTGAAAGTTTCTTATCAGCAGCATCATTCCAGGAAACGACTCGGATTTTATCCGAAGCATCAATCCAGGCAAAACGCGATAAACTGGTTGGGCTTAAGGAGAATGTGATTGTCGGACGGTTAGTGCCAGTAGGTACTGGTTTTAGAGATTTCATTAAAACCGCAGCAAGTTATGAACAGAAAGAAAAAGAACAGGAAGTAATATAAAATAAAATGATTCAAAACAAAAACACGAGTGCAGTTGTGCATAAGTGTAATAGAATGGAGGCAATTGTAAACAATGCCAACAATTAATCAATTAGTAAGAAAGAAACGGAGACAGGTGGCAAATATATCGAAATCACCCGCCTTAGCCGGTAATCCGCAGCAGCGTGGGGTTTGCACACGTGTCTATACCGTAACGCCAAAAAAACCGAATTCTGCTTTACGAAAAGTATGTAAAGCCCGACTATCTTCCGGATATGAAGTGACAGTCTATATTCCTGGTGAAGGACATAATTTGCAGGAACACTCAATCGTATTAGTTCGCGGAGGTCGTATTAAAGACCTGCCCGGAGTTCGTTATCATGTGGTAAGAGGAGTCTTAGATACAGCCGGCGTTGAAAATCGGAGACAGGGACGTTCTTTATACGGAGCTAAAAAACCTAAAACCACGCCAACAGGAGGATAATTATGTCACGTAAGAAAAAAGCAATTCAAAGACCGCTTCAACCTGACCCTAAATATAAATCGGCATTAATCGCGAGATTTATTAATAACCTGTTTTGGGATGGCAAACGCACAGTCGGTCAGAAAGTAGTATATGATGCTTTCATTATGATTGAAAAGAAAACTAAGGAAGACGGTTTTGCTTTGTTTCAGAAAGCTGTTAATAATGTCAAGCCAGTCTTAGAAGTTCGACCCCGACGGGTCGGTGGTGCAACTTATCAGATACCAATGGAAGTTGAACCAGCGCGCCGGGAAACATTAGCAATTAAGTGGATTATTCGCGCGGCTCGTGCGCGAGCTGAGCATCGAATGGTTGATCGATTAGCTAATGAATTGATCGATGCTGCTAAAAATCAAGGTGCCGCAATCAAGAAAAAGGAAGAAACTCACAAGATGGCAGAAGCAAACCGAGCTTTTGCTCATTATCGCTGGTAAAAATCTTAATTGTAAGTTAGGTTTACTATGTATTACGGTGGCATAGAATACATAACTTCATTGTTATTATGGACCCAACAAGGAACAATCGAGGGTTTTTATAATCTACCTTCTCCGCCGTGTGTTTTAGTAGTAAATCATGTTGGTCCATATGACCCACCACTTCTGGTTCGAATGCTTTATCCCTGGATAAAAAAGTATAACAAAAAACTGGTGTACTTAACTAATCCCAAAGTATTAGCTATGTTTGGACCGTTCCATAAAACATTTGGTACTTTTAAAGGAACCAAACAGGGGCTTAAACAGGCATTAGGGTTCTTAAAAAAGGGAACGCCGGTGTGTATTTTTGCGAATCGTGACCGATTGACAAAAACATTGAAACGGTTTCATTTAGGGCCAGCTTATCTGGCATCGATTGCAAATGTTCCTTTGGTGCCAATGGGTCTAATTGCGAAACATGAAGTCTTTCCATCCGGAGATTTTTTACAGATGATAAAAAATGCTTTTTTTAAAAAGAATTTAATTATTGGTAAACCTTTTTTCGTTGATAAGAAGTTATCATTAGCAAAAGTAACTGAGGAGTTGACTCTCAAAGTTGCCGAGATGATTGGCAAGACAATGTCCCCCCGTTAAATTTATCGTTTCAATTAAAAAGAGATAGTTCAGAAAAGGCCGAAGATTCTTTGCAGTCGTAATCTCAAGACCAAAAAGAATGCCTCGTAAACAATATGCTTGGACATTTTGGAGACACCGACCCGGCGTTCGGCAAAAATAATCGGAATTTCTTTGATTTTAAAACCTTTGCGCCAAATCATAAAGTCGATTTCAATCTGAAAACCATAGCCATCAGATTTTAACTTGTCCAGGTTAATTCCTTCGAGAGTATTTCTTTTGTAACACTTAAAACCAGCCGTCAAGTCCTTAATCGGACAGCCGGTGACTTTACGGGCATAAAAACAGGCAAAATAACTTAAGAGCAGTCTTTTGATTGGCCAGTTAATAACCGATACACCTTCGCAATATCTTGAGCCGATAATCAAGTCATAATCTTTTAAGAGTTCTATAAAACGGGGCAGGTCATTTGGGTTATGCGAGAAGTCAGCATCCATTTCAAAACAGTAATCATACTTATGCTCGAGCATATATTTAAAACCGGTTACATAAGCAGTACCTAATCCTAATTTAGCGGGTCGTTCGATTAAATGAATACGGGGATTAGTTTTCATAAGATTTTTGACAATGTCAGCAGTCTTATCCGGAGAATTATCATCGATAATTAACACATCAAGTTCGCTCGATTGCTTTAATACCTCAGCAATAATCTTTTCCGCATTTTCAGATTCGTTGTAAGTCGGTATGATTACTAAACCCTTCATTATATCTAATATAATTTAGAAATTGAAAAATGTCAAGGTAGAAGCTTACAAGATATTCTGATTTATGGCTTAATCTTATGTTTTGCCAAACCGCCCAAACTGGTTTCTTTATATTTACTTTGCAGGTCGCAGCCAGTTTCAACCATTGTTTTGACAACCTGGTCAAACGAAACACGATGTCGACCGTTGGTGAGTAAGACAAACGCCGCCGAATCGAGCGCTCTGGTTGAGCCGGCAACATTTCTTAAGATACAAGGAATTTGCACTAATCCAGCAACCGGGTCACAAGTCAGTCCAAGATGATGTTCTAATCCCATTTCAGCGGCATATTCGATCTGGTGATTACTGCCGCCTAAAAGCTGGGTCGCGGCGCCCGCGGCCATGGCGCAGGCAACGCCGATTTCGCCCTGACAGCCGACTTCGGCACCAGCAATCGAGCCATTGGTTTTGACTGAATTACCGATTAATCCAGCAACCGCAAGTGCCCGGTAAATTTTCTGGTCCGGGAAATTATATTTTTTCTTTAAGGTGTATAAAACAGCCGGGACAACCCCAGCCGAGCCGCAAGTCGGAGCCGTGACAATGACACTGCCGCAGGCATTTTCTTCGGCAACGGCCAGTGCATATGCAGACACAATTTGCGCTTGCTGGGTAAATCCTTTGGTATTTTGTGCTTTCATATAATATGCGGCAGCACATCTTCTCAGTTTAAGCCGGCCTGGTAATGGTCCTTCATTTGATAAACCGCGTTTAATCGAATCTTTCATTACTTCCCAGATTTCTTTTAAATATGGTTCGACGTTTTCGTGTTCATACACATATTGCCATAAGGATTTGCCGGTTTTACGGCACCATACAAGTATATCAGACATTTTACTCAATGGATAAACTTTCGGATTAGGTTTACCATTTTTCGTCCATAAAGAACCGCCGCCAACACTGAAAACAGTCCAGCAATCGATAACTTTATTCTTTTTATCAAGGGCTTCAAATTTCATACCATTAGGATGAAATGGCAGATAGATTTTGGGCTTCCAGATTAATTTGAGCTTTTTAGGTGTCAGTGTCGATTTTAATACTTGATTGGTTAGGTGTCCTTTACCGGTTGCGGCTAAACTGCCGTATAATGTGACGCGATATAATGCCGCTTCAGGATTTTTCTGCTTGAATATTTCTGCGGCATTTTTCGGTCCCATGGTATGACTGCTGCTCGGACCAACACCAATCCGGAAAAGTTTTCTTAATGAATCCATCTTATAGACTAATCTCGCTTTCTTAGTATGTTAACATTACTATAATATTTAAATTGGTAGTTTACCAAATCCTTTACCTATTTATTATAAACGCTAAATATCATAAAGTCAAGATTGATTCATATAGATATTTTAGTATGTGAAAATTCTACCTGCAGGTAGACACCGCACCTATTATTTAGATTACATAAGTAAAATCACAAGGTGAGGTTTAATTTACGCAGTATATGAGAATAGGTTCGGGGTAGAGTAGAAGTTGCTATATATAACAACTTAATTTTAAGTGAAAATCTTAGATAATCAACTAATAACCAACAACTAACATCTGAAAACTATCAACATAGGGGAGCCGCCCCCTCCACGAAGAAGAGAGACAAGGTTCAAAGGTTTAAGAGTTCAAGGGTAGGAACTGAATAAAAGGTTGCGTAAGGTTTTTGGTTGGAATGCGCACGAGTTATAAGGCAGATTTCGAGATATGGTTAATTGCTGGAAACAGAAAAGGATTACGGGTCAGAATATGGGACCAAAGCGGGATGGGAAGATAAGAAGAAATGCGGGAACGGATGGGGGATATAAAAATAAAAAATCAAATATTAAAAATCAAAATGCAAAATAAAAAAATATCAGCGATATTAGTATTTAATTAATGAAGTATTTAAATAATTGATTTAAACCATTCAATGGTTGGTTTAAGACCATCGACAAGTTTGACTTCGGGCTGCCAGTTGAGATATTTTTTAGCGAGGGTTATATCTGGTTTTCTTTTTCTGGGGTCGTCAACTGGTAATGGTTCATATATAATTTGGGATTGTGCTTTGGTATATTTTAAAACCAAATCAGCAAATTCGAGCATATCAAATTCATCCGGATTACCCAGATTAATCGGACCGGTCTGGTTTGATTCTAATAATTTGGTAATGCCTGTGATTAAATCAGAAACATAACAAAAACTTCGGGTTTGCTTGCCATCGCCATAAATTGTCAAAGGTTCGTTTCGTAATGCCTGACAGATTAAATTGGGTACAATCCGACCATCATCGGCTCGCATTCTTGGTCCATAAGTATTAAAAATCCGCGCAATTTTGACATCAATTTTCAGTTCTCGATGATAAGTTATGGTAATTGCTTCGGCAAACCGTTTGGATTCATCATACACAGCGCGGGGGCCAACCGGATTGACATTGCCCCAATATGTCTCAACTTGCGGATGAATCAAAGGGTCGCCATATACCTCAGAAGTCGAAGCAAGCAGGAATCGGGCATTATTCTTTAAGGCAAGTTCTAAAAGATTGTGTGTGCCATAAGCACCAGTGCGTAAGGTTTCAATCGGATATTTTAAATAGTCTTTAGGACTGGCTGGAGACGCAAAATCTAAAATCGCATCGAGCTTATGCTTGACTTCGAATTTTTCCGCAATGTCCTGACGCATAAGTTCAAAATTAGGATTGTTTAAGAGATGTTTGATATTGCGTTCCTGCCCGGTAATAAAATTATCGACGCAGATAACAAAATCACCCTGCTTAATAAAATGGTCACACAGGTGGGAACCGAGAAACCCGGCTCCGCCACTGATTAATACTTTCATTTATCTGCCAATACTACGATAGATAAAGCCCATCTGTTCCATTGTTTTCGGGTCATAGATATTACGGCCGTCAACTACAATCGGAAGTTTGAGCAAAGATTTGATTTTTGTTAAATCGAGTTTTTTGAATTCTTCCCATTCAGTAATGATTGCCAGGGCATCGCAATCTTTAACTACTTCATACGGGTCATTGCAATATTCAATATTGGTGATGATTTTTTTGGCGTTGTCCATCGAATGAGGGTCATAAGCTTTGACTTTAGCACCAGCCGCAGTGAGTTTGGCAATAATATCAATGGACGGAGCAAAACGCATATCATCAGTATTGGGTTTGAAAGCAAGACCTAAGACACCAATCTGTTTTTCCCGTAAGTTCCATAAGAGCCCTTCGATTTTCTTGACAAACCGGTCTTTCTGCTCTTCGTTAATGCGCTCGACTTCTTTTAAAAGCCGGTAGTCATAACCGAGCTCGTAAGCAATGCGGATAAATGCCATAATGTCTTTGGGAAAACAGAAACCGCCATAGCCAACACCTGCCTGTAAAAAGCTCGGACCAATCCGTTTATCCAAGCCCATTCCTTCAGCAACTTTTTCAACCGAGGCACCAGACAGTTCGCAGATAATCGATATCGCATTAATAAATGAGATTTTTGTGGACAGGAATGCATTAGAGGCATGCTTAATTAATTCAGCACTCTTAATATCTGTAACCAAAACAGGTCCATTGATTGGAGCGTAAACATCAAGCATAATTTGTTTTGCTTTTTCACTTTCGACACCGACTACGACCCGGTCTGGTTCCAAAAAATCACCAACTGCACTGCCTTCTCTTAAGAATTCTGGATTTGATGCGACATCGAATGGAATGTTCCTTTTATTATAACGGGTAATGGTTTCATGCACCCATTCACCGGTTTTAACCGGTACGGTCGATTTTTCGACAATAATTTTATAATCGGTCATAGCTTCGCCGATTTCTTTGGCAACATTTTCAACATAAGACAGGTCGGGTTCACCGGTTTCTTTGGGTGGCGTACCGACTGCAATGAACAGCACAGTCGAAGCTTTTACCGCTTCACTGATTTTTGTAGTAAACTTAAGCCGTCCGTTTTGGACATTTTCTTTTACAATTTGGTCGAGTTTTGGTTCGTAAAAAGGTATTTCACCGCGCAGTAAGGTTTTTATCTTTGCTTCGTCATTATCAACGCAAATTACATTATGACCTATATGGGCTAAACAAGCGCCCGAGGTCAAGCCGACATAGCCGGTTCCAATCATTCCAATATTAATAGTTTTCATGTTTTCATTATATTGAGGATATGATTATTGTCAATATGAAATAGTATAAGTCGTTTTTAAAATCCAACAATTGTGCGGGGTTGACATTTACTTATTTTATAATTATATTACAATTAGTGAAATTTGAATTTATTTTATTTTTTGGGAGGCAAATATGGCTGTTATTGAATCAGGCATAGGTGAGTTGTTTCAAAAACCGGATGTCTGGGGATTTCGGGAATGGGTACATAAACATAAAGATAAAACCTTAACTTCAAAACTGATGAGCGAACAGGAAGCAGTTGCGAAATTTGTTGCAGATGGCGATTATCTGGGAACTGAACTTTACGGTACGGTCCGCGCGCCGATGTCAATTACCCGTGAAGTGATTAGACAGGGTAAAAAACATCTGAGATTAGTCGGTCAGGGTATTCATGAGATAGATTTATTATTAGCCGCCGATTTAGTCGATTCGCTCGATATTACTTATATTGCCTGGGAAGTTTACGGCATATCGAGCATATTAAGACGGGCAGTGGAAAGCGGACGGGTTAAAACAGCAGATTGGTCAAATGGTGCCATAACCTGGCGGTTCAAAGCCGCGGCAATGGGTATTCCGTTTATTCCAACCCTTTCGATGTTAGGAACTGATACTTTAAAATATAGTTCGGCAAAAGTGATTGAATGTCCATTTACTGGTCAGAAAGTAACTTTGCTACCTGCTTTATTTCTTGATGTGGCATTGATTCATGTGCACCGGGCAGATAAATTTGGTAATTGTCAGATTGACGGCATTTCGGGATTTGCATTTGAGATGGCGCGGGCATGTAAGAAATTAATTATCAGCGCGGAAGAGATTGTCGATTCTGAAGAAATCAGAAAATATCCAGAACATACGATGATACCTTATTTTCTGGTTGATGCAGTTGTCCACGCTCCTTATGGTTCGCATCCAGGTGAGATGTGTTATAAATACTGGCGCGATGAAGAGCATCTGCTGAGCTTTCTGGAAGAATCAAAAGATGTTGAAAAAACCAAAGCATATCTGGATAAATATGTGTATGGTGTTAAAAATCACGATGAATATATCAAGTTAGTCGGGATTGACCGTCTCAAAAAACTGGAATCGATGATTGGAGGTCGCTAATGACTGAATACAATGAAACAGAATTTTTGATCTGTGTTGCATCCCGTTTAATGGAAAACAGGACTGTGGCGTTTGTTGGTACTGGGATTCCGATGCTTGCCGCATCATTAGCAAAAAAGATGCACGCGACTGAATTGATTGTCGCATTTGAATTTGGCGGGATTGGCGCAAGTCTGGATAAATTACCATTAGGAGTTGGCGATTCAAGAACATTTCACAAAGCAGTAATTGCAAGCGGTATTTGCGATGCAATGGAAACTGCCCAGCGCGGATTTATCGAATATGGATTTTTAGGTGGCGCCCAGATTGATATGTATGGTAACTTGAATACGACCGTGATTGGCAAATACTGGCCGCCCAAAGTCCGCTTACCCGGTTCGGGCGGAGCAAATGATTTGGGTTCACACTGCTGGAAAACGATTGCGATTATGCGCCAGCATGATGTAAAACGGTTTGTCAACAAACTCGATTTTCTGACCACACCTGGTTATCTGACTGGTCCGGGTTCAAGAGAAGCGGCCGGATTACCGCCTAATACTGGTCCGTTTCGGGTTGTGAGCAACCTGGGAGTAATGGGTTATGATGAAAAATCAAAACGGATGATGTTATTAAAAACCAATCCAGGCGTGACTGCAGAACAAGTCGTGCAAAACACTGAATTTGAAATGCTGGTTGAAGAAAAAGTTGGTACTAATGACCCGCCAACTGCTGAAGAACTTAAGATATTAAGAAATGATGTTGATCCGGATAAATTATACATATAATAAGCGAAAGGGGAGATGATGAGCTTTGAGGTCGACGGACCGAAATTAGATTCGAAATATGAGCTATTTCGTAAAGAAATTCAGGATTTTGTTAATACAAATCTTGTTTCGTGTGCATCCAATATTTATAAGAAGGAAGAGTTCCCAGTTGAGATTATAAAAAGACTCGGCGAAAAAGGATATCTGGGTATTCCATATGCCAAAGAATATGGCGGACTCGGCTTAGATTATTTAAGTTATGCGATTGCGGCAGAAGAAGTGTCGCGGGTGTGTGCCTCAACTGGTTTGACATTATGTGCGCATACTTCGCTGGGCACATTTCCGATTTACCGGTTTGGTAACGAAGCGCAAAAGAAAAAGTATGTTACGCAGTTGGCATCGGGAAAAATACTGGGGGCGTTTGGTCTGACAGAACCAAATGCCGGGTCAGATGCAGCAGCAACTGAAACAACCGCAAAACAAGTCGAAGGCGGTTTTATTCTTAACGGCACTAAAAGATTTATTACATCAGCAGAATATGCAGGTACAGTTGTAGTTGCGGCAACCCATGATAAATCACTTGGTATCAAAGGAATCAGTTGTTTTATTGTAGAAACCGGATTTAAAGGTTATTCAATCGGTCAGCGAGAACACAAGCTTGGTTTACTCGCTTCAAATACAGTTGAATTAATTTTTGAAGACTGTTTTGTGCCAGCGGAAAACCTGTTAGGTAAACAGTATAATGGTTATAAAATCTTTATGGAGACTTTGGATGGCGGACGCATTAGTATTGGTGGGCATGCGCTCGGAATTGCCCAGGGCGCGTTTGATGTCGGACTGGAATGGCTGAAAAATCATCCGATTAGGTCACAGCAGGCTTCAAAAATTATTGCTGATATTACGACTCATATCTATGCGGCGCGTTTAATGGTTTATGATGCGGCAATGAAAAAAGACCAGAACATTCGGGTTGACCAGGAAGCAGCAATGGCAAAATTGTATGCTTCTGAAATCGGAACCTGGGCTGCCGGTGAAGTAATCCGATTGATTGGTTATGAAGCACTAACAAATGAGCTCGCAGCAGAAAGATTTTACCGGGATGCCAAACTATCGGAAATCGGTGAAGGTACTTCAGAGGTAATGCGGCTCATAATTGCCCGGGAAATGATCAGAAAATTTAAAGATGAAAAAGCAGATGTTTTTAGAAAATAAGTGAGGTGATTTTATGAATTTTGATTTGACAGAAAATCAGAAATTGATACAGGATATGATGCGGAAGTTTGCCAAAGAAGAATTGGAGCCAAAAGCGGGTGAAATCGATAAGAGCGGCGAATTCCCGGTTGAAAATATTAAAAAGTTAGCTGAACTTGGTATTATGGGAATGGTCGTACCTGAAGAATACGGCGGTGCTGGGTTTGATTTTGTGAGTCTGGCAATCGCAATCGAAGAGATTTCCAAAGCGTGCGGTTCGACAGGTGTTATCACGGCTGTAAATAACTCGCTGGTTTGTTACCCAATTCTTGCTTTTGGTACTGAAGAGCAGAAGAAAAAATATCTGCCAAAACTGGCAACCGGACAAATCATCGGTGCATTCGCGCTGACCGAGCCCAATGCTGGTTCTGACCCAGCCAGTCTGGAAACAACGGCACGCCTTGACGGAGATTATTATATTCTTAACGGTACTAAACGATTTATCACCAGCGCTGGTCAAGCCGGTGTTTTTATCGTGATGGCAACGGTTGATAAGACTAAAGGAAATAAAGGTATCTGTGCATTTATTGTTGAGCGAGACAGCCCGGGATTTTCGATTGGCAAGCACGAGGATTTAATGGGGTTGCGGGCGACTGATAATGCGGAGTTAATATTCGAAGATTGCAAAGTGCCGAAAGCAAACCTGCTCGGTCAGGAAGGACAGGGATTGAAAATCGCCTTAAATCTTTTGGATGTTTCAAGAATCGATATCGGTGCTCAGGCAGTCGGTATTGCCCAGGGTGCTTTGGAAAAGTCGATTCAGTATGCCAAAGAGCGCAAGCAGTTTGGCCGTTCAATTGCCGAGTTTGAACTGATTCAGGCAAAACTGGCAGAAATGGCAACTAAAATCTCCGCAGCAAGACTGCTCACATATTATGCCGCATACCGAAAAGATAAAGGGGCGACGCGTTTTTCACAAGAATCATCGATTGTCAAATTATTTGCAGCAACCATGGTGGTTGAAGTAACGCGCGAAGCAGTGCAGATTTTTGGTGGTTATGGTTATTCGAAAGATTATGCGGTCGAGCGATACTATCGCGAAGCAAAATGTCTGGAAATTTATGAAGGTACTTCAGAAATCCAGAAAATTGTGATTGCACGAAATCTGTTAAGTTAAAAAAAGGATAACATGAAACAGACGATATATATTTTATTGGTAACGGTATTTTGTATTGGTGTGATGCCGGAAGTGAGTTATGCGCAAACCGAATTGCCAGACTATTTTATCTGTAATTACTGGTCTGATGCAAATGTAGATGGTTTTCTGGACGATGACGAGTATGTCGGCATAAAAGACAATTTTAACACCAATACCGACAGCTTAATCACATTTGTCGGGTATTATTATAATCAGAAAGGTAAAACAATCGGAATTAAATTGTATAAACCAAACGGCACCGTATACAGTGATAAAACCTCGTATGCAGAATATGAGCCGACTCATGTGCATCGATGGTGGTGGGATGTCAAAGATTTGGCAGATGCTGATACAGGCAGATGGACCGCAAAATGGTATTTAGACGGTGTCAATAAGTATACGAAAACATTTCAAATCAGCAAACCGGTTATTGTTTATGATGAGTATGACTGGCTCGATTGGTGGGATGATTATGATGATGAAGACGAAGATGATTTTTTTGCTTGTAATAAATGGGTAGATAAGAACAACGATGACCTGTTAAGCCGGAATGAATATGTCGGTATCAAAGATACTTTCAGTATCGAACGAGACACAACGCTTACCTTTGTTTCTTACTGGCGCAATCAGAAAGGTAAGTTAATTGAAATCAAAATCTATGACCCGCAGAGCGAAATCTGGTATGCAGATACAGCGACAGTCGAACTCGACCCAACCTATATTTTTCGTTGGTGGTTTAATGTAAAAAGGATGGCGAGTGAGGGTGGCATCGGCAACTGGACAGCAAAATATTATCTGGACGGAAGTTATCACGCATCGACAACTGTTAATATCACTAAACTCTATGAGGCAACTAAACTCAATCCAATGTTCTTTACTGCTTTGGGCTGGATAGATAAAAATTACGACGATTTAATTGCATCAGATTATTCTGAATTTATCGGCATCAAAGACACTTTTAACAGCAAGAAAGATACATTGATATATTTTTATTCGCACTGGGTTATGAAAAAAGGCAGGATGCGTAAGATGAATGTTTATACTCCAAAAGGTGAATTATGGAAAACAACATCATCTCAATTAAAGAGTGACGATACTTATTGGCATCCCAGTTATCTGACTTCATCAATGATTAAAGACGGCGGTAAAGGTAATTGGAAAGTCATCTGGTATCTGGATGATAAACCGATTTATACCAAAACCGTAACGCTCAAATAAAAACTTTGATAGGTGCGACTATATGATACATTCGCACTTATCTGATTTATTTATTATCAACAGGTATAGATTTTCCTGATATACTATCTTGCCTATTTCCTTGTCCAGTATCTGGTTTATTAGGTAACTTATTGAACAATCGAAAGTTCTGTCTAATTGGCAGCGGTTTAGTCGAGCCGGCAGGGGAAAAGAGTCGGGTCGCCTACAGGTCTGCCTTTTAATTCGCCGATAAGCTAATTTAACATGTAACATAATAGACAACTAACTGCTACAGGTAAAACGATAGGGTGTTGAAATAAAACATTGAAGTACTTGATTTTCCGAGTGGCAAACCATATGCCATAATCGGTTATGGCATCAGATATGGGTTCAAAAACTTATCCGTATATGCACGCGGGTTCGGGCGCGGTGATGCAGGATAATTTCTAAGATGTATCAAAGTATGTTTGTAACGATGTGCTGAAGTAAGTTTTTATAGCGAATCAGAATGGAGATATAGACCTGGTTTGAATATTCACCGCACTATTCAGCGCTTTTACAACTTAATACTCATATCTGAAGTCGACTCAGGGGGCGGTACCATCATTTTGAGGAATTTTGAATTAAGAATATGGAATTTAGAAGGTTAGAGAGAATTTTCGGCTGATAAAAATATTAGTTTAAACTAATGTTGATGGATGTCTTAGGGAAGAAACAAAGCAACATCCTTATTTGGGTGTTTATAATCTTAGTCTGTCATTCCTGCGAAAGTAGGAATCTAGTAATTCTATTCTTGGAGATTGCCACGGGGATTGGCTTCGCCAACCGCGCAATGACAAGATTGTCAATTTTGGTTAGAAGTTTGGCGGGTCCCACCCCTGAATATCAAAAATCCGTCTAATCGGTCTAATCCGTGGTTGCTTTTATCTTACAACTACCAATCTCTCAATAATTTTTTATCATCAGTTTGTAAATACAGGAAATAGACACCAGAGGAAAGCGTTTTGGTGTTAAGGGTTAAAGAGTAATTGCCGGGTTTCTGATTTTCATTCACTAAAGTTTTAACAAGTCTTCCAGAGATGTCGAATAGTTGTAAAGTTATTTTTGTAAATCCCTCGCCCTTAATGGGAGAGGGTTTGGGTGAGGGTGAAGAAGAAATCGATGTCACCCTCCCTTTGTTCCCTCCGGTCGACGAAGGGAGAATATACTTGAATGGTAACGAATAGCGGATAGTGGTTAGTGACTTGGCTGGATTAGGAAAAATCTGCATACCTAATGTCATTGCGCGCGGTAGCGCCACAATCTCGTCTTCTTCAATCGTTACGGTTCGTACATATTTAATTGTCGCATAATCATAAGAAGTGCCAGAACCCCAACTTTCACCGGTCACATACACATTGCCCGAAGAGTCAACCGCAATAGCAGTTGCATAATCATAACCATTTACAGTCCCATTATATCTTCTGACCCAGGTGTGCATTTAAGCAGGCAGGGAGTATTGAGCAGAGAGTAGTTAATAATACGAACGACATCTTATAATGATTCATAATGCCTCCAATGTCTGTATCGTTTCATTAAAATAAATCAAAAATTAACATTTGTCAAGAATAAAAATTGAGAATTCGGGTAAAATTAGTTTACTTCGGACCCTTATAAAATGTATAATCTCTCTTGCTTCATAAATTGTCCACAACCACTATGTTTCCATCTTTAGTTTGGTATGGACATATTTTATCTTGTTACAGCTATTATACCACAGCCGGTTTTTATGAATCTGAGCATGAGTAATTCGCGAAGTCGATCCGGACAACAAAGCAGGAATTATTTGCTGTCTTTGGGTTGGTATTGACAAACGCTTATTTTCTAATAGAATGTAACATCGACATGAGAAAATTATCGGTTAACATTGACCATATTGCGACGCTGAGACAAGCACGCAAAGAACCAGTACCTGACCCGGTTCATGCCGCCTTTTTGGTTGAATTAGGCGGGGCAGATGGCATTACTGTGCATTTGAGAACCGACCGAAGACATATTAATGAACGGGATTTGGAACTTTTGCGCAAAACGATTAAGACCGAATTGAACCTGGAAATGGCAGCAACTAAAGAAATGCTCGAAATTGCTCAGCGAGTCAAGCCAGATGTCGTAACCTTAGTTCCAGAACGGCCTGACGAACTTACGACTGAAGGCGGATTGGATGTGGTGAAAAATTATCAACGGATAAAACCCATTGCCGAGCAGGTTAAAAAAGCCGGTATCAGATTGAGTTTTTTTATCGAGACCGATATTAAGCAGGTTCAAACAGTAAAGAGTCTGTATGCTGACCAGATTGAAATTAATACTAATCAATACACCAAAGATATAAAAAACCAAAGCAAAATTATCAAAAAAATAGAAAAAACCGCCCGATATGCCCATCAAAAAGGATTGCTCGTGCACTGCGGGCATGGTATTGATTACTGGAATATTCAACCGATTTTGCAAATCAGCGAAGTAAGTGGTTTTAGTATCGGGTTTTCTATTATTGCGCGGGCAGTTATGATTGGTCTTAAACAGGCAGTGCAGGATATGAAAAATATTATTCGAGAATCAAATATAACGGAGGAAAAATAAATGAGACACGGTAAACTAAAAGCCGGTATTATTATTGTTTTACTGGCATTAGGAATCTATACATTGTATCCGACTTTTGTATTATATAATCAGATACCTAAAGAGCGACGAGCGTTGGAAGAGATGCGGGCAAAAGCCCTGACCCGTGATGACAGCATGCGGGTTGCATTACGGCAGAATGAACTTTCGGAAAAAGAAGCCGGCTTGCACAAGCGCGCCTTGCATCTGGGTTTGGATTTGGTCGGCGGCATGCATATGGTTCTGGAAGTTGATAAGGCAAAACTGAGTAAAGAAGAAGCCCGTGATGCTACTGACCGCGCGCTGGCGGTTATTCAGAACCGGATTGACCAGTTTGGCGTATATGAACCGATTATCCAGAAAGTCGGGCAGGACCGAATTCTGGTGCAGTTACCGGGTGTTGACCGAGACCGGGCAAAAGGTTTAATTGGTCAGGTTGCTTTACTCGAGTTCCGGTTGGTTGCGGATGAACAGAAAACCCAGGATGTGTTGAAAGCAATTGACGATTATTATCGGCGCGTGAACCGGGAAGATACACTGGTACGGGAACAAGGCGATTTTATGCATTATCTTATTACGATTAACCGGACTGATATCGGAGTTGAAGAAGCCGATTATGCAGAATTTAACCGTTTGTTATCATTTGCTTCAGATGTTGTACCTCAAGACCACGAATTCTTGTTCGGGCTGCCTGAAGTTGAACAAAACCGCCGGGTGCGTAAGCTTTATCTTTTGAAAAAAGAAGCAGAACTGACTGGTGCCAGTATTACTGATGCGAGCCCGAGTCCTTATCAGGGCAGTGACCCGAATCTGGTAAATACCTGGATTGTCAGTCTGAAATTATCCCGCCGCGACGCAACTAAATTCGCTGCAATTACTGGTCGCAATGTTAATAAACGCCTGGCAATTGTCCTGGATAATGTGGTACGGTTTGCGCCGGTAATTCGGGAGCGGATTCCCACTGGCGAAGCAATGATTACGACCGGCGAATATAATCCGGACCGCGCCCGTGATTTGTCAATTATATTACGCTCTGGTGCTTTACCCGCGCCCGTGGTAATATCTGAAGAGCGTTCAGTTGGTCCGGCTTTAGGCAAGGATTCGATTGATAAAGGGGTTCGAGCCGGTTTGTTCGGTGCGCTCATAATCGCGGTGTTCTTAATTATTTATTACAGCGCGACCGGATTTATTGCGAACATCGCATTATTCTTGAATGTATTTTTTATTATGGTGGTGCTGGCTGGACTCAAGGCAACTTTGACATTACCGGGTATTGCTGGTGTTGCTTTGACAATTGGAATGGCGGTTGACGCCAATATATTGATTTTTGAAAGAATCCGAGAAGAATTAAAACTGGGTAAAAAAGTCAGAGCAGCAATTGATGCCGGTTATTCGCGTGCCTCGGTAACCATTTTCGATGCCAATGTCACGACGATTCTGACCACGGTTGCGCTGTATTTTTTGGGTACGGGTCCGATCCGAGGTTTTGCGATTACCTTGATTGTCGGTCTTATTATTAATGTCATAACTTCAGTATATATCAGTCGTTGGATTTTTGAATGGGCAGTTACCCAATTTCCCCAAGAAAGGTTGAGAATATAAAATGTTACAGTTATTTAAATCAACAGATTTTAATTTTACCGGGCGACGGTATTTTGCCTTTGCATTTTCTGTTTTATTGATTATCTTAACAATCGTATCTTTAGTTGTGCATCGGGGTGTAAAATATGGCGTCGATTTTGCCGGCGGAACCTTACTCGAACTGAAATTTTCGTCACCGATTACAACCGCCAATCTGCGAAGCGTGTTCCGGAACTTCTCGATGGGCAGCGCATCGATTCAGCAATTTGGCGAAGGGTACGATTTTATTGTCCGGTTTGAATCCGAAGGCATTGCCGAAGCTGCGGAAAGCACTTCAATCAAAGTCATCGAACTGCTCAAACAAGCAATACCAGATAACACGCCGGAAATTGTCCGGATTGAAATTGTCGGACCCCGGATTGGCAAAGAACTGCAACGCAACGCAATCCTGGCAATTCTGATTGGTATTTTCGGGATTCTAATCTATGTCAGTATTCGCTTTGACTTCCGGCTCGGAACCGCAGCAGTAATTGCTTTAATCCAGGATGTGCTGATTGCAATCGGGTTCATTTCAATAACCCGCACCGAAATCTCAATACCGATTATTGCTGCGCTGTTAACGATTGTCGGTTACTCGGTAAACAATTCCATTGTTATATCCGACCGTATCCGCGAGAATCTGCGCAAGATGCATAAAGTCGGGTTTGAAGCGATTATCAACCGGAGTATTAATGATACTCTATCCCGTACCGTGCTGACCGCATTATCGACTTTTGTGGTGGCTTTGATGCTCTGGATATTTGGTGCGGCGGCAATCAAAGATTTTGCCCGTATCATATCATTCGGTATCATCCTGGGAACATATTCAACTATTTTTATTGCCGCGCCATTGGTAGTTGAGTGGGAAAAAAGATTTCCGTCCCGACGACGCAGATAGTAAACAAGGAAAAACAATTCAAATAATTTTGAATTTTGAATTTATGTTTTAAACCCGAGTGAAACCAAACCTGATTCCAGTCATTATCGGTACAAGTTTATTTACCGGTTTTATTGCATTCGGACCCGGTACCTTTGCCAGTATTTTAGCATTACCACTCGTTTATTTGCTGCATCACAATTGGTTGGCATATCTTATCGTAACCGTAACAGTTTTGGTAATCGGAACTTTGTCAGCCGAATACCTGGGCAGAGTTTGGCAGAAGAAAGACGACCAGCGCATTACTATTGATGAGTTTATCGGTATCTTGGTGACTTTTCTTTTAATCCCTAAAATCAACTGGTATATTCTACTGGTCGGATTCGTGCTCTTTCGGATATTTGATATCATTAAACCGTTATGGATTCGTAAGACCGAGCAAGTCAAAGGCGGATTAGGTGTGATGCTCGATGATATTGTTTCGGGTATTTATGCAAATATTTTTTTAAGAATATTGCTCTGGATAATCTGATATGCCTGATGCTAAGATAATAGTCATCGGCGATGAAATTTTGTCCGGTCGAACCCAGGATACTAATTCATATTATCTTACCCACCGGCTTAATGAACTGGGCATCAATCCTAATCGAATTATAACGATTGGTGATAACGGAATTGTTATCGAACAAGTGACTAAAGATGCAATGAGTCAGGCAGATTTGATTTTTATATGTGGCGGTCTTGGTCCAACTCCGGACGATCATACAATCATCAGTGTTGCTAATGTGTTGAACAAGAAACTGGTCTTGGACGACTCAATCCTAAAAAGAGTAGAACAGTATTTTTCGAGTCAGGGCCGGGTCGTGCCAGAACTGGCAACCAAACAAGCGCTGATTCCTCAAGGAGCGATTGTGCTGGATAATCCGGTTGGACATGCACCCGGGCTCATCATAAAACACGGTAAAAAGGTTATGATACTGCTGCCCGGTGTTACCCATGAGTTGCAGAGGATTTTTGAAACCGGCGTAATTCCGTTTCTGAGCGATACATATTTACTCAAATCAGATATTACTTTGCTGATTCGAACCACAAGCATACCGGAAATGGAAATTGTCAATAAGATTAACGGCGTTCTGAAAAAATATAAGCATATTCAAGTTGCTTTCCTGCCGTCAATCCTTGGGGTCGATATAAAGGTCAGCCGGATAAAAGATAAGAAAACCTGTCACAGTATTGATAAAGATATAAAAACAGTTTTAAAACCTTGCATATACGGCTATGGCCAGGAAACGATTGAACAAGTCGTAGGTATTTTACTACACAAAAAGCAATTGACTTTGGGCGTGGCTGAATCGTGTACGGGTGGACTGGTTGCTGATAAAATCAGTAATGTTGCCGGCAGTTCTGAATATTTTATCGGCGGCGCGGTCGTGTACAGCAATAAACTGAAAAAGATGGTTACCGGCGTTAAGGACAGCACATTAAGAAAATTCGGTGCGGTTAGTAAAGAAACAGTATTAGAGATGGCGAGCGGGATTCGGGAGCGATTCAGTACTGACATTGGCATAAGCGTTTCTGGAATTGCTGGGCCGACTGGTGCGACCAAAGATAAACCGATTGGACTGGTTTACATTGGAATCGCTACTAAAAAAGGGGCTAAACATGAACAATACCACTTCACTGGTAACCGCAGAATGATAAAAGAAAAGTCGGCTATGGCAGCGCTTGACTTGTTGCGACGCACGATTGAGGTGTTGTCATAAAATTGACAAAAATTCAAAATTCTGGTATGGTCCGTTCTTTTATTGCGATTGAGATACCGGAAAAAATCCGGACTGAAATCGAGATAATGCTCAATCAGTTTGCTAAAGCAGATTTTTCAGTAAAATGGGTCAAACGAGATAATCTGCATATCACCTTGCTTTTTTTAGGCGATGCGAGCCGGGAGTTTATTGAGAGCGGGTGCCAACAACTCGAGTCAATAATCAAAACCCAGAAGCCATTTGAATTGTCATTATCAGATATTGGTGCGTTCCCGAACCAGCAACAGCCAAGGATTATCTGGCTCGGTGTTGAAAAAGGAGTTGACCAGATTACCGAGCTGCAGGCAAAGATTGAAAACGGTTTTACCAGTATCGGGTTCAAACCAGAAGCGAGAAAATTTCACCCGCACTTAACTATCGGCAGAGTGAAATTTCGGTTTACAAATCCAAAAGTGTTCGAAACAACATATCAAAGCGAAGATTTTTTGGTCAAATCAGTCGCGCTTTTCAAAAGCACACTCTATCCAAGCGGACCGATATACGAAAGAATCAAAGAATTTCAATTCGGTTAACAATTCGGAAAATGGTTTTCCCGGATTGATTGCGTCGTAATGTGCATGAGACCGTAAGAAAGAATTTCTATTTTCTGTTCCGCACTGATATTTTTATTGATAATTATATAATACTTATCTTTAACTTTACACAGACCGCCTTCGCTCTTTAAATTATCGTATATGACCCGCACTGAATTTCTTTGTAAAGTCTGTTCTAATTCTTTAATCTTTTCGTTCTTATTCATACTAATAAACCGAATAAAGTAGGGCTATTATTTGATAATGGAAAGATCGGTTGATGAGCATTATGCTGATTCATTTGTTTATAACCACTTATGTTCTTGATACCACTTAATCGTTTCTCGTAATCCCTGTTCCAGAGAATAAGTTGGCTGAAATCCGAGTTCATTGACTGCTTTCTGAATATCGCAGACCCAGCATTCTTTGGTTAACTCATTCACTTTGTCTTTGCTCAAGACAGTTGCTTTAGGATTAAGATAGTGGACAACTTGAGCGTAGATACTTAAAATCGGTACTGGAAATTTTATGCGGATGGTTTTTTTGCGGAGTATTTGTTCGGCAACCCGGGCAATATCATCTAAGGTGTAACTATTACCGTCAGAGATATGATAAATCGAACCACTGGCAACTTTTTTTTCGATTGCGAGCATGGCTGATTGGACAACATCTGCCACAAAACAGAGCGAGGATTTATTGCCGAAAATCGGTCGAATGCCCTTTTTGAGAAACTTGAAATAAGCGAGCGATTCGGTATCCCGCGGTCCATATACAGCACTGATCCGCAGAATTACTGACGGAAGCATGTCTTTCTTTTCTAAAATAATTTGTTCAGCCTGTAATTTAGTTTTGCCATAGCGGGTGACCGGACTACAACTAAAACTCTCATTGATACACTCCTGCGTTTGTGTGCCGCCAGTAACTGCAAGGGTTGAAAAAAATACAAAGCGTTTAATTCGTGATTGTTCAGATAGACAGGTGTTAACCAAATTAATCGTGCCGGTAACATTTGCATCATAAAAATTCTGTTCCGATGCACCTTTGGTTGCAGCAGCAATGTGAATGACATAATCAATATTGTCTAATGCATTATCAAGTGATTTGTTATCAGCAATCGCACCATAACATATCTCAATCGGCAGGTTTTCAATCCATTGCAAATCAGCGTTTTTCCTGACCAGAGCACGAACCTGATATCCATTTTGTAAGAGCGCTTCGGTCATATGACTGCCGACAAAACCATTTGCACCAGTTACTAAAACATTTGCCACTAACAAAATAATATAAATGATATTCAGTTAAGTCAAGAATAAGATATCATATAACAACGGGGCTTTAATTTTTTGACATGAACAGAATTTTATGCTATAATTGTTTTATATGACAATTGAAATAAAACCCAAAGCCCTGATTAAGAATTTAAATAAGGTTGAATTAAGGAATTTAGCTGGCAAAGATGAGATAACGACTGAGTTTAGCAGTGCTTCGTATGTTTCGCATATCCGCTCGCGGAGCGCCAAGTTTACCGAAATAATCGATAATGAACCGAATGCTGAACAGAGCGAAATAATCAAGCGAGTATTGGAATATATTACTAAAAAGACTATGGTCATGGTGGAACGGACTATGTGTCAGTCTGACCAGATTGATTTATTGTGTCGATTCTATGTCACAAAAGATTTTGCTCGTAATGCGTTTATGTGGCATGAAATGTTGTTCGAATCGGCTGAAAAATCAAAATCGGATTTAACTGTCGTTTCAATACCAGAATGGCCGGAGCGCAAAGTCCTGGTTTTACCAAAACAGGGTATTACTTTTATATTAGGTAGCGATTATACCGGTGAAGTGAAAAAAGCGTTTTTACGGATGGCAATGTATGTTGTGAAACAGCGTGGCTGGCTCGGATTACATGCGGGTAGTAAAATGATAAAGGTTAAGGACAAAACCCAGAAACTGATTAAAAAAGGAGTGTTATTATTCGGATTGTCAGGAACCGGTAAGACAACCTTGACCTGTCATCATCATTTTCTGCAGGGCGACGAAGGCGTGATTATCAAACAGGATGATGTCGTATTTTTATTACCGGATGGGTCAGCAATCGGTACGGAAAAGAATTTCTATGCCAAAACCGAGGGCTTAAGTCCTAAAACTGACCCTTTGTTATATCAAACAGCAACCAGTCATAATGCGATACTCGAAAATGTTTTAGTCGAAGAGAACGGAACCGTTGATTTTCAGAATTGTCTCTTGACTTCAAACGGCAGGGCAGTTGTGATGCGCCAGGAAATGGCATATACTGATAATAGCATTAACCTGCCTTATGCCAATGTCTTGATTTTTATTTGCCGTCGCAATGATATTATTCCGCCGGTAATTAAACTAACGCCTGAACAAGGCGCAGCGTTCTTCATGCTTGGTGAATCGGTCGAGACTTCGGCTGGTGACCCGACTCAGGTTGGTAAGTCAAAACGCGTGGTCGGTACCAATCCTTTGATTATCGGTCCGGAAAGTGATGAAGGTAACCGGTTCTATAATATTTTAAAAGCGCACCCAGATATGGAAGCATATGTATTAAACACGGGTAGGGTCGGCGGTGAAAATGGAGAAAAAATTACGGTCCAGGAATCAGTAGAAATTTTGACCCAGATTGGACGCGGTTCGATAACCTGGCAGGTTGACCCGGACTGGAATTATTTAATACCAACCGATATACCAAATATCGACCTTAAATTATACAATCCGATGAACTATTATGCTGAAGAAGAATATCAAGAACGGGTACAAACCTTAAAACAAGAACGGAAAAAATGGCTTAGCAAATATCCTACATTATCTAAAGAAATAACCGAATCAATGAATTTGTAAGTCCGTTTTTAAAATGACTCTACCCTAAGGAAAAAACTTAAGGGACAGTCCCTTAAGAAGACATTTATCAAGTCGTCTGCTTGCTGGTCTTACACCCATTAATCATCACCTCCTTCCTGTTTTTCAGATTTGTTATGCGACACTAGGGGGCTAGCCCCACCCTCACTGGGGGGCTTGCCCTTATTACTTATATCAGTTCTTGGTTGTTTACCGTCAGTAATTCGATATGTCCTTACGACTGGATATGGTTGATACCTGATAAAACCTGTAATTGGTATGCCTTTAGCGTTGTAGTCGGTTATTAGGTCAGTCAGGCGTTTGACCTGTAAGCAAGGAGCAAATATACCATATTGCGTTTCAGCTTCAAATGCTTTTGCTTGTGCCATATCAGCCGAGCTTCTTAAGGGACGGTCCCTTAAGTAGTCCCTTAAGTAATTTATGCTTGACAATATGGATAGCGTAGATGTATAATGCAATTATGTTAAGGTATAGGTATTTAGTATTTTTAGTTGTGTTTTTAGCAATCTTTTCAAGTGGTTTTGCTCGTGAAAACCAATCCAATATAAAATTAATCCTAAATCCAGTTATTAGATCTGAAGAAATAATTGAAATTGACAGTTTTTCAAGTCAAATATACGCTCGAAAAATCGGTAAAAGTAGAGAAATAGAATTTTTAAGTAGAAGTAGTATTTTAGATACTTTACGAAATCATGAAAGTGGTACGGGATTTTATCATTCATATTGTTCTACTTATTTTGCAACACGATTAACAATACCAAATAACGTCGCTAGTATATGTTCTATTTTACGGATACGGTATCGAGTTTTCTATCCCAATGCTACAAACAATGCACCGTGTAGTCTTTTTCTTTGGCGCGATACGATTATTAATGGCATTCATCAACCTGGTTCAGTAATTTGGTCAGGACTGCATAATTTACAATATCATCAAGCCGCTACCGTGTGGTGGTCGATAATCTTTAATTTTCCAAATATTTTGAACCGTAATGAACATTTTTGGATTGGAGCAATTAATTTTAATGAAAGTTTTTATTTTACATCAGATGCTTCAGCAAATCCAGATACAACAAGAAATTTACGGAGGAATTGGGGTTATGATTGGCAGACTTATGAAAATGATTTTAGTTTTGAAGCGGTAGTAAGATATGAACCAATGGATAATAATGTCGGTGCGACATCAATTCAAGGTGTCGAAAGGATAATGCTCGGCAATACGATTACTGCGGTTGAGGCGACTGTAAAAAACTTTGGCAATATAACATTAGGGGCAGGAATTCCGGTAATTATGAATATTACCGGACCTTCATTCTTTTTGGCTGACACAGAATATACAACCAGTACGCTGACGCAAAATGCTACTGAGTTAATCACTTTTTCCGAAGACTGGCAGGTGCCGACCATAACCGGAGATTATGAGGTTAAAGTCTGGACTGCATTTGATTTAGATTCGATTTATAATAACGATACCTGCACATATCGTGTTTTTGTCTATAACACAGGAATAAGAGAATCTTTCGTCAACTATGATTTTCCGCCAGCCGGCTGGTTAGTTTTTGATTTTAATAATGATAATTATTGGCGACGGGACTCGTTTGCAAGCGGATTTTATACCCCGCCAGCCGGAGCAGTTATCACTTATGACGAACCCCCTTATAATCCTAATAATGACTGGTTGGTAAGCCCGCGTTTTCATGCTGAGCCGACCGATTCGATTATCTTCTTTTATCGAGCAGCATCATCATCCAGAATGGAAACTTTGTTAGTACGAATGAATTTTAATTCATTAAGCAATGACACATCGAATTTTCAAATAGTTCAAACGATTGCGACCAATAATTTCAATTGGCAGAAGAGCATTATCTCATTGAATTCTTATTTAAGTCAACCAGATACGATTTCGATTGCTTTTCATTACCCGTGCAATTATAAATTTTATGTTGCGATTGATGATATTATTACTCCACAACCGATTCGCAGTATTGATGTATTCACTCAAAATATCGAAGCGCCGTTATTACCGATTATTATGGATTCAACTTACATACCGTCGGCAAAGTTTCGCAACAACAGTATTGACAACTCATCCGAATTTCTGCTTGTAAATGTATATTACGAAATAAGCGGTGAAAGTACTAATTATTATGATTCGTTAATGAACGAGCCGATTGAACACGGTAACAGCGAACCATTCAGTTTTGCTCCTTTTACACCAGTTGTCTCAGAAACAGTTGAAATAAAAGTTTGGGTATATTATGAAGACGATGAAAATCATACTAACGATACGATTACTAAAATAGTTTTTATTGCACCTAAGTTTCACGAAATTCCGTATACAGCCGATTTTAATGAAATCTGGGGGCGGTATGGTGATAATCCGCCATTAGGCGGCTGGCGCATAATTGACAATGGTAATGAACGCAATCCGACCTGGAATACAAACGATTGGCATAAAGACACGGTGACCAGCGGCAGTATTTTGCGAACCGTGGCTAAGGTTTCTTATAGTCCGGTTGAAAATCAGCAAGAATGGTTAATCTCGCCGCGGCTTAATTGCAGTATTCCCGGGACTTATACCCTTTCTTACTGGCACTGGTATCGCGATTATTCTCAACTGACACCAGATTCAGGCGTTGTTTTAATCAGCAATAATGGCGGAATCTCCTGGCATCGAATCGTCAAATATTCCAATACAACAAATTCCGGTAATCGCTTCCATGACATCTCGCTGCGTGCCTCAGGTCATAATGATGTTAGAATAGCTTTTCTGTATGGTGCTCGAGACGAATGGTGGTGGTGTATTGATGATTTTTCTGTAACCTGGATTATGAGTACACCGCAATTAGTTTATCCTACAAATGGTATGGAAACATTAGCAACGGCAATTGATATGAGCTGGCAGGAAGTCACTGGTGCGACACAATACATTGTCCAGATTGCCTATGATTCAACCTTCTTATTTCCGATTATCTCGGAAACAGTATCAAATCCTGCCTATCGCTGTTCATTACCGCCATATCGATATTTCTGGAAAGTCAAAGCCGGTCAACCGTATGGAAACTGGTCAGATATCTGGCATTTTACGATAATTGAACCACCGCCGCCTGTTTACGGTTGGCAACAACTTGATTCAATTATTGTTCCTATCGGTGGCAAAAATGTCAAGGACGGTGGAGCGCTGACTTTTTGTCCAGTCGATTCTTGTATCTATGCTTTTAAAGGTAATAATACCCGAGAATTTTATTCCTATAACATTAATCAAGCGAAGTGGTCGGTCAGGCGGCAAATTGATATTGATTCAGTAAGAGACCGCAAAGTCAAAAAAGGTTCGGCATTATGCGCTGGTGACACTTTGATATATGCGGTCAAAGGAAATACCGACGAGTTTTGGGCATATAATATTTACTCTGATACCTGGATTCGTTTGAGTTCAGTACCGGGCAAGAAATTAAAAGGCGGTACCGGCTTGGTCTATGTTCGTCAAACTAAGAATTTTGAAAAGAACAGAGATTCGAATAAATTATCTGCAACAACTGGAAACAGCGAAAAATTATTACCTTTTAATGAAATGATTTATCTATTAAAAGGTGGCAGTAAAGAGCGCGAATTTTACGCTTATTCAGTTGATTTTGATACCTGGATAAAGAAAATGGATGTGCCGCTTGAAAAACATAATAAAATTTTTAAAGACGGTTCGGCAATTGTTTATGACGGAGATTCCCGTATTTACGCTTTAAAAGGCGGTTCTAAAGTGAATGAGTTTTATTATTATGATATTTCTGCCGATACCTGGGCTGTATTAGCAAATGATACGATACCACTTAAGCACCCGAATTTTACCAAGAAGAAGAAAGTTAAAAATGGCGGAGGTTTAGCGATTATCGGTTCGACTATCTATGCTATCAAAGGCGGCGGCTGCATTGAGTTCTGGCAATATGATATTAATAATCAGACCTGGATTGGAATCGATACGATTCCCTGGTTGCATAAAAAGAGCGTGCCTAAAAATGGGGCAGCGCTGACCGCTTCGTTTAACGAAGTATTTTTGTTAAAAGGAAATAACACACATGAATTTTGGTCAATTTTCCCGACACCAGCAAAAGAGAGTAAAGTGTTAAGAATATCTGACAGACAACCCGTAACAAATACAAATCTGAATATTGATAAAATCTCAGAAATTTCAGCAACCAACTTGTTTGTGAACCCAAACCCGTGTTCGGATAATGCGACTTTTTTCTATTCAATCGCTCAACCAGGCATGATTTCAGTGAAAATTAACGATGCAGCAGGACGCCGAGTAAAGACAATTTACCAGGGTTATATGAATGACGGTAATCATAATATGAATATGTTTGTTGGAGATATTCCGAACGGCGTATATTTCATTACCCTGGAAACTGAACAAAATTTATCCAAAACAAAACTGATAATTAAATAGACACGAGACTTCTGAACAAGTAGAGAGCGAGTTTTTCCGAGCTCTCAGAGACACTTAAAAGACAACAATTATCATACCTTGCATTATTGACTTATTAATTATATAATTAATTAATGGAATTGATGGCAATCTTAAAAACTTTCCGAAGAAAAGAGCGGATTAATCAGATTATATTTTCTGGTTTATTAATCTTATCAGTTCTCCTTTTTTTGTTAATCATTGTTATTGGATTACTAATCAATCGTTTATTATTACTGATTTTAGTGCCTCTAATTGGACTGGTGATTTATAAAGGCAATTTTTTCAAGTCAATTATCGCAACTGCGCGAGATGTCGAGAAAGGTTTTCCAGAAGTAAATAATAAGCTGATTCCAGCAGTCGAGCTCTTTTCGAGATGTCAAACTGTGGATACAATTAAAAGTTCAACATCTGATAAAAAGGAGAATTATTCCGACCAATTAATCAAGGCGGCAGTTGAGCAGGCAAGTCAAAAAATCAAAGAATTGCCAGTAGATAAAATTATCAATTTCCGTAAAAATAAAATTATTGCAAGTATCTGTTTGACCTTGCTCTTAATATTTATCTCAATCAAGATTTTCAGCCCTGACCATTTTTCATTTGGCTGGAACTTGATTTTTTCTAAACCAGAGTCATTGATTACGCTTGATATCCAACCGGGCAGTATTTATGTAAATAAAGACAGTGAAGTAAACTTAAGCTACAGTGTGATTGCTCCAATCCGAGGATTGCAGTCAAAGTTTTATGCAAAAGATAAAAAATACAAGCAACCGGGATTATCATTTACAACCAATATTACTGCAGACCGGGATTTTACTTATTATGTTACGATAAATTCAAGAATTGGTTTACCGGTCTGGAAAAGTTCTGAATATTACATTAAGCTCCATAAACCAATCGAAATTACTGAAATGGTATTTACATATCATTATCCGAGTTATACAAAATTACCGAGTGTTACGAGTTACAGCAATGAAATAAGAGCTGTGACCGGCACCAGAGTTGAATTTAGCGGTAGTGCTTCAATGCGTTTAGATTATGCGGTACGGATGGGGAAAAAAGATACAGATAGGTTGGTCGTTAAAGATAATCAATTTAAAGGCAGTTTTATGATAACTCAAGCCGATTCGTTCGAATTCGTTTTATCGGCAGAAAATCACCGGCAGGGAAAATCGAGAACTTATTACATAAAACCGATAGCAGACGAGACCCCGTTTGTTAAGATGTTATTGCCGGGCCGTGATATTGAACTGCCGGTGAGCATGCAGGTTGTGATTGCAATGTATGCGATTGACGATTTTGGACTGAGCAGATTTGACCTGCATTATACCAGGTCAATCAGCAGCGAAACTTCAAGCGTGCGTTTGAAAACAGTAAGCAACAAATCTGAAGATACCCTGTTCTATTTATGGGATTTAAACAGAATGAATCTTTTACCCGGTGAAATGATTAATTATTACGGGGTCGTATATGACAACGACGCGGTTTCGGGATATAAAAGAGGTCGTACTGAAACATATTCCATAAGATTTCCGACGCTTGCCGAAATTTACAATAAAACGACCGAGACCAGCCAATCGACAATGAACCGATTAGAGCCGATTAGTGAAACCCAAGAGCAGCTCGCAAAAGAACTGGATAAAATTTCCGAACATATCAAGCGGTATCGGGAAATGAATTGGGAAGAGCAGTCAAAACTTGACCTACTGCTGAATCGACAGGAAGAGTTAATGTCAGATATTTCCGCACTGCAGCAGGAGATTAATAATGTGATGTCAGATTTACATTCTGGTTTAATGCTTGACCAGGAGACGATGGAACAGCTTGAAAAAATAAGCAATATCTTAAATCAAATTCTACCTGAGGAGATGAAGCAAAACTTAGAAAAACTGAGACAGGCGATGCTCGAAAAAAATCCGGATATGGCAAAAGCACTCGAGGATTTCAAACTATCATCCGAAGAGATGAAACAGGCATTACAGCGGGCATTGGAACTTCTGAAAAAAATCCAACAGGAAGAACAGATAATGAATTTAGCCCGCAAAGCCGAAGAGATTTACAAACAGCAATCGCAACTGAATGCGAGAATTGAAAATGAGAAGCTTGAGCAACTGGTCGCACCGCAGAACCAGATTGGCAATGAAATCAAAGCCCTCGACAATGACATAAAAACCGCCCAGCAAAGCATTGAAGACAGTTTAGTCCAAGCCGAACTGGCAAAAATCAGGCAGGAACTGGAACAGATGGAACTGGATAATCAGGTTAACAATGTCAGCAATAATTTAAGTAACAGTAATCGTTCAGCTTCTAAAAAGAGCGCATCGGATTTGCTCAAGGATCTGGCTGCTTTAAAAGACCGTCTCCAGAATCTGGCTGATATGTTCAAACAAAACCAGCAGCAGAAACTTACGGATAAACTAATTCAGGTTGCGCTTGATTTGAATAATATCTCGATTGAGCAGGAAAAAATCAGACCGTCTCAAAACCGGGAACAATTAAGCGCACTGGTTACCCGACAACAACGCATGAGCGAAGCAACGACTTTAGTTGCAGAAACCTTAGCCAAGTGGTCAGAGCAATCTTTGTTCATATCACCGAAATGGACGCAAGAGGTTACTCGTGCCGTAATCTCGATGGAAAATGCAGCAAGGTTATTAGAAGAAGCTGTGCATATGAATATTGACCTCCGAGCAGTTCATAATCTGCAAAAAGATGCTTCATATTCGCTTGATATCGTGACCTTGCAGATTTTAAGGCAGATTTTGTTAGGACAACAGTCGGGTGGTAAGCAAGGTGGTCTGGAAAGTTTATTGCAGGCATTATCGCAAATGACGGCTGACCAGATGGCATTGGGTCAGGGTATGGGCAGTATTCCGATTCCGATGCCGGGCGGATTGTCGGCAGAGCAGATGGCGCAACTCGGGCGGTTAATGTCAATGCAAAGCCAATTGCGCGCCCAATTAGAACAATTGATGCAGGAAATCAATGCCGGTCAATACGGAGAAATGCCCGGCATGACCGGCAGTATGCAAGGCGCTTTAGAAGAGATGAAGCAGATTGAAAAAGACCTGTCCGAACTGAATGTTACGCGCCAGACTATTGAACGCCAGGAAAAGGTGATTGACCGATTATTGGATGCGCAAAGAAGCATTCGCCAGAAAGATTATTCAGAAAAAAGGGAACGCGAGATTGGCAAAGATTATCCAGACCGGCCAGTGATTATTTTGGACCGTAACTTAGGTGAGATAAATAAGCAGTTAAGGGAAGAACTATTACGGTCAATGCGCGAAGGTTATCCCAAAGAATACGAACAGATGATTAAGAATTATTTTGAATCATTACTTCAAGAATAAGAAATGCACAGACTGACATTTATTTTTTTACTTGGGTTTATTATAAACTTCACTGTGTTCGCTCAAAGTAATATGTTTGAAAGAGCGGAAAATTATTTTCAGGATAAAAATTATCAGGAAGCGATTAAAAGCTACCAGCAAGTAATTAAACAATCAACCAATTATGAGCCGGCCTGGTTTGGTTTGCAAAACTCATACTTAAAAACCGGTGATTTGAAAGCTGCCCAAAAATCGATAAATATTGATTTAAGTGACCGTTTGCTCTGGGGACAAATCAGAACTTTGTTTTATTTAAATCAGTTTGATACGATTCCCCAACTGATTTTTGACCTGACCCGCAAATATGCGAAAAGCGAATATATTAATGATGCTCTGGAATTGGGAATTATGCTTGCTCAAACAAAGACCGATTCAATCACTTTAAAAAAGTACAGTCAAGCACTTTTTAAATACGAAACCGATAATTATCTTGAAGCGATTGATATGGCGAGAGAATTGATTGTGAAACCGAATATCCCGGCTGAATATAGTTATTTATTGCTTGCCAATTTATTTATCGCTAAAAATGAAGTGAATCAGGCAGTCGGCACACTTAATGAATTTTCCGTAAAATTCCCATTGAGCCGGTTAATTCCCAGAGCGAGATATAAATTGGGTGTAATTTATTTGGAGTTACTGCAAGATACGATTATGGCAAAAGATTTATTTGAAGACTTAATCAGTGATTTTCCCCAGAGTCCGGAAAGTTATTTTGCCCGGAGCCGCTTAGCATTATTGAGTAATGAAAACAAATCAAAATGATAAAGACATCGGCAAAAACCGCCCGAATTTTAATTGATAAAATAAATGAAGTAGTTAAAAGACCGATTAAATTAATGGAAGTTTGCGGCACGCATACGAATGCGATTTCAGCATCGGGTATTCGCCAGAGCATGCCCAAAAAACTGCAACTGCTTTCTGGTCCTGGCTGTCCGGTTTGTGTTACGGCGCAAAGCGATATTGACTGGGTAATCGGTTTAGCCAGAACCGATAAAGCAGTAATTGCTACTTTTGGTGATTTGATGCGGGTGCCCGGGACAGAAAGCACTCTGGAAAAAGAAAAAGCGCAAGGTGCAAATATTCGGGTTGTCTATTCGTGTCTGGATTCTTTAAAATACGCTGAGGATAAAAAACCGGCGGTTTTTATCGGGGTCGGTTTTGAAACGACCGCACCAACCATTGCCGGTACGGTTATTAAAGCACACGCAAATAAGATTAAGAATTTTTATGTTGCACCTTTTTTTAAACTTATTCCACCAGCTTTACGAGTAATCGCAAGTAATCCTGGCTTGAAAATTGATGGTTTTATTCTGCCCGGTCATGTCTCGACGATTATCGGAAAAAGACCGTATCAGTTTCTGGTTGACCAATATCGCAAACCATGCGCAATCACAGGTTTTGAAGCATTAGACATTTTGCAGGGAATCTATCTTATTCTTAAACAACTTAAAGACAGAAAACCGGAGATTGCAATTCAATACGAGCGGAGCGTTAATCAACAAGGTAATTTAACAGCCCAGAAAATAATTAAAGCTGTGTTTAAGACAACTCATGCCGAATGGCGCGGATTAGGAGTGATTAAAGATTCAGGACTGTTATTTGCCAATAAATTTGCGCGTTATGATGCGCGGGCGCATTTTACAATTAAAGTACCAAAACCAAAACCAACCGGTTGCCGATGCGGTGATGTCTTATTGGGTTCAATCATTCCGCCCCAGTGCGGTTTATTTGCCAAAATCTGCACCCCATCAAATCCGATTGGGCCGTGTATGGTATCAAGTGAAGGAGCTTGTGCAGCATATTATAAATATGAGAGATAAATCAAAAGTTAAAAGTCAAAAATCAAAAGCCAAAAGTCAAACCTTAAAATTGGATAGTAGGATTACGCTTGATTATGGTTCGGGTGGTCGGAAAATGCATCGGTTAATCAGCGAAATATTTATTAAGCATTTTAACAATCCGATTTTAAGAAAGTTTGAAGATTCAGCTGAACTGGAAATACAAAAATCAAAACCAGATTATTGTTTTACAATTGATTCTTATGTGGTAAAACCAATATTTTTCCCAGATAGCGATATCGGCAAATTGTCAATCTGCGGTACGGTCAATGATTTAGCAGTCAAAGGAGCAAAACCTTTGTATATTGCGGTTTCTTTTGTAATCCAGGAAGGCATGAGTCTGCCAAGTCTGGAAAAAATCTGTGCATCAATCGCAAATACTGCAAAATCAGCTGGGGTGATGATTGTTACCGGTGATACAAAAGTTATTGAGCGGCACAGCCAGGACCAACCCCGCCCCAGTAGAATAAAGCAAGAGATATTCAGTTACGAACAAGGACGGGGTGAAGAGATTATAATAACCACCTGCGGCATTGGCAAGATTCTACCTGATTTTAGAAATCCGACTTTGAGCGCTAAGAACATTAATATCGGGGATAAGGTTTTAATCAATGGCAATATCGGTGACCATGAAGGGGCGATAATATTAGCCCGTGGTCAATTTGATTTTAAAGCCCGGATTAAAAGCGATTGCGCTCCACTTTATGGTTTAATCGAGACTTTAGCCAAAGCAAAATGCCGTATCAAAATGATGCGTGACCCGACCCGGGGCGGTTTAGCCACCACGCTTAACGAAATCGCAGATGCTGCAAAACTGGGCATAAGTATTAACGAAACTGATATTCCAATGCAAAAGTCTGTTAAAGGAATAAGTGATATTCTGGGATTTGACCCGCTCTATATGGCAAATGAAGGAAAGGTTGTGATAATTGCCGATGCAAAAGATGCGAATCGAATTTTGCGGATAATGAAAAAACATCCACTCGGTAAAAACAGCGCAATTATCGGTGAAGTAATAAGAAGAAAACACGGACTCGGGGTCTGGTTAAACACAAAAATCGGCAGTCAAAGGCCTTTGCTTGAACTCGAAGGATTCCAGATTCCCAGAATTTGTTGATGATTTTTAAAGTTTGTATGACAACCTATCCCTAAGTATAGAATATTCATTTCGACATTTTGAAATTTCGTGTTGGTTTAGTGTCACGATTTAAAGGAACAGAAAGTATTGTTCAGGATACGGTACAGGGAACGGGGCTTATCAAACCCTTTGCTTGCTGATTTGTGGGAACTAGTAAGAATTGTGTTATCTGATAAGCGGCTTATAAGGTCGCATATAGGCAGGGTCTTTTATATTCGAATAGCCAGATAATCGGATAATGTTAAAATTCTTGTTTAATTGTGTGTATTGACTAATCTTTGATTTACTGCATAAAGTAGTGGTTTTTGTATTGGGAAAGGTTTTGACAGGGAGATTGGTATTGAAAGGGAATAGCAGGTTTTATAGTCAGATGATATCAGAAGTTAACAACCTCGTGGTTAGTGTTTTCAGAATTTCACAGTGTTTAAATCTTCCAATTACTTGACAATCTATTAATTTTAGTGTATAAGATTAGTGAATGTATTATTTGGGAGGCAATATGAAAAAGACGATAGTGTTATTTGTTTTGATAGTGGTTGGTATCAGTTCAGGACAAACCTACCGCTATTCAGCATATCTGTATCAATCATCGCCTGAAGCAGGTCTGTTTTTTTCTAATCCGAGTTATATTTCACCAGCCCGTGCTGAAGGCGTGACCGGGATGTTTGCGAATCCAGCCGCGCTCGGTTTTTCATCTGATTATGGCATTGCCATGGTCGGGGGTACGCCCGCACATCCGAAAATTAAATGTAATTTCAAGGTTTTGGATTCGACAGACCAACAGAGCGAACTGAAAATACCGTTTGCGCTCGGCTTTAAAGAAGCGGGCGGTTTTAATTTTCTGGGTATCAGTAAAAAGCTGGGCCCGGTCGGTATCGGATTCGGTTATATGCAAAAATCGGCAACCGGTCTGGGTTTTGATTATGCTGCATCCAGCGATACTTTTTCGATTACATATTCTTTCAAGGATACGGTTGAAGCCAGTTATGCCGGTGGTGATACTTCAATTCCAGTAACCTGGCAATTGCGGGCACCGCTCGTGATTGACAGCAAAGGAAAAGCGGATTTTACCTTGGCTAAACAACCTTTGTTTATCGGTATTGGTAGCGCAAGCGGTCTGTTTGGTTATGGTCTGGGATTCAAACTGCAAAAATATTCGGGCAATTTAGACGGCAGTGTATTTTTAGCCGGCGGCGCATCGATGATTGGCACTGGTATTCCAGACGCACCGTTCAAAGGCAGTATTGAAGCCGGCGGGATTGTTCCGTACGACACGATTTTCATTATCAGAGGCGATGGCGAGGTCAACTCGAATCGAGCCAGTCTAATTGCGGGCGGTCTGATTAAAACCGGTATTTTTAAGATGGGAATTACTCTGGAAAAAACTTTTGCCAGCACAATGAATGGCGATTTTAATATCTTGAGCAGCGTGATTACGAATTTCTCGGACAGCGTGGTTACGGAAACAAGTTTTGTCAATTTTATCCTGCCCGACAGCGTGAGTGGTCGTAAATTCTATCGCTTATTACCGCAAGCACGGTCTGAAGATACGAGCGGGTTTTCAGGTCCAGTGTCTCTGCCTGGTTACACGCAAATTGACTGGGCAATGTCTTTGTTATTATTTGACCTTTATTTAGGCGGAACCGTACCTCAAAAAGGTGAAATCAATAGTTTTAAAATCGGTAGTATGATAAGTATTCCTTTGTCAAACTTAACAATCAGAACCGGTATGTTGGCTAATTTAGATTATTTAATTACTAATGATGAAGAATTTATCCCATTGCGCATACCAATCTATATTGGATTGGGCGGTTCATACGAGACAACGCTCCCGTATGTACAGATTGAAAATAAGACCCGATTTGATTTTGGCATTAAAACAAATTCCATTCCTTTGTTCAGCAAGACGATTTTGGATTTTATCAGCGGTGAAGATGATATTGATGTAATCACTGATTTGGAATCACCATCGTTTTTGTCGTTACTCAGTTTTAATCTGGGAGTGAGTGTAAATTTGTAATTTAAATTTTAAGGACTTAGACAAACACAGATCTTCTTATTGCGATTACTTCATCGCTTCTTTTTTGCCAAACGAACGATTTAAGGCAAAATCGTCTAATGGCAAAGAACTTTTACCCTGGGTGATAAGCTCTGCCATATATTTACCAAGCGCGGGTCCGAACATAAAACCATGCCCGCACATACCAACCGAAACATAAAAACCTTCAACCGGTGTCTTATCCACAATCGGATTGCCGTCTGGTGTCATTTCATAACTGCCAGCCCACTGCCGGATTACTTTTAAGTTTCCTAATCTGGGCACAAGCCGAGCCATGCGCCGGGGCATTTCAGTCAGGAATTCACTGGTCGCTTTTATGTTTTCTCCCGGGTCGTTCGGAACCGGAGTATAACAGCCGATAAAATGACCCGTGCCATAGTTCTGGATAAAATAACAGCCGTCAGACCGGTAATCAACCAGCATCGGGTCAAATAATCGCTCGCAGGCCTCAGTAACCACGCTTTCGTGCCGTTCTGGTTGGACTGGTATGTCAAGATTGACCATCTTGCCAATTTTTTTAGCCCAGGGACCGGCTGCGTTTAATATGACTGGTGCAAAGTATTCCTGGTTATCAGTCGTGACTGCTGAGATAATTTTATTGCCGGTAACATTGATTTTAGCGACTTCAGTATTGGTCAATAATTTTCCACCCATTTTCTTGATACCGTCAAGATAACCATAAGTAACCGCGAATGGATTTGCCTGTCCATCAGTCGGGCAATAAGCACCACCAAGCAGTCCTTCTGGATTTAATCCCTTGACAATCTGCAAACAATCATCAGGAGTGATAAATCTGACCGGAATCTGATACTGTTTCTGAATATCGATTGCTTGCAGATAAGTCTGTTTTTTATCTTCAGAATGAGCCAGGAAAAGATAACCGCCCGAATACCATTCAACTTCTTTGCCAAATTCATTTTTCAGGACTGAGAAAATACGGACGCTTTCGAGCATGACATTTATTGACAGGGGATGGGTGTACTGCTGGCGAATGCCGCCAATGCATCGGCCAGTTGAACCAGCACAGGGAAATTGTTTTTCCAGAATGAGAACTTTTAATTTGTTTTTGGCTAAATAATAGCCGGTTGCAGCACCGATAATGCCGGCACCGATTATAATAATATCAGCGGTTTTCTTCATAATTCTTTATAAACCACGGATGACACGGATTTGTCGGAGAATTTTGAATTTTATTTGTGTTCACCTGTGGTTTTATATTTTGCTAATGTTTTTATGGGTATTGGTTTTAAGGGCGGACGAGAACTGGGAAAGATAATTTTTTCAATCGGCTGCTTGGTCATTCGAGATAAAATGCGGGCAATAATCATCTGGCAGCTTCGACCCTGACAATGTCCCATACCACAGCGCAAGATCCGTTTTATCTCGTCTAAACTGGTATAGCCCTGTTTAATGACGGCAATGATTTCCTGTTCTGTAATTTCTTCGCACCGGCAGATAACGATTTTGTTTTTCATCACGAATTAATCACGAATTAACTCCCGAATGGACACGAATTGCTTCGGGGTTTAATATTCTTTTATAGGTCAGTTTTTTAGTACTAAAGTTCACTAATATTCCTAAAGGTAATTTGGTAATATTTTTCCTGATATTTATTGCCTAATGAAGAATGAACATCAAACAGAATACCCATTATCTTATAACTAAGTTCCGGCTCAATAATCTTTTTATTCGCGATTATTCGTGATATCATTCGTAAATTTTCATAATTGATGCTAATATTTTCTTAAATCCCATTCGTGATACCGGTCCGAATTCGAGTTTGACTTTTTTGACCTGCGCTTTTTCTTTAGCATAGTCAATCGCATTTAAGAGTCCGCCGATTGAATCAACCAGCAGATTCTGTTGGGCTTGATTGCCAGTCCAGATTCTGCCCTGACCTACGGAATCAACATATTCAACGGTTAAATTACGATACTGAGCAACTTTATCAATAAACTGGTCATAAAATTCCTGCAACTGGTTTTGTAAAATTTCTCGCTCACTATCAGTAAATGTTCGGTCAGAAGAATAAGCATCCGCGCGTTCACCGCGCTTGAGGGTTTCAGTTTTAATACCGAGTTTTTCATACATATCCCGAGTAACTAACTTTGCGGCAAAAACACCAATCGAACCGGTTATGGTGGCTGGCGATACGAAAATCTTATCTGCAACCATGGCAATATAATAACCGCCTGATGCTGAGAGCGACCCCATCGAGACAATTACAGGCTTGTCTTTTCTGGTTAATTCGAGTTCGCGGAAAATCAGGTCAGAGGCAAAACCGTCACCGCCCGGCGAATCAATTCGCAAGATTACGGCTTTGGTATTCTTATCTTTACGCGCCTGTCTTATTGCCCGAACCATGGTATTGGCGCCACAGGTGTTGCCGCCCATCAGAAAATCAGTTCGGCTTTCACCTTGAGTAATTTCTCCGTTGGCATAGATGACTGCAACTACCGGCAGGTCTGACCAGTCATACTCATAATCTTTTTGACGGTTAAATCGGGTATCAGTGATTTTTGCAAATCCTTTATATTTTGCCTTGAAAATACTGTCGAGTTCGTCTTCATAATATAAATCGTCAAGCAACCCGTGCTGTCTGGCTTGTTTGGCTAAATAAAATCCATAATTGATTTTTTCAATAATCTGTTCTTTTGTAAAATTTCGCTCCTCGGCAATCGTATTTGTAATATGCTCATAATAATCATCAAGAATAGAGTTTATCACTTCCCGGGTTGCTAAAGACATTGTGTCCTGGGTGAGCATCTCAGGTGCGTTTTTATGTTTACCAATGCGTTCATAATCAAATTCTAAACCCAATTTATCTAAGCTGCCCTTTAAAAACATAGACCGGGAAGTAATGCCGGGTATATGTGTTTCACCTAAAGGATGGCTGATAATCTGGTCACCGCTGCAAGCAAGGTAATAGTCAATAATACCCATATTTGGCGCATAGACAATAAGTTCTTTATTCTCTTTCTTGAAATCATGCAGGGCAGATTTAATTTCCTGAGCAACGGCAAAACTCATGTTCGGATTATTAAGTTTTAAGACAATACCTTTAATCGATTTGTCCTGTTTTGCTTTTTGTATGGTATTTAAGACTTGATAAGTGGTATAATCGACCGAACCGCCGAAAAGACTGAAACCTGTTTTCTGGTCAGCAATCGTGCCGGTCAGATTCATTTCCAGAAAGCGTGGCGCGGGTTTTATTAAGGAACGACGCCTTTCACCGGATAGTCGCAGATAACCAGCCCATCTTTTACTTGAGTTTTTTTCAGTGGCTGAATTGAGAATCGAACCAATACTGATTTTATCGAGATTGATGCCGGCTTGAATTGAATAGACGCCATCCGGTGTTATCTTGCCTTTGATTTCGACGCCATTTATTGGTTCGGTTTCCAGACCAATACGGGGGTTTTTCCAATCATCACTGTAAAAGTCACAGGTCAAAGTAAGCCGGTTGGTTAACGGACGAATGCCGATACCGGTGATATATTGATTCCGAACCTGATGACCAATACTCTGCATTACGGCGCCGAATGAGATATATTGATGCGGACGGATTAAGATACCGGCATCCCAGAAACTCCGACCGTGGACTCGACGATAAGCAGTCCCGAATGAAATTCCGTCGGTCAGTTTGGTGCCGACCCCGATCCGAAAATCGGTCATATCAAGATATGAAATGCCAAGATTACCGGCTTGCAGAGCAAAACTCTGATTGTGCCAGAAATCTCCTCGTTTGGTTAAAGTATCAGTCGAACCAAAATTGTACAGGTAGTAAAGATTGATATTTCGATTAGTCGCAAGTCCGGCCGGATTTGCCATGAGTGCTAAGGCATCGTCAGTTGTTGCAACGGATAATGGCGTGCTTGAGACAAGCAGAGAAATTAAAAATAATGGAATCATTGATTACTCCTATTTGTATTTAACGGATCTTACTTTGTTATAATATTTTTTTGGTACCGTAATTGTGACAACTGCGCAACGGTCTAACGCTTTGGCATCAAGCACTTTTTCGACCCGTGCCAGACAGACAAACTTACCCTGCCGGTCCAGAGCTTGGACAGTTTTACCTTTGTCGGGTTTGGGAGAAAATTCATAAGGAAGTGATATTGCCGCCTGTTTTTCACGATAGTTTTTATGCACGACAAAAATTGCCAAGCCCGGACACTTGGCAATACATAAACTGCAGCCATTACAAATATTAAAATCAACCTGAGGAATATTAGTAATCGCGCCAGGAATCGTTATTGCTTTTTTAGGGCAAGCCGCAACACAGGGATTACAGGGAATGTTTTCAACACACTCGACAATCACAACCGGACCTTTGTTAAATCGTGCTTGGGATGGCAGCAACTTGGCTTTTTTTAAATCGGTTTCGGTCAAATAGCCGGTCTTTTCATAGGACATAATTTACTGTCAAAATGATAATTAGAAAATCTGATTATGTCAACCCCGCACCTATCAAAAAATTTCGAATTTCGAATTTCGAATTTCGAATAAAATCTGAAACCACAAATAAACACAGATTTACGCGTCACGCTATACGCTTCATGCTTTATGCATTATGCTTCAAGTTTCATGCTTCATGCGTCTGGCGGACAGATAATGTAATTGACATAACCGATATTTCAGTTATGCTGTTCTTATGAAGATTAAATATACGCTTTGTTTATTAATTGCAGTAATTTTTGTATCCTGTGCAAAAGCACCACGAGTAATCATTACTCAACAATCAGAAACATGGATGGGTATTTACATCCAAAACTCAAAAATCGGGTATTCGTTTTCGCGCATCCAAAAAAGTGAAAACCATTATCGGTTGACGAACCGGATGAAAATCAATCTGTCCATGATGGGGCAAACTGAACAGGTTGTTTCTGAATTTATCAGTATTACTGACCAGAATTTTGTTCTGCAGCAATTCGAATTCGATTTTCAGTCTTTAAACCGTCAGTTTCGGGCGGTTGGCGAGATAAAACAAAATCAGCTTATGATCGAAGTCGTCACCGGCGGCGAAAAGAGAAAAGACAAGCGGGAAATATCTGAACCGGTTTATCCGGTCATGGTTTTGGGAACAGTGGCTTTACAAAAACAGTTTAAGATTGGCAAAAAATATACAATCAAAGTATTTGACCCGACCGCGCTTTCAATTAACGAAGCCGAAGTCCGCTTAACAGGTAAAGATAAAGTATTGATTAGGGGTACTGAATATGATTTGAATAAAATTGAAATTTTGTTGTTCGGACTGACCACGACAATCTGGGTTGATGATAATGGCATAACCCGTAAGGAAATGTCCGTGCCCGGCATAACCAGCATTGAAGAATCGCGCGAAGAGGCGCTGGCAGCTGAAAAGATTGACGAAAAACTTGATATTTTAACTCTGTTTTCAGTTCCCGTCGATACGGTAATAACCGAGCCAAGAGCCGTAAGATATCTGAAACTCGAAATCTCGAACATTGATACGATTGGGCTCATGATGAGAAATGATTTTCAGAGCATCGTGCAAACCGACCCATTAGTTATTGAAATCAAAAGTTTGGAAACGATTAACCAGGTAAGTTTACCGATTTCAGGACAAGCCGAATATTTGAAACCGTCTTTATATATCCAGAGCGATAATGCCGAAATCATAAAAAAGAGCCGTGATATTACCGGTGCGGAAAAAAACGCGACGAATGCCAGTAAAAAAATTACCAGATGGGTTTTTGATAATGTCGCAAAACGCGCAACCGCATCATTACCGTCTGCGCTTGATGTCTTAAAAAATCTGGAAGGTGATTGTAATGAACATGCAATACTTTTTACCGCTTTATGCCGGGCAGCAGGAATTCCGACTCAGATTTGCGTGGGACTGGTTTATGTTGACAACCGGTTTTATTATCATGCCTGGAACAAAGTCTATCTCGACCAATGGATTGCAGTGGACCCGACTTTTAACCAGTTTCCAGCCGATGCAACGCACATCAAATTTGCCGAAGGCGAACTTGAAGAACAGGCAAAAGTATTAAAGATTGTCGGCGAAATTAAAATCAAAGTACTCGAGTTTAATTAAATCGCCATAAATCGTGTTGTTAATCTTCTTGTTTTGGTTCTTCGAGCTCTAATTGAAACGGTTCTGGAGCAAGAAAGCGTTCAACTGTGAAGTCTGGCATAACCTCATTGATAAATGCCTGGTAACGCTCCCGGTCTTTATCCGCATTTAACCTTCGCTGCAGGGTTGGCTTGACTTCATCCAGTGGTTTTGTATAAGCGGGTTTAACATCTTCGAGTTTGATAAAAGTATAAGCCGAGTCATTTTGCTTTATGATGCGGCTAATCTGGCCGGTCTTGAGTTGGGAAGCCGCTTGTTCAATTTCTTTGGGTTTGGTATCGACCGAGAAAAAGCCGACATCACCGCCAGTTCGCTGGGTTGGCGAGATTGAATGCTCGCGGGCGACAGAATCAAACGGCAGTTTATTATCAGCCACCAGTTTTCTTATCTCGTTTGCCTCACTCATCGTCGGCAGGGTTATTTCCCGAATCCGCATCTGTTTGGGCACTTTGTATTCGGCAATATTCTGATTGTATAATTTCTTGACATCATCGTCGGTAACCACGACTTTTTCAGTTACTTCAAGATTGCGCAGGCTGCTGATAAGCGTGTTCTTTTTATTTTCTTCAACCTGAGCCAAGACTCCGTTTAACAGCCAGTATTTTTCCTTTTCAAACTGGCGCAGAGAAGTTATTTCCAGGACTAACTGGTCAAGAATGCGTTTCTTGCCTTCCGGGGTTTCAAATTCAGCCCGGTAAAACGGCGGGATTTTTGATATGTAGGCATCAATATCAGACTGGGTTATCGGGTTGTTGTCAATCAGGGCAACCGTATCGAGATTTTCAGTAAAGGCATTTTCAATGAGCGTCACCTGACAGGCAGCCCGAAACGCATCGGTCTGGTTTTTAAATTCATCATTAATCATCTGTCCGCGCAGACGGTTTTCAATTTCAGCCGAGACTTCTTTGTAAGTTTTTTCTCGGCGCGGCCGGATATCGGTAACCTGTAAAACAACATAGCCGCCTTTGGTATCTGAATAGACCGGTTTTAAAAGCGAATTCGTTTTTGCCTTGAAAATTACGGTTTCAATCTCTTCCGGATGAGTGCCTCGACGAAACATTCCTAAATCACCGCCCATGCTTTTGCTCGGCGAGAGCGAAACTTGTTCGGCAAGTTCTTCGAATGACGCTTGATTTGTCGAGAGTAATTGATAGATTGAATCGGCTTCGGTTTGGGTTAGAACCAGAATCTCACGGGCAGATGCTTGTTCCGGAATAATAAACTCTTTTTTATTCTTGGAATAATAATTTTTCTTGTCTTTCTCGGTTATCTTCAGTTGTTCAATAATTTCGCGCTGGTACCAGTTCTGAAACAGCGAATTCTTACGGACATCTGCGATACGCTCCAGATAATCTTGGGTCTGGTCCAGACCGCGTCTTAATGCTTGCTGGTGCATTAACCGGTCATTAATCATATCATTGAGCAGTTGCTCTCTGCTCTCAAATGTTTCATACAGAGCCGGGGACAGCGATATCCGGTCATCAAACTCAATCCGGGTGATGGGATATCCGTCAATCCGCGCCACGACATCCTGATAATTCTTTTTAAAACAGCGTTCAATCGCATCCAGGGCATCGGGCGCATAGCGGGCATTCCGATACCTGGTCGCAACCATCTCGTACATCTGTGCTGCTTTCAGGAAATTTTCCTGTTTTTCCGCAGAGACACCGAGCCGGTAATAAATATCGGCAAGATTTTTTTCTTTCGGGTATAAATCAGTAACCAGGGTATAGACGCTGTCGGCTTTGGCATAGTCATCGAGTTTATCCAGATACAGGTCGCCTAACTCGACTAAATAAAAATATTGGGTTTTCGGATTACTGTTTTGCACGAGCCTGAGCAGGTCTTGTTGAGCCGCGGCATAATCGCCCCGAACATAATAGATATAGATATTGTTGAGTTGCTGGGTAACCTCTTTATTCGCGGTTACGACATTGATTAGGACAAAGGTTAAGATCAGGGTTGCTACTATTTTTTGCATAATAGTGCTCCTTTCGTTTTATATAAAATGTTTAATAATCTGCATTACTGCTCCTGAAAATATCGGAATTACGACATTATCATTGATTTCAACCGGTAATGCTTCGACCACGGTTGCGACCACCGCACCAATCACGCCGATTGTAAGGGGCAGTGATTTGCTGGGCAGGATCGAAACAATATAAGCAATTGCGAGACAACTGATAAGACACGCTAATGTGCCTTCGACGCTTTTACGGAAAATCCGCGGTTTGCCAAAACGGAGCCCGACTAATGCCGCGACCGTGTCGCCGATTACGAGAAATGATATTGCGGCAATGAACACGCCCGGGTCAGGAAATATTAAAATCGCGACTAAGGATGCGAGCAACAGATAACTGCCGCCGGTAAATGAATGCTCTTCGCGCCGGCGCAGCATCTGTCCGAATAACTGCATAAACGACTTATTGGCAGATTTAAGATGCAGGCGTAAATAATCGACCGTAATATATAACAAAGTAAAGATGCCGAGTGCGAGAATCGCATACTTTTTGGCTAATAAATAATATAAGATCGGGATGAGTAAGGCAACCAGATGAACTAATTTTCTGGAAACTTCGGCGCTTAAAATTTGATACCTCCGCTGAATTTCTGACTGCTGCCCAAATCTTCCTGATAATTGCGGCTGACATACGCATAATCAATAAAGATTTTCTTATAAGTAAAACCAACACCAAAACAGGGATTTAAGCGATATAAACCAGCCCGGAATGCGAGCGCGTCTTTGTAAAGATATTCAATACCGAGATTGGTCTGAAGATTAAAAACGTCAAGATTGGTTTCAACATCACCGGTAAACAAGAGCGCGGAATTTTCGAATCGGACGGTTTTGGACAAGCCCATAATTATTTTCGGCAGAATCGCCTGCCGGGTTTTAGTTGACCAGAACAGGGGAGAGGTGGTCAGATTTGAGACTTTAAGACCGACTTTAAAATCAGGCACAATCGTATAAATACTGCCGATATCCAGACCCATGCCAAAACCAGAACCAATGCCCAGAGAACGGTAGATAAATTTGACATTGCCGCCAATACCAAAATTGGCATTGAGCAACTGGCTATAATTGAGATAAAAAATCCAGTCTGAGGCGTTGACGATTCGGTCAACATAAGGACGGTTTGAGTCACTGGGCGGTAAATCAGGATAAGGCAGTTTGGTAATTTTTATGTCCGGGATACGATTCGTCAAAATTGCCAGACCATAAGTCTGTTCTCTTGAAGGATAAACATATGAGATGAAATTATTCTGGACAATGCCGCCAATAAAATTCTCTGAATGCAGAAAAAGCAGTTGCGGTGAGCGGAGCAAAACCGAGGCAGCCGGGTTATAATAAATCGCCGAGGCGTCAGACACGCAAGATACATAAGCACTGCCCAGACCCATGGCACGGGCAGAAGCGCCAAAATCTTCAAAATCACCGGCATAATCGGTCGCATAACTAAAATTAAAAATTAAAAACCAAAAAGTAAAAACAAAAACGCAAATATGTAAAAATGACATTCTGTCATTAAGATATGTGTTGAGTATGCTTTTTTTCATTTAAATTACATTTTTGACCACGAAGACACGAAGGTCACGAAAGAAAAAATATACCACAGAGTCACGGAGAACACAGAGGTCACAGAGGTCTTTATTAATTCTTCTCTGTGTTTTCTCAGTGCCTCTGTGTCTCTGTGGTCTCGCAGTTTCGTGTTTTCGTGCTTGCACTTCGCTTGCTTGTTCGAACGCGTGGTATTCATTTAAATTACAGTTTTGTTATCTTTATTTCCAGTTCTTTTTTAAAATATCCTTTTTGGGCTGAGTAGGTCGGTTTGAGATAGGCGCGGATAATATATTCACCGGCCGGCACAAACTGTCCGTTATTATCCCGGCCATCCCAGGCAATCAAAACTTCGCCCGGTTTTTGATACGCAGCCGGTATCAAAGTTCGAATCGACCGGTTGGTGTTATCGGAAATCTCGATGCGGATTTCGGTTAAGTCAGTCAGATACAGGGCAATCGTTGTCTGGGGTTGCGCATCAGTCAGCCGGGACGGAAAACAGCCGATGAAAAAGCCGTCGGTTGCCAGCCAGTAATACTGACCGCCGGCCTGGTCGGTAATGAAAATCTGACCAAACCGTTTCCAGATAAAAATGCCGCCGGGCGCAACAAACTCAACCCGACCCGTGCCCTGGCGTCCGACTGATATAATATAATTCAAAAAACGGTCAAATTTATGAATCTGGTTATTTATCATATCAGTAACAAAAACATTACCATTATAATCAATCGCACTGTACATAAACTTCGCATTGCTCAAACCAATCATGCGTGAGTGTACAAACGCCAATAATTGTCCGCTAAGGTTAAATTTTTGTATTCTTTTATTATCGCTATCAATAACAATTAAATAGTCCTCTTTATAATAATTATAAATATCGTCTTTGTCAATAACCGAGATTGAAGTCGGTTCAGACAAATCGCGCGTCCAGGAATAACGGTAAGTGCCGGTGCTGTCATACACGACAATCCGGTTATTACGGGTATCGGCAACATACAGATTGCGTCTCGAATCCAGGGCAACGCCCATCGGATAATTGAACGAATCAGTGATATTACGGTCAAAACTGAGCAGAGACTTAGCATACTTTAACTTGACAATCCGGTTATTGCCGGCATCAGCCACATAAACCTCGCCTTGCGGATTAGCAGCGATGTCATAAGGCGAATTGAACTCGCCATTACCCGAACCGGGCTTGCCATAAACTTTGAGAGTAGTGAGTTTGACATTATACAGAATCTGACCCGTGCCGCTGTTGACACCGAACAGAGTCAGAATATGGTCATCGCTTGAAGTTGCCGGGTCATCTTCTTCTTCCATTTTCGAGCCGGTTAGACCCTGCGGATTAACAATCGAAAATTCATCGCCCAGATACAGGTCAATGTAAAATTTGGACGCACGGTAAAAACCGAGCGAATGCCGGAACGGCGGCATAATAATCGTCGAACCCTGGTCATACGCACCGAATAGTGTCAAAATCAATAAAAAAGCCATTAAATTATGATATTTAGTTAATTGACAAGTGTCAAGCCTAAAAAATTAACCGCTCATGATTACGCAAACTTGGAGACTTATCTCTTTCAGGCGCTTGACATCTTGTTATTTTAAGATACGATATGGTATGATTAATAAGACAATGGAGGAGATATGAACAAGTATTTATTAATCTTAATTAGTGCGGGTTTGTTATTAGTAAGCTGTTTTCCGATGATAAATACATTTGAAACAGCAAGGACATTTACCGCTCACAGTTCAGGATTTGGGATAAGTTCGTCGCCATTATACTTTACCAATAATAACGGCATTCTTATCTGGCCCATGACCAGGTTGATTTATAAATACGGTATTATGGATAATCTTGATATCGGAGTCGGAACATTTTTTTCCGGCTGGATTCCCGGATTACTCTTGAATACAAAATATCAAATCTTTGAGCACGATATTGACGGAGCAGTATTTTTTGAAGGGACTTATTACGGGTTTAACTTAACGCATCAAAACCGGACAAACCGGTATAAGATACTGACTTTACGGCCGGGTTTTATATTTGGTCAGGAAGCAGAAGGCAGATTTCCTTTTAGCATGAATCTGGGCATACATTATTACTCGGTCAGCGAATCCTATGCAAACGAACACATGCGGAGCAGTGCCACATCTCTGGCAACAAATCTCGGTTTGCCGATAAGATTTGGCAGAAACCGTTCGCTAAAACTGATGCCTGAATTAGGTTTAGTCATCCCGCTTTTTGGTTCAACCTCTATTCAGGGCACTGACAATGCCTTCTTATTCGAGCCTGGTAATGTGTACGGTCAGTTTGGAATCTATTTGGGGAAATAATCTGACAACGAAATTTTTATGAAAAAGTGGTCATATTGATAAGACAGGTAAATATGTCTGGGAGCCGACAAAATAAAAATATGGTTCAGAAATATCTTAAATACACAACTGAATCAGAAGTGATAAAAGAAGTGTTAAAGTAAGGGAAAAACCATGTCATTCTTTAACATTTTTGGAAAGAAAAAAGAAAAACCCGAAAATATTATATCTAGAATCAATGTAAAAAAAGAATTATGGGAAGCATTTAAGGAGCAATATAGAAAAGAACATTTTAGAATCCTTACTGATGAGGAGGCACTTGCTATTGCGTTATTTGAGAATGCTATTTTAAATACACAAAACTTTATAACTAGATTGAGCATTGAATCTAGGTCCTTGGATTCTGATACAAAATCTGAATTATCGGAAGATTTTTTCAGTTATTCGTTAAGTATGATTTTTATTTATATGAGTAGGAATCATGAATATGATACTATTCGGACACTGATTTTAAATGAATATGAAAAATTCATTAAGTCCAATTCAGACATGGTGGATCCCCAAACGTATCATGAATATTATCAATTAGAGCTTGATAAATTGAATCATAACATCATATGGTTGTCCACTCCATTCGACAAATTAAGTATTATTGAAAAAATATTAACTGGCATATCTTATTTTACAGCATTACGATATCATAAACCAATTTTGGAAAAATTTATAGATGATGTAGAACTAAGTATTAAGCATTTTGGTATAGTGTGATGAATAAAAAAAATCAATTTACAACTGAGTCGGAAGTGATTGAAATGATACTAAAGTAAATATGTTATAGATTGTATTTCAATCCATAATTACAATTTATCATTATTCTCTTTCTTGATTCATCAAAATTAAAAACTTGACATACAACAACTTTCTGTTATATATTTACTTATGCTGGGAACTATAGCACTAATCGTTATCATAATATATTTAGTTATTTCATGTGTATTATATTTTATGGATCCAGAATTCAGCATTTTTGATGCTAATTTTAAGAAAATTAGAGGGGCAATAACTGACACAAGTATAAAACATGAATTAAAAAAACAAAGATGGCGTAGGTATATAGGATATATCTTCATGATTGGAACTTTTTTCTCTTTTACAATTTTCTTTTATGGCGGATTTGAGAAAATACTATGGTGGCTACCAAATAGTTGGGGGACATATAATGATGATGGTGATTTTATTTCACATAGAAAATATATTTCATTTATGTTAGGTTTCTTCTTAGCAATTTATGTCTTAGCCGATTTTTTACCTAAATACAGACGTAGTAAAATAAAAGACAAGTGAAGTACATGCGGGTTTTATTGATAAGACCGGTAAATATGTCTGGGAGCCGACAAAATAAAATGCTTGAATATATCTACCAAAAATATCCGGTGTTTACGATTGAGGGGGAAGTGATTGAGAAGATTTTAAAATTGAAAAACCGGGAAGTGTCCCTAGTTTACAATTAGAGATTTTACTATTAACGATAGAATAAAAACATCAAGAAAAATATAACTTTATCCCACCAAGATGAAAAACCTGCGATCACTTCTTTATGATTCCACTTTCTGTATTTAGCAGAGATAATAATTGCTCTTTTTATTGTTCCTATATCAACATAACCGATTCTAATTGAATGTTTAGTATATCCACTACCAGATAAATTACTCCAAAAATTATCTAGCCATGTAACTGGTTTGTAACCTGAATAAAGCAGATGTCCAAGTCCTAAATAAGTTGCTGCTATATCGGTTAACAGTTCATTTTCTGTTTCATCTGATTTATGAACTTTATGAAAATATAAATAATTATGCACGCATTCATGCGCAAGAACCGCTATAACATTGTCAAATTTATATTTCGACTTTTTTAATAATAATATTTCCCCATGATCAAATCCGACTGTCTTGTAAAAACCGCTAAAATGTTTTTGACTTACATCTGAATTAACTATTCCATTAGACGAACTTACCCAAGCATCATCTGTTTGTTCTTCAATGCACGACACTTTTACACTTCTTAATAAACCTAAATAGAATCCAATATAGTTCGATATTTTTTGTAGTGATTCCGATGAATAATCAGCACTTAAAACTTCATACTTAAATTTTTCGGGTAAATGAAATATTTCATTAACTGCGGTAGGTTGTGCTGATAATTTCGATTTAAGAAAATGAATGTATTCTATAATTTTTTTATTAGACAATTTTTTAGATCCATGGACTTTTCTACGAACAAACCACATTACCCAAGAATATAAAATACCCCCAATTATAAATATAAAGAGAATATACAGTGGAAAATCATCCATTTTTTATATTAAATAGTAACTGACGGTATCTACTGTCATTCCATATAAATATTTTTATATTTATAATAGTTTGTTACTTAAAACTATAATATGAATTGCGTCTGGTTCAGAATGACTAATTGAGTTTTCTCTAATATTATAAGGCGCACATTTGATATTAAGTTCATTAAATGTTTGAGACACGAAATCTGATATATGTACTAAATTATCCCCAGTTATATAAATAGTCAAATCACTAGGAAAATCATCTAAAAAAGTATTGTTTCTTGGAAGCATTTCCCAATTTGCTTCTCGAAATACTGCATTTAATTCATCTGCAAAATTTGAACTTTCAACATCCATCAATCTGCTAACAAACCTTGCTTTACTTTTTATAGTTCTCAACTTAGACAAAAGTATTGTTTTTTGATAAACTGATAGATGTCTCGGCAAAGCACCGACTTTAGTTATATTCTTAATTACATCAGCTTGTTGAATGATCCCCACATTTGATTTTGATACTTTAATAATCGTTTTTTTTGATGGAGATTTAATTCTATTTAAAAAATTTAATTTTACTTTTTCAATAATTTTATCAAAAATAGTTGCCCAACTCATATAAAATATCTCACTTCTTGAAATGAGTGATTTTTTAATAAAATCCTCTTTTTATTCATAACTTCAATACTTTACCCCCAAATCCCTGTTTGTCAAGTCCTAAAATCTGAAATTTATAGAAACCTATAGAAATTCATTGAAAATACAATTAATGCCTGAAAATAATCCAGCACCTTTTTCAAGGTGCTGGGGTTTATGAGTATGGACACGAAAGAATAATATACCACAGAGACACAGAGGAAAGATTAACCAAGGATTAACACAGATAAACACGGTTAAAGAATTTAACACTGAAAATCACTGAAAACACCGAACAGCTTGTCATTCTGAATGAAATGAAGAATCTCTCTTTTAACCACAATTAAACACAGACCACGAAGGGATAAAACAGGGTCGCTCCAGGTTTTACGGGTACGACCCTTCGAATAGTATGATATAAACCCTTGACAAATAAGGGAAATCGGATAATCTTTTGTTATGAGAATTGCATTAGCCCAGATTAATTCAACTGTTGGTGATATTAAGGGTAATACTGATAAAATTATCCAGTATATTGACAAAGCGCGCCAGCAAGATGTTGACCTGGTCGTGTTTCCAGAACTGGCAATCTGCGGTTATCCGCCCAAAGACCTGCTCTTGAAAAAAGATTTTGTCAAAGAGATAAACAAACATTTGAAACGGATTGTAAAAAAATCGTATGGCATATCAGTGATTGTCGGCACAGTCCAAGCCGGGGTTAGACAGAGTAAATCAAGTAATTATGATGTTTCGATGTCAGTCCATTTTCCGGGTTACCAGTTATATAATGCTGCGGTATTTTTGAGTAATGGCAAATATATCGGCGCGCAGGCAAAAACCTATCTGCCTAATTATGATATTTTTGATGAACAGCGTTATTTTATCTCAAGTAAAGAGAGTAATCTGTTTCAGGTGTCATATAAAGACGGCAAATTTCACGAAAATGTCGGTATCACGATTTGCGAAGACATCTGGGTCGATGATAAACCGATTGCACTGTTAAAAACCAAGGGCGCAGATATTATTATCAATATCTCGTCGTCACCATTCTATATTAATAAATACAAAGTCAGAAAACAGCTGGTCAGAAACCGCGCCATCACAAATAAGATACCGATTTTTTACTGTAATCTAATCGGCGGTCAGGACGACCTGGTGTTTGACGGCGGTTCGTTTGCCTGTAATGAAAAAGGCAGTTTAATCGCATCCGGCAGAAGATTTGAAGAGGATTTGATTGTTATCGAAACCACCCGCCGGGCAGGCACCAGAAAAATAGACGCTTTTGAAAAAGACCAAATCGTGGAAATTTATTCGGCACTGGTTTTAGGTCTGCGCGATTATGTTGAGAAAAACGGGTTTAATAAAGTCATCCTGGGTATGTCGGGCGGAATTGATTCGGCATTGGTCGCTTGTTTGGCGGTTGAGGCATTGGGCGCGCATCGGGTCGTTCTGGTAATAATGCCGAGCAAATTTACCCAGGAGTCGTCAATCCGGGATGCGATTACAATGAGCCAGAATCTGGGCATTGAACCATTGTTCATACCGATTAAAGATATTCACGAGTCATACCTGTACACTTTGCAAAGTGAATTCAGACGCCTGCCGCCGGATACTACTGAAGAAAATATCCAGGCGCGGGTTCGGGGAAATATTTTAATGGCATTATCCAATAAGTTCGGTTATCTGGTTTTGACGACCGGCAATAAATCAGAATGGTCGGTCGGGTATTCGACTTTATACGGTGACATGGCAGGCGGTCTGGCAGTGATTTCAGATGTGCCGAAAATGACGGTCTATAAATTATGCCGTTTTATCAATGAACTGCCCCGAGCCGAACAGCGGATTGTGATTCCGGAAAATGTCTTTGCCAAGCCGCCGTCTGCAGAATTAAAACCGGACCAGACTGACCAGGATGACCTGCCGCCCTATAAAATTCTTGATAAGATTATTCATTTCTATATCGAAGAGAATAAAGGTAAAGACGAGATTATTAAGATGGGTTTTGAAAAAGATGTCGTGTCAGATATTATCAACCGGATTGACCATAATGAATATAAAAGATTTCAGGCACCGCTGGGCATAAAAATCACACCCAAAGCATTTGGATTTGGCAGAAGAATGCCGATAACGAATGCGTTCAGATAAGAAAATCACCACAGAGACACAGAGAAAAGATTAACCACGGATTACACGGATTAATGTCATTCCGGACTTGATCCGGAATCTATTTTTAACCACGAATTACACGAATAAACGAATAACACGAATAAAACATACTTGATTTTTATAAGGGACGCACCCGTAAAACCGGGAGCATTCCTGTTTTATCTTTTCTGAAGAAGTAGAGAGCGAATTTTCCGAGCTCTCTTTTATATTTATTGACAAAGGGATTGGAATATTTTATAATATAATATTGAAACAAAAAACGCTTTTAGTGATTAAACCCGACGCGGTTAAGGCAAAACATGTCGGTGCGATAATCAGTAAAATTGAAAAGGAATTTGAGATTTTAGATATTATTTTCACCCGTCTTAATAAAAGACAGGCGCAAGAATTCTACGCAATTCATCAAGGCAGGGAATTTTATAAATCTTTGGTGGATTTTATGATTTCTGGTCCCCTCGTCGCTTTGTTGTTAAGCGGGGATAATGTCCAGCAGAGACTGCGGGATTTTATCGGTTTGACTGACCCGAAAAAGGCGAAAAAAGGAACGATCCGCGCCCGATTCGGGAGTTCGATTAGAGAAAATGCCGTGCACGCGTCTAATCCGCAGGAAAATCCTGCTCAAGAAATCAGATTCTTTTTTGGGAAATAAATAAAAACATGAACACGAATAACACGAACAAACGAATGACACGAATGAATATTTGTGTTCTTTCGTCTTTTTTGTGCGATTTGTTGTTAAATAAATGGAGGATAGAGTGAAGAAAAACATCTTAATTATCATCGCATTGACCATATGCACAACGGCGTATGCCGGTTCGTTCACCCAAATACTAAGGTTCTCAGAAAATGACCTGTCTTTTCAGACAGTTGACAATTATGTAATGGTAAATCTTGCCGGCGCATCGTTATACCAGACGCCGGGCGCGCCAATGGTGCCGGTTGCAATTTTTAATGTTTTGGTGCCGGCAAACGCGACAGTTACGGAAATCAAAGTCTTGTCCAGGAATGAAAAACTTATTGCCGGAGAATATGTTTTGTATCCAGGACAAGAACCAAGACCATTGAGTCATCGAGAAGAGATTGGTTTTACAGAACCGGATTTGTTGATTTATAACTCAAGCGATGTTTATCCCCGAAAACTGGTCGATTATTCGTCAACCGGGACCAAGAGCGGTTATCGGATTGCCAGTTTTGGCGTGTTTCCGGTACGGTATACGCCAAGTGAGAAAAAAATATCCCTGGTAACTGATTTGACCGTAGAAATTAATTATGCCAATGACGCTGAACACACAGAACAGGTTTTAACAGAAAAGCAGAAAATGGTTTTTAGTCAGGATGTTAAACAACTGGTTCTAAATCCGCAAGATGTCAACCGATTCGCACCGCTGAGCAGCGCGGCAAAAGATTATGAGATTGACTGCATCATTATTACGAATGACGCCTTGTCCGGTAATTTTGCACCGCTGGTCGAGTGGCATAATCAGAAAGGTTTTCGCACTGAAGTCAAATCAACATCCGTAATCACAAGCAGTTATGCAGGACGGGATGTGCAGGAAAAAATCAGGAATTTTATTATCGATTATTTTAATAACCGGGGTCTGAAATGGGTTATTTTAGGCGGCGACCATGCGATTGTGCCCGGTCGGAGAGCAAGGTCAGTTGTCGGTACTTATACCGGTAATATTCCCAGTGATTTGTACTATTCTGATTTGCAGTGGTCATGGGATGGTAATAATAATAACATTTTCGGTGAAGCCGGCGTGGATACAGTCGATTTTTTTGCAGATGTCTATGTCGGACGCATGTCGGTTGATAATGCAACCGAGATAAGTAATTTTATTAATAAGATATTTGTTTATGAAAAGAATCCGGACACGACTTATCTGAAGCGGATTTTATTGCCGGCGGCATTTCTCTGGTCAAATTATAATCATATGCTCTCCCAGGATTCGATTGCGAGCATTACTCCGGTTGGCTGGACTGACCGGTTGCTTAATCAGGGTCAGAACGACGCTTTAAGATTTCAGGTGCGGGATTCGTTGAATAATGGTTTTGCGTTTGCGCATCTGGTCGGACATGGTGATGATGTCGGTGTTTATATTAACAGCAGTGCCCAGTATCATGCCAATGACGCGGCGAACCAGACCAATAGCAATAAACTGGTGATTGTCAATTCGATTGCCTGTATTCCGGGTAATTTTGAATATAATGATTGTTTAGCCGAACGGATGACCAACGCGCCGAACTGCGCGGTTGCGGTGATGATGAATTCAAGATACGGCTGGGGCACACCGCCAAGTATTGGCCCGTCTGAACTGCTCGATATTGCTTTTTATAATATTTTCTTTAATCGGGATTCTCTGGTGATTGGTTCTTGTTTTAGTTCATCAAAAGACCATTATCGTTATTTAGCTGAAGGCCAGCAGGTCTGGCGCTGGTGCTTATATGAACTGAACCTGTTTGGCGACCCGATGATGCCGATGTGGAAAGAGGTTCCTTCAGTAATTGAAATAACTTACCCGGATTCAATACAGACCGGTGGGCAGAATGTTCAGGTGAGCGTGACTCGTGCCGGATTTCCGGCAAGTAATGTCTGGGTTGGCATATATAAACCGAATGAAGTATACGCCCATGGCAAAACCAATGCATCAGGACAGGTTATGTTATCAATTAATCCGCTCACGCCGGGTATGATTTACTTTACAGCAAGCGGCGCAAACTGCTACCCTAAACAAGAAAGTTTAGTGGTAACTCAGGGGGCAACCCAACCCTATATTGTACTGAAACGGGTCGCGCCATTGCAGGTAAATCTGAACCAGACTGCGGATTTGAGTATTGTTATCAGGAATTCAGGTACTGCCGGCGCATCGAATACAATCGGAAAACTGAGAACAAACAGTACATATATTACGATGGCAGATTCAATCTCAAATTATGGGGTCGTGTTGGCGGGTGATTCTGCTTTTGGTGATTTGTATTCATTTTTTGTTGATTCGATAACTCCGCCGGGCACGCAGATTCCGTTTACATTAAGTATTTCAGCTGACCAGGGTAGTTGGAATTATAATTTTAACATTATGGCAGGCATGCCACCGATACCGGGTCTGCTTTTTGCCAATCATGATACTGGTTATTGTCTTTTAACGGTCACAGCCCAAGGCAGTATTGGTTATCTGATGCCAGATGGTGCTGGTTCTGGTTTTCGATATCCCAGAGCAGCAGCAAGTAATTTATACTACTCATCCATGCTCGCTGGTAATTCTTCATCTTATATTGTGGACCGGTTTTATGGCCAGCCCGCAACCCAGACTCATACTGACTGGGTCGTGCAGGAAAGTCTGCAGTTTGTAAATCCGCCCTTATTTGGTGACCAGCATTTGCGATGCACTTATACTGATGCCGGACATTCTTCAGCCAAAGGGCTTAAAGTTACGCAGAATACTTATATGTCAAATGACCCAAGATACGATGATTTTATCGTGATTGTTTATGACTATGAAAATACTGGCGCGACCGCTATCAATGGCTTGTATTCTGGTATTATTACCGATTTTGACATTGTTGCCAGCGCTTCATCATCTGACATTGCAGGCAGTAATGCGGCTCGAAGACTGGTATTTATGCGTCAGGCGGCAAATCAGAATCCGACCGTCGGTATCAAGTTATTATCGCCAACTACGGCCGCGAATCTGACCGCGATTGACCATGACATATATGTATATCCGGCCAGCGCGATGACCGAACTTATGAAATATCAGATTCTTAACGGCACGATTAGTCAAGCCCAGTCAAACCGGACTTATGACTGGTCGGTCGGTATTTCAGCCGGTCCGTTTAATTTGAATCCGTCACAAACACAGAGAGTAGCCTATGCGTTTGCCGGTGGAAGCAATGAATCAACCATGTTTGCTAATGCTGATTCAGCCCAGGCCTGGTATAACCGGACTACGAGTATAGTAGAACAGGAAGACCCGAGCATTCCGCGATTTGGCGGGTATTTCGATTTTTCATTGACTCCAAATCCGACCATAAATCCCTTACGCATCTCGTATAATCTGCACAAACCGGGTCGCGTAACCATTGGCCTGTACGATATTACGGGTCAGCTTAAAAAGCAGATTTTTAATGGCGAAGTCACTAATACCAATGGCGTGATAGATTACCAGTTGAGCGGTCTTGCCAATGGCGTCTATTTTGTCAAAATGGTGACTGAACAAGGCACAGCAATGAGAAAGTTCATGTTAGTAAAATAATATCACGGGAAAATGGATAAAGGTAAAAACCTAAAACTCCCAGCCCTTTTTTGCAAGGGCTGGGTTGTTTTACTTGTGGTCTTTATTTTCTCTATTGCGTTTAGTCAAATACCAAGAGTAGTAGTATCTGAACCTTTATCCGCACCGAATGGTTTAAAAGCATATGACAAACCTAATGACGGCGGCAGCACAATAGTTCTTAAATGGCAGATTGTACCGGCTGATACTATTGCTGGGAATGGTTTTGTTGGTTATGAGATATTCCGGGCAGAACATCGGGATAATGATTTTGAAAATGTCGGTTTTGCCCTACGCGGTTCTGGTGTGTATGAAGACCAGACCACTATTGATGGCAAAGATTATTATTATTATGTGAGTGCGGTTTATCCGGAAGGTGCGGCTGCTTCAGATTATATTGGTCCGGTTCAATCCAAAGCCCAGTGGTTCAACTTAGCCCGGTTAAATGTATTGATATTCACTTTTCTGATTTGTTTTCTAATTATCTGGTATATCGAACGGGCAAAAAAGGGTGAGAAATTGTTTATTCGTAAAATTGCCGGCTTAGATGCAATTGATGATGCAGTAGGTCGCGCCACAGAAATGGGCAGACCAATTCTATTCAGTTTCGGTCTGAGTTCGATTACTGATGTAGTGGCAATTGCCGCACTTTCGATTTTAAGCAAGATTGCAAAAAAATCGGCTGAATATCAGACCAAGCTTTTAGTACCCAATTATGACCCGATTCTGATGACTGCAGCGCAAGAGACGGTCAAACAATCATATACAGAAGCAGGCAGACCAGATTTGTATAATCCAACCAATATGCCGTTTTTGACCGCTGACCAGTTTGGCTATGCGGCTGGAGTGGACGGAATTATGCTGCGAGAAAAGCCAGGCGCAGTTTTCTGGCAAGGATACTTTTATGCGGAAGCGCTGATTATGTCTGAAACCGGCCATTCAATCGGAGCAATTCAGATTGCCGGAACCACCGCGATTACCCAATTGCCGTTTTTTATTGCATCATGCGATTATACCATGATTGGCGAAGAGATGTTTGCTGCATCGTGTTATTTAAAACCAGAGCCGCAGATGCTCGGCAGTCTGAAAGGTGAAGATACTGCTAAGGCGATTATCCTGGCGATTTTTGTTATTATTGTGATTATTGGTACGGCTGGAGCGTTACTGCATAAATCATTGCCATTCTTAAACACAACCTTTGAATATTTGTATAATTGGTTTATAGTACAATGAGAAATCAACTGCCATTGATTGTTGTTTTTGCAACCGGTCTTTTGGTTATCATAACTTTCTTTATTCCGCACGAACCTTTTGGCAGTCTGGAACAGAGATTTTTGATATGGTATTCGATTGTCGCTGGATTTACAATGCTCTTAGGATTGGATAGTTTAACCCGTTATCATCTGGTAAAAGTTAGAGACCGTTTAAGCGGATGGGCTTTTAGTATTGTCTTACTTTTTGGGTTGTTTCTGACTCTTGGTCTGGGTTTTTATACCTGGGCAAAATATCAGAGCCCGTTTGCTCTTGGTTCGCCGTTTATGTATCTATATACCTATGTTATAATTCCATTGCAGGCAACTATGTTCGCCTTGCTGGCTTTTTTTATCGCATCAGCAGCATATCGTGCATTTCGCGCTCGTACTACTGAAGCAACTCTACTTTTAATTGCAGCGGTATTGATTATGTTAGGCAGAGTTCCATTAGGCGGATGGTTATGGCACCAGATTGTGAGTGTAATCGATTTAATACCTGGGACGCATCTCGAGGGATTGAAAAGTTTAGAGATTTTTGCCCGCATCAATGACTGGATTATGGATATTCCGCAAACTGCAGCAAAACGCGGTATTTATATCGGTATTGTTTTAGGCGGTATTGCGATGTCAATCAGAATTATTTTAGGCATTGAAAGGTCTTATACTTCAGGGTCATAATATGAAATTTTGGCAAAAATTAGGCGAAATTGACCGACGCATAATTTATACTATAATTTTATTAGCAGTAGTTATTCCTATACTCCTGAAAATTACGATGCCGATTCGGATCTCGGATACAGTTAAGAATGCATATAATTCATTAGACCGATTACCGGCTGGTTCGATTGTTATGATTTCGATTGATTATGATGCGTCATCTGAACCAGAACTGCAGCCAATGTTAATTGCAGTACTCAGACACTGTTTTAAAAAAGATATTAAAATTATTATGCTCGGACATTGGGCTCTGGGATTGCCTTTAGGCGAAATTGCCTTAAATAAAGTTGCCACAGAATACAATAAAGTGTACGGTGAAGATTATGTTAATCTCGGTTATCGGCCTGGTTACTCAGCATTAATAGTCGGGCTTGGTCGTGAAATTCGGGATTTCTTTTCCACTGATTATCGAGGTGTCCCAATTGACAGTTTTCCATTTATGCGAAGAGTTCGTAATTATAACCAGATCAGTCTTTTAGTCGGTTTGGAAGCCGGTGCAACCGGAGATGCCTGGGTTCAATTTGCCGGGGCAAGATTTGGACAGAAAATGTTCTTGGGTGCGACTGGTGTGAGTGCACCTGACCTTTATCCTTATCTACAGGCAGGTCAGATTACCGGTTTAATTGCCGGATTACAAGGTGCGGCTGAATACGAAACATTAATCAAAGAGAGTGGTACTGGGACTCTTGGCATGCCGACTCAATCAGTCGTGCATGGGTTGATTATAATATTTATTATTCTTGGCAATTTAAGTTATTTTGTCTTAAGAAAGAAAAAACAATGATTTGGAATATTATCGGGACCTGGATAGCGGCTGGTTTAACGCTGGCGATTTTTTCATTCTTGTACAAAGATAATCCATTCTATAAATTTGCCGAGCATTTGTATGTCGGCGTTTCGGCTGGATTTGGCGTGATTTATGTCTGGGCATTTGATTTAAAGCCAATGCTCGTGGACCGGTTTGTTGCCGAACAGGGTATTGAACGTTGGATTCTTTTGATTCCTGCTATTTTGGGGATTTTAATGTTTTCACGCTGGATTGGTAAAATTGGTTACTTGTCCCGTTTACCGATTTCATTTACAGTAGGTATTGGTGCCGGCTTAGGTATTACTGCTAGTATCCAGGGATTTTTATTACCCCAAATACAGGCGACTTTGTTGCCTTTAACAACAATCAATAATATTTTGTTAGTGGTCGGCGTTATTACAACAATTCTCTATTTTTATTTTTCCCGAGAGTTTAAAGGTAAATCAAGTTATCTTCTGAAACTCGGCATTGTTTTTATAATGGTGTCATTCGGTGCGTCATTTGGATATACAGTGATGGCTCGTATTTCGCTCTTAATCGGCAGAATATTTTTCTTGCTTTCAGATTGGCTGCATTTAATATAAATTAATGTATCTTGTAAAAACGAAATTCGGCAAAATAGCAATTAAAACATCAAACAGAGGTATAACTAAACTACAACTGAATAGTAAAGAAATACAGCAGTCTGAATCGAAAATTATTCAGGATAACAAAGTAGATGATTTGATAAGATTATTACAACGATATTTTAATGGTGAGAAAATTAACTTTAAGATAAAAATCGATATCTCAAATCTTTCGGTTTTTACGCAAAAAGTATTAAGGCAGGCGCAAAAAATTCCTTATGGAAAAACTGTAACTTATGGAGAAATCGCAATAAAAATCGGTCAACCCCAGTCAAGCCGGGCAGTTGGCCGTGCTTTAGGAACAAACCCGCTACCAATCATCATACCTTGTCACAGAGTAATCAGAAAAGATAAATCTTTAGGTGGGTATGCTTATGGATTAGCATGGAAAAAAAGGTTACTGGAGATTGAATCGTGAGCAGGGTAATCCGGGTCGTCGTTGGTGAGATTGGCACAAACTGCTACTTACTGCATTCACAAGAAGAGATTGCTGTGATTGACCCAGGATTTGATGGAGAAAAGATATTATCGCAAGTCGCAAATCTTGAAGGTAAAATCACCCATATCATCAATACGCATGGCCATATTGACCATATTGGTGCAAACCAAGCGATTAAAGACGCAACTGGTGCGAGTATTTACATTCATAAAAATGACGCAGATATGCTGAGACATCCAGCAAAAAATCTTTCGCTATTAATGGGTAATATTGTGCAGTCACCAAAAGCAAATATGCTTTTGGACGAAGGAGATATCATAAAAGTTGGCCAGGTTAGTTTAAAAGTAATCCATACACCCGGGCATACTCAAGGCGGCATCTGTTTAATCAGTGATAAATTCGCTTTTACTGGCGATACTTTGTTTTTCGATTCAATCGGTCGGACCGATTTTCCCGGGGCGGATGAAGAACAGATGTATGCATCATTAAAAAAGCTTAAAAATATTCTAACCGATGACATGATTATTTATCCTGGTCATGGGGAATGGGGCGGTTTTTCAGAAATCAAACGGATTAACCCTTTCTTAAAATTCAGTAACTAAAATAGATATTGACATTTTTAGTATTTAGAGGATAATAAAAAGTAACTTAAACAATGAAAATAATTTATTTTTCTTATAGTCAGGAGGCATCATGGCTAAAATAAGAGTCGCAATTATTGGCGTTGGCAATTGTTCGTCAAGTTTAATACAAGGCGTCCATTATTATCGGAATGCAAAACCAGGAGATATAATTCCTGGTTTGATGCATGTCAACTTAGGTGGTTATCATATTAATGACATTGAGTTTACGCTGGGAATCGATGTTGATAAGCGAAAAGTAGGCAAAGATTTATCGCAGGCAATCTTTACTTATCCAAATAATACTGTAAAGTTCTGTGATGTGCCAAAATCAAAAGTGAAAGTGATTCGTGGTATGACCCATGACGGACTCGGTTATTATCTTTCCCAAATTATTGAAAAAGCACCTGGCCCAACCGCAGATATTGTACGGGCTTTAAAAGAATCAAAAACTGATGTCGTAATTAATTACCTGCCAGTAGGCTCCGAAGAAGCGACTAAATGGTATATTGAGCAAGTACTGGATGCGGGTTGTGCCTTTATTAATTGTATTCCGGTTTTTATTGCTTCGCAAAAATACTGGCATAACCGGTTTAAAGAAAGAAAACTGCCAGTAATTGGTGATGATATCAAATCACAAGTTGGCGCGACGATCACTCACCGGATTCTAACTTCGTTGTTCCAAGACCGTGGTGTAAAGTTACTACGAACTTCACAGTTAAATGTCGGAGGTAATACCGATTTCTTAAACATGTTGGAACGTTCTCGTCTTGAGTCGAAAAAGAAATCAAAAACTGGTGCGGTGACATCACTCTTAAAATACGATATTGGTAAAGATAATGTATATATCGGTCCTTCAGATTATATTGCCTGGCTCACTGACCGAAAATGGGCGTATATGCGTATGGAAGGTCAGACTTTCGGTGATGTACCATTAAATATCGAACTCAAACTCGAAGTCTGGGATTCTCCCAATTCAGCTGGAGTTGTGATAGATGCGATTCGTTGTGCCAAACTGGCACTAGATAATAAATTAGCTGGTAGTATTATTGAACCATCAAGCTATTTTATGAAGACACCGCCAGTTCAGTTTCCGGATGATATGTGTCGGGAAAAGACCGAAAACTTTATCAAGAAATACGGCAAAAAATCAAAGTAAGGCAAATTAATCATCTGGTCAAAATAATCGGAACGAAATATTTATATGCGTGGCGTTTTAATTGCATTTGAGGGTATTGAAGGTTCTGGAAAATCAACTCAGGCAAAACGATTATATTCTTTCTTGCAAGCACAGCAGATACCCTGTATAATATCTTATGAACCAGGCGGTACTGAAATCGGTAATCAGATTCGTGAGATCTTATTATCAGTTAAAAATAAAAAAATGCACCGTAAAACCGAACTTCTATTATACTTAGCAAGTCGGGCTCAACATGTGTATGAAAAAATAATGCCTGCTTTGGCACAAGGAACAGTTGTTGTAACAGACCGGTTTTCGCTATCTTCGATGGCATATCAGGGAATGGGTCGTGATTTTTCGTTTAAAGTTGTATCAAGATTGAATAATTTTGCAATAGCTGGTATCAAACCGGATTTGACAATTCTAGTTGACCTGCCAGTACCAATCGGATTAGGCAGAACTGAAAAGCGGTCTGGTGAAAAACTTGACCGTTTAGAAAAAGAAAGATATGAATTTCATGAAAAAATCCGTCGCGCCTACCTGAATTTAGCCAAAAAAGCACCAAAAAAGATAATGGTTTTTTCGGGCGAGAAGAATGAACAAGATTTGTTTACTGAAATTAAGGAAAAAATTGAAGTTTTTTTGAAAAAGAGAGGAATTATATAATGAGTAAGATTTTAGCCAGATACAGGGCGACAATTCTGACATTTACGATTATTGCTGTCTTTGCCGGTGGCTTTTTAGTGGCAAAACTATGGGCGCAAAAAGTTACTAATTTACATCAATCCTTACAGAGATTCAGTTATATTTTAAACCTAATTATGGTTGATTATGTCGAAGAAGTTGATGGTGAAAAACTGATAAAATCTGCTGTGGATGGAATGATGCAGGCACTTGACCCGTATTCTGAGGTTATGGAGCTGGAACGCTATAATGATTTAAAATCACGACTTGATGCTGAATTTGGTGGTATTGGTATTTATATCGGAACCCGTGATAATTACCCGTCTGTGATTTCTCCGATTGAAGGAACACCCGCTTATAAAGTAGGGCTGATTGCGGGAGATAAAATTGTAAAAATAGAGGATAAACCGACCGAAAATATGACGATTCAAGAAGCGATGAAACTTCTTCGTGGGGTACCAGGTACGGAAGTCAATATCACCTGCCATCGTGAAGGTGTCAGTGAACTTCTTGATTTTAAAATCATCCGCGATACGATAAGAATTAAAGCAGTACCATATGCGGGGACAGTTGCAAATCAGATTGGTTATATTCGTTTGGCTGATTTTTCTAAAGTTGCTGGCACCGAACTGGAAACAGCAATCGATTCATTATTTCATAATGCAGGTGTGACGAAATTGATTTTTGACCTGCGTTCTAATCCGGGCGGTTATTTGCAAGAAGGTTATGAGGTTTCTGATTTATTTTTAGCAAAAGGTAAAGAGATTGTTACTGCTCGGGGACGTCGTGCAGATGCAACCCGAAAGTTTGTCGCGACCGATAACGAAAAGCACGGTGATTTTCCATTAGTGTTACTGGTTGACCGAGGCTCAGCATCGGCATCAGAAATTGTTGCTGGTGCCTTACAAGACTGGGAACGAGCATTCATTATCGGCGATACGACTTTTGGTAAAGGTTCAGTACAAAACATAATGACAATTGACGAAAACACGGCAATCAAGATAACCAATGCCTATTGGTATACACCCTCAGGTCGGTGCATTAATCGACCACAAGAGATAAAAGCAGTACTGAGAGATACAACGAAAAAGGAGAAAGAGGTTAAGTATTTCACTTTAGGTCCACAAAAACGGGAAATTTACAGCGGTGGTGGTATTGTTCCTGATTATCATATGGCATATCGGCGTTTGAATGAGCTCGAGTCAAGAATCGTTTCTCAAGGACTTTTCTTTGATTTTGCGGTAAAATATACGGCAATACATAAAGACCTAGCACCTGAATTTGTTGTAACCGAACAAATACTTAACGAGTTTAAAACTTTGGTTACGGCAAAGAAAATTGAATTTACACAAGCTAAATTTGATTCGAGTCAGGAGTATATAAAACAGGAAATTGAACGGGAAATCAAAGCAAAACTGTTCGGCACTAAAGGCGATTATGAAGTACGATTGCGTAATGATGAACAAGTGCAGAAAGCAATCGAGTTTTTGCAAAAAGCTAATACAACCGCTGATTTGTTTAGAGAGATTAAAAAATAAGAGTATCAACGAAGCTGACATTGAATATTTAAAGATGAGATTGCCACGGGGATTGGCTTCGCCAACCGCACAACGACTTCGTCGTCTGTTTAATTCGTGAAATCAGTGGTCAAAAATGAGAACAAATCATATACTAAAAATTTAGGTAAAATTTCACTTAATCCACTAACATCCAAAAACTAACATCTAAAAACTGTTTTCAAGAGGGTAGGGCATAGAGGGTCGGCTTAGAAGTCGGGTAAGAATTTAAATCCCAGGTCAAATATCAAGTCAGGTTTAGCGTGTGGTGTCGAAATAAAAAGAGTGCTTGGTTGGAAGTCTGAATTCGTTAAGGTGTGGAGCGTGATTACAATTCTGATAAAGAATCGCGATGGAAAATGGAAACGGGAAGAGATGTCGGTTGAGAAAAGTTGTCGGGATGGAACACGGGCAGGCAGACGGGACTGAATGTAAAATTTACATTGCATAATTAAAATGTTATATAATGAACTTGACATTCATTTTCAATATTGTTATAATTTAATATGACGAAATCAGAAGTCTATTTTCAAAAATACTGCAGGAGAGCAGGATTAAAGCGTTCTGGGCAAAGAGATAAGGTATTTAATATGTTTCTGAAGACAGAACAGCATATCAGTGCATTTAGACTTTTTGAAAAGATTAGAAAACAGGGCGAGAAAATCGGTTATTCAACTGTATATCGAACCTTAAGACTTTTAGTTAAAGCCGGACTAGCACAAACATTGACATTTGGCGGGGAGACCCATTTTGAACATAAATTTAAACACAAGCACCATGACTATTTTATCTGCAGTAAATGCGGAAAAACCATTGAGTTTACAAGTCCAACGATTGAAAGAATTCAGAACCGATTAGCCAAAAAGTATAATTTCACCCCGCAAAAACACACTCTCTTAATCTACGGATTATGCATAAATTGTCAGAACAAACAATGAAGACCGTACCTTTAATAAATATACGAACTGGTGAAAAAGCAATTGTTTACGAAATAATAGGCGGTCGAGGATTGGTCAACCGACTCGGTGCCTTGGGTATTATTGCTGGTAAAGAGATAACAAAACTAAGTGCGATGATGATGCAGGGACCAGTGGTAATTTGTATTGGCAACACACAAATTGCACTGGGCTATGGCATGGCAAGTAAGATTATTGTAAGAAAGGAATAGGATATGAAAATTCAGAATATCACTGAAGTAGTTATTGCGGTTGATAAGGGAGAGGAAGCAGTCAAATTTTTCGAGGAAAATTTAGGTATCAAGTTTGATATTCAATGGCAGATGCCAAATGAAAAGATGAATGTTAAAGCTGCCCAAATCGGCAATACCCAATTACATATTGTCGAATCAACCAGTCCAGATGGTGTAATTGGAAAGTTTATCCAGAGTAAGGGGCAGGGTTTGCATCATATTGCATTTAATGTAACCAATCTGAATGGGTGGGTGTCAAAACTGAAAGCAAACGGAGTGAAACTTATTCCTGAAGAACCCATTGAATATACAAAAGGTTGGTATATTTTTATTCATCCCAGGTCTGCGTTTGGAGTTTTAATCGAATTAATTGAAAATAAATAATCGGTTAAGATGAAAAAGATTCTCCTCGTCGGCAATCCTAATGTCGGCAAGAGCGTAATATTTTCGCGTTTGACTGGCATCAAAGTAATCGTTTCTAATTATCCAGGTACGACCGTCGACTTTACTAAAGGTTATATGAAACTTGGCGAAGAAAAAGTCGAGTTGATTGATGTACCCGGTGCTTATACTTTAGAACCTACCTGTAAAGCTGAAGAGGTTGCCTGTGAAATGCTCGAACAGGGTGACATAATTGTAAATGTACTGGATGCAACAAATTTGGAACGGCATTTAAATCTAACTTTGCAGCTCCTGGGAAAAAGCAAACCAATAATTATAGTTCTTAATTTATGGGATGAAACCCGGCATCGCGGTATCCAGATCGATACAAAAAAATTAGAAGCGATTCTTGGCGTACCGGTAATTACAACTTCAGCAATAAGAGGGGAAGGACTGAATGATTTAAAGAAGCGGTTGAATGATATAAAAACAGAATCACAGTCTCGGCAGTTAGAGAATCAGCTTCTGATTAATCCAGAAACACGCTGGCAGGAAATCGGCAAAATTATCGCGCAAGTTCAGACCATCACCCATCGGCATCATAAACTGGACGAACGAATTGGTGAATTAATGATTCATCCATTCTGGGGTCTTGTTTTTGGGGTCGGTATTATGTATTTATCATTTCAGGTTGTCCGTTTTATTGGCGAAGGTTTGATTAATTACCTGCTCGACCCGTTTTTCTACAAAGTGTACGCACCATTACTGGATAAGTTATCGATAATATTGCAGCCGGAGAGTTTTACCCATAAAATTCTGATTGGTAATTTATTCGATAATGCGATTGATTTTAAACAGTCAATGGGATTATTATCAACCGGTATTTATGTCGAATTTGGTATGATTTTACCATATATTATTTCTTTCTATTTTATGCTCAGTATACTTGAAGATGTCGGTTATTTACCGCGACTGGCAATAATTGCAGATAACGTAATGCATAAACTTGGTTTGCACGGTTATGCAATTATCCCGATGTTTCTTGGTATGGGTTGTAATGTACCGGGAATTTTAGCGACCCGGATTCTGGAAAGCAAGCGTGAACGATTTATTGCGATAACTTTGATATCAATTGGAGTGCCTTGTGCCGCCTTGCAGGCAATGATTATTGGTCTGGTTGGTGCTCATGGCGTTAAATATGTAATGATTGTGTATCTGACTTTATTTTTAGTCTGGCTAATTACTGGTTTTATTCTCAATCGGACAGTTAAAGGATTTAGTCCAGATTTGGTTATTGAAGTACCGAGATATCGGTTTCCATCAATCTCGCAATTATTTAAAAAAGTCTGGTACCGGGTATATGGGTTTTTAATTGAAGCTGTCCCGTATGTATTACTTGGTGTATTGGTAGTTAATCTGTTGTATACTTTTCGGGTGTTTAATTATATTGCGCCATATACACGGGGAGTCATTACAAAAATATGGGGATTACCAGAATCGACAATAGTACCGGTTTTAATTGGATTTATTAGAAAAGATGTTGCGGTAGCAATGCTCGGACCTCTAAATTTGACAATCAAGCAGTTAATCATCGGCAGCACAATATTGGCAATATTCTTTCCTTGTATCGCAACTTTTACAATAATTATCAAAGAGCTTGGGGTAAAAAATATGATTAAAGCAAGTTTAATCATGATTGGTGCATCACTAATTGTCGGTGGAGTTTTAAATATTATTCTCTAAATCCGGCGACGCCAATATCTGAGATAATATGGGAATTTGGCAGTTTCGGATATCGCAATAGCCGTTAACGCGGTTATCAGACAGAATAATGCCTGCCATAAATTAATCGGTTCGAATTTAAATAAGATTCTTAAAAATGGAACAGTCAATGTTAAAGTCAAAATCACAAGCGTACCTGCAAATATCCACCAGAGCGCTTTATTCGGTTTTAGAAGTGTAGCCACAATAAAACGATGTTGAGAACGGTTGGCAAAAATAAGACCGAGATTGCCGATAACTAAATTTATAAAAGCAAGAGTACGAGCCAGGTCAGCGGACAGTCCGATATGCAAGGCAAGTATATATATGGTAATTACTATTGCAAGAATACTCAAACCCTGTATCAATCCGGTAAAAATCATATGGCGATTAAATAAAGGCTCATTAAATTTTCGTGGTTTTCGCTGCATGATATCGGATTCTGCTTTTTCCATTTCAAAAACAATCGAGCAGGCCGGGTCGATAATAAGTTCCAAAAAGACAATATGCACAGGAAATAATGCCAGAGGCATTTTAAATAAGACCGGTATCATGGACATACCAACAATCGGGATATGCACGGCAAATATATAGCCTATCGCTTTTTTAAGATTATCAAAAATTCTTCGACCTGCCTTCATCGAAGCAACGATAGAAGTGAAATTATCATCGAGTAGAACCAGGTCAGATGCTTCACGAGCAACATCAGTCCCGCGTCTGCCCATGGCAACTCCGATATGAGCTGCTTTAAGAGCTGGTGCGTCATTAACACCATCACCGGTCATCGCTACGATTTCCTGATTTGCTTTGAGGGCATTGACAATTCTTAATTTCTGTTCTGGTATGACACGGGCAAAAATATTAGTAGTTTTGATACGGGTCTGCAAATCTAAGTCTGACATTTGGTTCAGTTCTGGTCCTGTGATAATATGCTTATTTACATCCAGTCCGATTTGCTTCGCAATATTCAAAGCCGTACCGGGATAATCACCGGTAATCATAACGATTTTGATACCAGCATTATGACACTGGTGAATTGCCTGCTCGATATCAGGACGGACCGGGTCGGTTAAACCGAGCAGGCCTAAAAATTCAAATTCAAAATCGTGCTGTTGGACCGGCAACTCGGTAATCGGAAATTTTGCCTGAGCGATACCAATCACTCTTAATCCATAATCAGCCAGATGATTGATCTCTTTTTGCAGTTCAACTAACTGATTATTATTTAAATGACATAAATCAGCAATTGCTTCAGGTGCGCCTTTTGCCGCAATAACCAGTTCCTTGCCATTTGGTGATTGCCAGACCCGGGACATTGCCATAAGATTCTCTAATAAAGGGTATTCACGTAATAACTGCCAGTCATAATGCAGATGTTCTGTGTTATTAAGAGTTCGTATGCCCAGTTCTTTCATTGCTTTTTCCATCGGGTCAAACGGGTCGGCTGGACTGGCTAAAATACTGGCTTCGACAATCGTATGCAAATCTTCAGGCAGAGAAGATTGTTTAAGACTAATATCATAGATTCTATTTTTGATACTGATTTTAGTAACACTCATTTGATTCAAAGTCAAAGTCCCGGTTTTATCAACACACAGAACTGAAGTAGCGCCGAGCATTTCTACTGCGGGCATTCGACGGGTCAGAACTTTTTGCTGAGAAATCCGCCAGGCACCAAGAGCAAGAAAAACTGTGAGTACAACCGGTAATTCTTCAGGTAGAATTGCCATTGCCATGGTAATACCAGCAATCAGACTGTGTAACCATTGATGTGTGTTTAATCCATGAATGATAATCAGAATCATACACAAAGTCAGTCCAACAATGGTAAAATTTCTAATAATTTTAGCTGTCTGTTTCTGGACATAGGTTTTTTCCGGTTTGAGTATTTCGAGTACTTTACCAATTCTGCCAAGTTCTGTATTCTGGCCGGCCCCCATCACTCTACAAATTGCATTGCCTTTGACAACCATAGTGCCTGAATAGCAAATCGAAGATTTGTCATAATTAATGTCTTCAGTTATAGGGCTACTGGTTTTAGTTTTTTTAAGGACCGGTACAGATTCACCGGTCAATAAAGATTCATCGATATGCAGATTGGTTGATGACAGAATAAACGCATCCGCCGGTACCCGGTCGCCTTCGGATAACAAGACAATATCGTCTTGAACAACTTCACGACCAGGAATGCGTTGTTGAATTCTGTCGCGAATGACTAAAGCGCGGGGACTTGATAAATCTTTGAGTGCTTTTAGAGTCTTTTCTGTTTTTTGGGTCTGGTACAGTGTGATTAATATGATGATGACGACAAAACTCATGAGCATTAATGCTTCAGTAATATCACCGATTAAGAAATAGATAAGACCGCAGGCAAACAGCAAAATGAACATCGGTTCAGCAATAATCTCAAGCAGTATTTTACTGAAATCATGCCGAGATACTGATGGCAACTCATTATAGCCATCTCGGTTGAGCCGAGTTTTGACTTGATTATTACTTAAACCTCGTATCAACTCAGATTTCATATCATATTTCATTATGAATTGCTGTAATTTATTGAATTATTTTTGGATTCTTTCGTTTGACCCAAAGATGTTCAATTCTTCTCGGTATTTGGCAACAGTCCGACGAGATAATTTTATATTTTGTTGAGCTAATAGTGCAACAATCTCGTCATCAGTAAATGGCTTTGTTTTGTCTTCACTATTGATGATGTTCTGGATTTTCTCTTTTAAGCTGTCACGGCTGAATGCTCCAATACCGGTGGTAAAGAAAAACTTTAAGGGATAGATACCAACCGGTGTTTCGACATATTTTGCCTGACAGGCACGGGAAATAGTCGAGACATGCACATTCAATTCCTGGGCTACCGTTTTTATCGGGATTGGTCTAATAAACTCTTTGCCATTGATAAGGAATTCTCGCTGGTTATCAACAATATAATTAATGATACGGCGCAATAATTGTTTACGAGAATCGATTGCCCGGATTAGATTGAGCGCACCATGTACTTTACTGCGAGCAAAATCTACTTCTTCATCGCTAAAGTTTTTCGGGTGTTGAATAATTTCCCGATAACGGGGAGCAACGCGCAGGACCGGTATGGATTCATCATTAATCAAAGCGACCAGTTTATCGTCCTGCCAATAAATCATAAAATCAGGATGAATATATGCAGTAGCGTTATGTAAATAGCGACGGGCTGGTCGAGAGTCCAAATTCTTTAAGTTGAGTACAGCATACGATACTTCAGATTCAGAAATATTGAGCAGTTTGGCAATTTTATCGGTCTGCCGTTTTAAGAGTAAATCATAATAGTCATGAACTATTTTATGTTCCAAACTGTCTTTGCCATATCCTAAAATTCCCAGTTGTAATAATAATGCCTGCTGGAGATTGGCGCAGGCAATCCCACCAGGTTCGATGTTCTGAACAACCGAAAGAACATTATGCACTTGTTCAGAACTGACTGGTAATGCCTGGCTGATTTGGTCAGCCGTTAAATTCAAGAATCCGTCGTCATCAAGATTGCCGATAATATACTCAGCAATCGGTAAATCATTAATCGAGATATAGGGGCTGATAAATGGCAAGAGAGATTCTGCTAAACTTGATTTGGGATTGGTTGTTGTTTCCTCAGCATTAGCGACCAGCTCAGCTTCATTGGGCAGGGCATATGTGTCATCACTGAGTAATTCTTTTAAATCGAATTCTTCCGGATTGGTTTCAGGGCTTGTTTCTTCGTTTTCGGCTGATACCAAAGGGTCTTTTTCTGTTGGTTCATTGCTATCAGTTATCAATTCGATAGTCGGATTCTGTTCAAGTTCAGCACGGACTAAGGTTTCTAATTCGAGATTGGGCAGGGCCAGCAGTTTTAATTTCAATAATAATTGGGGCGTGATAATTTGCCGTTGTTCTAAATACAGGTCTGGTTTCATATCCGAAACTTTTCACCCAGATAATGTTCCCGGGCTAAAGGATTATTAATGAGTTCGGCGGGTGTGCCGTGAATCAAGACTTTACCGTCATACATAATATAAGTGCGGTCAGTGATTTCTAAAGTTTCCCGCACATTATGGTCAGTGATAAAGATACCGAGCCCCTCATTTTTGAGCCCGATTATAATATCCTGAATTTCAGACCGGACAATCGGGTCAATACCAGTAAAAGGTTCGTCGAGCAGCAGGAATTTCGGGTTTGAGACCAATGCCCGTGCCAATTCAACCCGCCTTCTTTCTCCACCAGACAGGCTACTGCCTTTATGATTTGCTAAATGCGCAACATCAAGTTTGGCTAAAAATGAATCGACAATTTTATGTCGTTCTTGCTGTGGGGAGTTGAGAAATTCAAGAATGGCTAAGATATTATCACGAACTGATAATTTCCGAAAAATCGACGGTTCCTGAGCCAGATAGCCAATTCCGAGCCGAGCGCGCCTATATACAGCAAAATTTGTGATGTCAGTATCAGCAATGAAAATACGACCTGCTTCAGGCTGAATAAAACCGGTTATCATATGAAAAGTAGTGGTTTTACCAGCGCCATTAGGTCCTAATAACCCGACAATTTCAGCCTGATGAATTTCTAACGAGACATCATTAACGACTTTACGCAGGTTATAGCTTTTAACTAAATTCTGTATTGATAACGATCGGCTATTTTCCATGTTATAGTTCTTGTTTTGGTGTGAAAGTTCCGGTAACATAAGCCAAAGAGTCACTAAAAACATTAACCTGCCTGATTTCACCATCTTCATAATAAACAAAAAATTCATTTCCGTGAACTTTTAGTAATCCGCCATCTTGAGTCAGGTATGTGGCATGCGCCTGTTCTTGGACTTTGATATGAGATAGAGCGGTATGTCCACTTTGAGCCGATTCGATAAAATAGAATTCAATCGTATTCCCGGCGAGCAGGTTTTCTTTTTCTGTGATTCGGGGATTGCCCTGAGCAATGCCATAATCCTGGTTTGTATAGAACACAAGCGTATCGCAAGTAAGAATGGTCTGCCGGGTCTGGACAGATACATCATTGATAGCAATGAACCGGGATTGCCTGTTTTCAAGTATCATTTGCCGGCTGCGGACAACAGTTGTGTCATCCCGTTCAATGTATAATACCGGTTCTGAATCAACCATCCCATTGTCATCAGAAAAATTAAACATGCCCTTTTTGCCTAATATTGTCAGGCGCTGTTTTTTCTCCCGAATCTTGACATCAGTCGGTGCCGTAACGATATTCGGAGACTGCTCAAATATGAGCGAAGCAGTTTCAATCCGTAAAGTCTCAGATTCGACAATAACATTACCCCGGAGCCGTGAAGTCTTTTCACGGAACGAATAGAACACGGTATCAGCGTTGATAGTGAATTGCGGGTTTTCAATTAAGACTGAATCATAAATTTCGGCACGGTTATCTCTTTCGTAGAAAGTTGCGTATTTACCTGTAATTTTAGTGTCTTTATCTGTAATAATAATGCCTTGAGGAAAAACAGTTAATCGTCCCTCTATAGAATCAATAATCTCCATTTTGGGGGCTTCAATATCAGCAGCGTATGAAAAGAAGTGAAAAGCGATAAATAGGAAGTGAGAAGCAAGGATCAAGAAAATTACGATATTTTTACTTGAATTCATAATGTGATTTACCAGTAACACTGCTTTTGATTTCAATCTTTTTTAAACCCGCGTCTGAGATTAAGCCCTGTCCGGTAATTTTGCCCTGTTTGGATTCGATTATGACCCAGGCATCAGTCGTGATTATTTGTTCCTGATTGTTCCAGATTAATGAATCGGTATGAAGAATGGTCGAGTCCTGGGTTTGGACCAAGACACTGTCCTTTAGAAAAAGATTGGAGTTTTTTGTATTGACACTGCCTCGTAAGGAATTAAGGGTTGAACTGACTGTGCCATCTTCGTTGTAGAATATGATATAAGGATTATCGACATCAATTTTCTGCGCATCACTATAAACATATGCTTTGGCTGCATTGACACGGTATAATTTGAGACCACTGGTGCTTTCAAACAGTTTAAAATCAGTTATGATTTGCGAAGGCAGAGTTTCGGATTGTGCTGGTTTTTTATTATCAGGACACGCACATAATAACAATATAAGCATGGATAGGATGGCTGATAATAGATACCGGGGACAGATATTCATAAGATATTTTGATTTGTAATTACAGCCCTGTCAAGAGGCGATTGCTATCATTATAATTTAATGGATTAGGTTTTTCGTGCATACTCAATTGCAGCTTTAATAAATCCGGTAAACAGAGGGTTGGGTTGCAAAGGACGGGAAGTGAACTCAGGATGGAATTGCGTTGCTAAAAAGAACGGATGATTTTTCAGCTCAATAATCTCAACCAGGTTTTCCGGTTTGTAAATACCACTCATGACCAGTCCTTTTTTGGTAAGCGTTGAAACAAACCGGTTATTGACTTCATAACGATGTCGATGTCGTTCCCAGATAATTTCTTTTTGATAGCATTGATAAGCCAAAGAATCTTTGTTCAGCGAAGCCGGATATTTACCAAGACGCATAGTCCCGCCTTTTTGCCGTTTGCCGCGTTGAGCTGGCAATAGGTAGATTACCGGATAGCGGGTTTTGGGATTAAATTCAGTCGAGTTAGCGTCTTTCAAACCGCAGACATTACGGGCAAATTCAATGACCGCACACTGCAGACCGATGCAAAGCCCGAGAAACGGCATTTTATTTTCCCGGAAATATTTAATCGCAGAAATTTTACCTTCAATGCCGCGCATACCAAAACCACCCGGAATAATCACGCCAGCCAAGTTGGAAAATTGTTGTTTGCTGTTGTGAAAGTTGATGGATTCGGATTCGAGCCAGTGCAGATTGACTCTGGTTTTTTGTTGAGTCGCAGCGTGTTTAATTGCCTCGATGACACTTTTATAAGCGTCACGCAATTTCGTATATTTGCCGCAGATGCCAAGAGAAATTTCCTGCCCGGGATTTTTACTATTATCAACATATTTTTGCCATTGGTCTAATTTAGGCGGTTTGGCAATTTTGTGCAGATTCAAACGTTTGATAATTAACTTATCCAGACCCTGCTGGGCAAAAATTAATGGTATTTCATAAATATCCTGCACATCGATTGCTTCAATCACTGCTTGTTTCGGCACATTACAGAAAAGAGCAATTTTATCCTTCGCATCCTGCGGCAATGATAATCTGGTGCGGCAGAGAATAATATCGGGTTGGATACCGATTTCGCGCAGTTCTTTGACCGAGTGCTGAGTCGGTTTGGTTTTATATTCGAAAGAAGTCTCGATAAACGGAACCAGAGTCAGATGAATATAGAGCACATCGTCTTTTTTTTCTTCGAGCGCCATCTGACGGATTGCCTCTAAGAACGGCAGTCCTTCGATATCACCGACCGTGCCGCCGATTTCAGTAATGACCACATCAACTTTGTTAGCTAATTTTCTGATGCGAGTTTTTATTTCATTGGTTATATGTGGTACAACCTGAATCGTACCGCCTAAAAATTCGCCTTTGCGTTCTTTTTCAATAACTGAGTTATAAATCTGGCCAGTGGTGAGATTATGATTGCGGGTTAGGCTCTCATTGACAAACCGTTCATAATGACCCAAGTCCAAATCAGTTTCGGCACCATCATCAGTAACAAAGACTTCACCATGCTGAAACGGACTCATCGTACCCGGGTCAACATTAATATAAGGGTCGAATTTCTGTAGAGTTACTTTCATACCACGGCTTTTTAATAATAACCCAATCGAAGCTGTGGCAATACCTTTACCTAATGAAGAAACCACACCACCAGTCACAAAAATGAATTTAGCCATAACTTAAGATACCGAGAATAATTAATAAGTCAAGAGTTAATGATGAGACTTCTGAAGAAGTCCTGATTACACAGATTAAAACCAATAAAAATGGGTATCTGTGAAATCTCTTAAAATCTATGTAATCAAGAGAGCGAGTTTTCCCGAGCTCTCATGATTGGATTAATCAGACGATGAACCAACTCAACAGGCAATAACACAAACAGCCAACTGATTCAGGTAAAACGACAGGGTATTCAAATAAAAAATAGAAGTACTCTTTGTTTTTCTTTTTACTTGATTTTCCGAGTGGCGAACCATATGCCGTAATCGGTTATGGCATCAGATAGGGGTTCAAAAACTTATCCGTATATGCACGCGGGTTCGGGCGCGGTGATGCAGGATAATTTCTAAGATATATCAAAGTATGATTGTAACGATGTGCTGAACTAAGTTTTTATAGCGAATCAGAATGGA
>Ga0208244_100127_pt1 | contig 104589 bp, 76 predicted proteins | sample SubbioCR12Aug_5A_FD_184828 | JGI IMG/M metagenome (GOLD analysis project Ga0208244, IMG submission 184828) | Serpentinite rock and fluid subsurface biosphere microbial communities from McLaughlin Reserve, California, USA - CR12Aug_5A (SPAdes) | ecosystem: Environmental > Terrestrial > Deep... | reverse complement strand
ATGGGCAGTACATCCAACAATTGGTAATATTGAGCAATATAAAATATACCGTAAGAAAGAGACACCCGCCTTTAATCTGATAAAGACAATATCTGATACACTCGCTAAAGAATTTATAGACACAACAATAGTAATTCTTGATAATCCGCACTCAAATGAAACAGTGGCAGAATATTACATAACAGCGGTGTATTTTGAGGAAGAGAGCTATGCAGAAACAAATCCATCAAACACTATAAGATATCAAAGAGTGCAGGGATCAGGACTAGATAAAAAGAGCACAGGTGAAATGGTTCAGAATCTTGAATACAAACTTGAGCAGAACTACCCAAATCCATTTAATCCGTCAACAGTAATAAAATACTCGGTAAAAGAATCAGGCTTGGTAGAACTTGAGATACTGAACATACTTGGAGAAAGAGTAAAGACACTTGTAAATGATATACAACCTGAAGGCAGTTATGAAATTGAATTTAATGCACGAGTTCTTGCCAGCGGGATATATTTGTATAGGTTAAAAGTGAATGACTATCTCGCAGTGAAGAAGATGATTCTAATGAAATAGCGGCAAATGTCGTTATAGTAAATGAATTTTAAAAAACAGAACCTACGAAGATTTTTAACCTTCGGAGGTTCAAATAAAATCATTTCATTTTACTCAACCCGATTCAATTTGAATCGGGTTTTTTGTTGTTTAAATTTGCACCGTCTTACCCGTAAAAAAAGGAGTTTTTATGAGTTTACTTAACAAAGATTCAATTGAGAATCACCTTAACGAATTAAGCAACTGGGACTATACAAATAATCAAATTGAAAGAGAATTTTCATTCAATGATTTTATTGAGGCTGCATCCTTTGTAACATCCGTAGGGCTTGAAGCAGAAAAAATGGATCATCATCCCGATATATTAATTCATAGCTGGAATAAAGTAAAAGTTTCAATCTCAACTCACAGTGAGGGCGGAGTTACTGATAAAGATTTTAATCTGGCAAAAAAAATTGAAACAAGATTAAAATAAATATTGATAATTTGATCTTAATTAAATCTGAACAGAGGCATTAATGAGTTTAAGTGATAAAGAAGTGCTTAATATTTTTACCAAAACAGAAGCACTTTTATCAGGTCATTTCCTTCTAACATCTGGCAGACACAGCGATAAATATTTTCAATGTGCAAAGGTGTTACAATATCCAAATTACACAGAACAAATATGTTCAAACATTGCAGAGTATTTCCGGGATTTTGAAATTGATACTGTAATTGCTCCGGCTATGGGCGGAATAATTGTCGGAAATGAAGTAGCCCGACAGCTTGGTAAACACTCAATCTTTACGGAACGTGAAGATAAGGTTATGACACTCAGACGCGGTTTTTCTCTCGAACCCGGTGAAAAAGTATTGGTTTGTGAAGATGTTGTTACAACGGGTGGATCTGTTTTTGAAGTTATAGAAATTGTAAAATCCTTATCTGCCGAAGTTGTTGGTGTTGGATTTATAGTTGACCGGAGTAACGGCAAAGTAAATTTTGGTTATCCGCAAAAAAGCACACTTACTGTTGAAGTTATTTCGTATCCTCCCGATGACTGTCCGCTGTGTAAAGAAAATAAAATTTCTTTAGTTAAACCGGGTTCAAGAAAGGCTGAAAAATGAATCAACTGGCTGATCTGTTAAGAAACTTTTTGCAGGATGAGTTATTATACCGTCTCGCGCTCGTTGCAATCACTATTTTTCTTGCTTTCCTGATTTCCATATTGCTTGGATTTTTAGCAAAAAAAATTATCAGACCATTTGTTGCAAGCACTGAAACAGAATATGATGACAAACTTCTTGAAGTCAGCGGTTCAGGACTTTACAGGATAGCTTTTATTGGAGGCATTTTTATAGCTCTTGATTTTTTTGACAGGGGCATTCGTTCAGAATCAAAATTATTAAGTAAACCATTAATTGAAATATATCCGTTTCTTAGCACAGTTCTCATAATTCTTGACGCTATACTTTTCATCATATTTATTTACATCATTATTAACATACTCTTTAAAGTTGTCACCATTTCTGTTGAGTGGTATGCTGAAAAGGTAAACGCAAAAGATGATAGAAATTTAAGCGGCAGTCTTTTTCCTCTACTTCAAAAAGTTGCTAAGATTTTATTATTTGCTCTTGGTGTCGTCGTTATTCTTGCTAAGTTCAATGTGGATATAAGCGCTTTTGTTGTTTCACTTGGAGTTGGTTCACTAGCAATAGCGCTTGCAGCACAGGATACAATATCAAATATGATCTCCGGTTTTATTATTATGATAGACCGACCATTTAGAATTGGAGACAGGATTCGTTATGCTGATAATCAGGTGGGAGATGTAATGGAAATTGGAATACGAAGTACAAAAATTCAGGACTTTGATAATAATATTTCTATAATTCCTAATAACGAAATTGTAAAATCCAGGCTGGTAAATATCACTTATCCAACCACACTTACCAGAGTTGTTGTCGAAGTCGGTGTAGCTTATGGTTCCGATATAAATAAAGTAAAACAGATAATGCTGAGTGCAACGGAAAATGATCCTGATCTTTCATCTCAAAAACCATCTGATGTTTTCTTCATAAATTTTGGGGATTCATCTTTAGATTTTCGACTAATTGCTTTTACCGATCATTATTCTAATGCCTGGGGAATGCAATGCAGACTTCGTGAAAAGATTTATGAACTATTTTATAAGGAAAGAATTGAAATTCCTTTTCCGCAAAGGGTTATACATTATGAAGATAAAAAATAAATTACTTTATGGAACGCAGATGACACTAATTACACGGATTTTCGCAGATTCCAATCCATTTAAATCCGTCCTATCCGTGTTCTGTTTTTTCTTGTTTACAGCAACTTCATTCCCTCAAAATAGCTTTGATGATTATTTCTATGATAAAACATTAAGATTGGATTATCATCACACCGGAAATCATTCTGAAGACTTTTATTCCTTCGATGAACTGATCGAGGAACCTTACTGGGCAGGATCAAAAGAAAATCTGCTTGATAAGTTTGACTTTGGTAAATATAAATTTATCGTTATAGATGAAGAGACCGGAACTCATATTTATTCAAGAACATATTCTACATTGTTCGGTGAGTGGCAAACTACCGATGAAGCCAAAGAGACTTTTAGAACATTCAGTGAAACGGTTGTCTTTCCTTTCCCGAAGAAAAATGTAATAGTTGAATTTTATGGTCGGGATAAACAAAATAATCTGATCAAAAAGTTTGAGTATAAAATCGATCCGAATAATTACTTCATTAAAAAAGAAAGACCGATGCAATATGAAACGATGAAGGTACTTTATAACGGAGATCCGTCAATAAAGGTTGATGTTGCATTTATTCCTGAAGGTTACACTGAAGGTGAGATTGAATTATTTAAAAAGGACTGTGAAAAGTTTACAAAATACTTTTTTAATTCATCACCATTCAAAGAAAATAAAAATCATTTTAACATCTGGGCGGTTTTAGCTCCATCAAAAGAATCCGGTACAGATATTCCGGCAGATAAAATCTGGAAAAACACTTTGTTGAATTCAAACTTCTACACGTTCGGTCTGGAAAGATACCTGATGACAGCAGATAACAAAACCCTGCGGCACGTTGCATCAAATGTTCCCTACGATCAGATTTATATTATAGTAAATTCATCAAAATACGGCGGCGGCGCAATCTATAATCATTATTCTGTTTGTGTTAATAACAATATTAATGAAGAGTTTGTATTTACCCATGAATTCGGACACGGTTTCGCCTTTCTTGCAGATGAGTACTATACTTCGGATGTAGCTTATAATGATTTTTATTCGCTAGATGTTGAACCTCTTGAAAGAAATATATCTACATTGATTGACTTTGATTCTAAATGGAAAGATATGGTTGAAATGGGAACTCCAATTCCTACTCCATCAACTAAAGAATTTAAAGATTCTATCGGTGCTTTTGAAGGCGGGGGGTATGTTGAAAAGGGCGTTTACAGGCCTATGCAGGATTGCTCAATGAAATCAAATTCGGTTGATAATTTTTGTCCTGTTTGTAAAAAAGCAATTCAGGATATGATAGATTTTTATACAGAAAAGTGATAACAAATAGGAAAGCCAAAATTGGATCAGAAAAAATTAAACAGAACAATTGAAACCATAGCATCCCAAAAATTTCCTTCAGATGAAGAACTTTTAAAAACAGTTTTAAAAGAAATAGTCGGTGATTCGTCAATACAAAATGTTATTGGAGGAAGGATCTGGAAGTTAAAACCTGAACTGGCTGGATATAAACTCTTATATCAGTGCGGAAAAATTAAAAAGCTTTCAGGTGATCTTGTAATTAAAATAAAAGATTATCCCACTTTTGATCTCATATCCAAAGAACGAACAATACTTGGCAATGAAACTCACGATCTGCTGCGTAAAAAAGGTATCTTCAGATTTTCTGCATCAGGAGTTGGATTTAAAAGTAGGGTTGATGGAAAACCATATTTTGATTATATACTTGCATTAAACAGCGATTCGATGGATGAAGAACTTAGAGTTACCTTAAGTATTATAGCAACTGCATTAACTTCTCAAATTAAACAGCGCCGTTACTCTGCCAGTGTAAATAATCTTAGGGCGGATATTGATAAAGCAAGACAGCTCCAGAAAAGCATTCTCCCGGAGCACGAATACAAATTTTTTAATTACGAAATTTATGGACTGACTTATCCTGCAGAAATTGTTGGCGGTGATTTCTTCGACTATCTGGAAATTGGTGATAGTAAAGAAGTTTTTGGTATTGCACTTGGAGATGCCGCAAGCAAAGGTGTTGCAGCCGCAGCCGAAGCAATGTACCTCTCCGGTGCCTTAAGAATGGCAAGTAATTTTGAAATTAAAATTTCTCCTTTGATGCAGAGAATGAATCAGCTCGTAAATAAAATATTTGAAGATGATAAGTTCATTTCACTTTTTTATGGTGAGTTGATTGCAGATGAAAAAGGGTTATTCCTTTATGCTAATGCCGGTCATAATCCTCCACTATTTTTGAAATCCAAATCCAATAAAATTGAATACCTGGAACCAACCGGACCGGTTTTAGGCCCGGCACCTCAGTCAAAATATACAATTGCAAACGTAAGTTTTGATATTGGCGATATTCTGGTAATTTATTCGGACGGAATAACTGAGGCAGTAAATAATAGTTTTGAAGAATTTGGGGAAAAGAATCTGTCAAAGGTATTGCGCAGAAATATGAATAAAACACCGAGAGAAATTACTTATGCAATCATTGATGAAGTAATTAAATTTTCTAAAAACGGTAAATACTCCGATGATAAAACCCTTGTGGTTATAAAGAGAGTAAAATGATATAATATTGTATTAATCAGGAGAGTAATATGCTTAATTCTGTATATCCATTTGATAATTCAGTTATTAAATTTTATGAAGAAATGAAGAACAATGAAGTAGATTCAATACTGAAATCATCCCAACATGCTTTTGAGAGTTGGAGAAAAATACCAGTTTCTCAACGAGCCGAACTTTTAAAAAACGCAGGCTCTGTTTTGCGCAATAATATTAAGGATTATTCTGAACTAATGACAATTGAGATGGGTAAACCAATTGTCCAATCCAGAGCTGAAGTTGAAAAGTGTGCTTGGGTTTGTGATTATTATTCTGAAAATGCAGAGAAATTTTTAAACGATGAAATAATTGAAACCGATGCATCAAAAAGCTTTGTCAGTTACCAGCCGCTTGGAGTAATTCTTGCTGTAATGCCGTGGAATTTTCCACTCTGGCAGGTAATACGGTTTGCCGCACCAACACTTACTGCAGGTAATACTGGTGTTCTTAAGCATTCATCCAATGTAACTGGTTGTGCACTGGCTCTCGAAGATGTTTTCAAAAAAGCTGGTTTCCCTGAAAATGTTTTCAGAACGCTGCTTATTTCTTCGAAGCATGTTAAACGGGTTATTGAAAATCCAATTATTCAGGCAGTTAGTATTACAGGAAGTGTTCCTGCCGGAAAAGCAGTTGCTTCAGCTGCCGGTTCAGTGCTAAAAAAATGTGTGCTTGAATTAGGTGGAAGTGATCCTTACGTAGTTTTTGAAGATGCTGATCTTGAATCTGCTGCCGATTTGTGTGTCATATCAAGATTAATTAACGGCGGACAAAGCTGTATATCAGCGAAACGATTTATTATTGTCGAATCGGTATTTGACAAATTTGAAAAACTTTACCTTGAAAAAATGTCAATGAAAAAAATGGGCGATCCTTTTAATGAGTCCAATGATATAGGTCCTCAGGCAAGTATTCCATTGAGAGACGAACTTCACGATCAGGTATTAAGATCAGTTAAAGCCGGAGCCAAGCTTCTGTTAGGTGGAGAAATTCCTGATGGTAATAATGCTTTCTATCCCCCAACTGTGCTAACCAATGTAATACCCGGAATGCCGGCATTCGATGAAGAATTATTCGGTCCGGTTGCAGCACTGATAAAAGCAAAAGATGCAGACCATGCAATTAAACTAGCAAATCAGACTATCTTTGGTTTAGGTGCTGCGGTATTCACTAATGATGTTAAAAATGGTGAACGAATTGCAAAAGAAGAATTGCTTGCAGGTAATTGTTTTGTAAACCAGTTTGTAAAATCTGATCCGCGATTACCTTTTGGAGGAGTTAAAGAATCCGGCTATGGCCGCGAATTATCTCCATTTGGAATTAAAGAATTTGTAAACATCAAAACCGTTTATGTTAAGTAAATTCTGGCTCTGCTTCATTTTAACTTATCGTAGGTAGGTTTTGTTACGATTACAATTTTACAATTTCTTCAAGCATTGGACTTTTACCTGAAATTTGCTTATAAAACCACTGAATACAATAACTTTTTTCTAAGGTTAATAAAGTGGATACACTAAATGTTTTTCAGCATCTTAAAATCAGTCCTGAACCGCTTTTAGAGTCAGGCGATCTTTTTACAATTCTTCAGGGACTTGGAGCAGTAATTTTTATTGGACTGCTTATTGGATTGGAACGTGAACATTCACGTTCAAAAGATCAGAAAATATTTGCCGGAATAAGAACTTTTCCTTTAATAGGAATATTAGGATTCTTAACAGCACTTACATCCTCCTTAACTTCTGATTGGGTTTATGTTGCTGTGCTGTTTGGTTTTTCCGGGCTTTTGATAACAGCCTATTTTACTGCTGCAAAAGACGGCAGACTTGGCGGAACATCTGAAGTATCAGCCTTTCTTGTTTTTATTCTCGGAACTATGGTTTATTACGGATATATACTCCTTCCGGCTATTATAGCAATTGTAATAACTATGTTTCTTTCACTCAAAATTCAGCTTCACACTTTTGTGGGTAAAATTAGCGGTGAGGACATATTTGCTACACTTAAGCTTGCAATCATTTCAATAATTATTCTTCCTTTACTTCCTGATAGAACATTTGGTCCATTTGATGTTTTAAATCCGCGCCTTATCTGGTACATGGTAATATTCATAAGCGGAATAAGTTTTGTTGGTTACTTCTTAATTAAGCTTCTTGGTAAAGATCGAGGAATAATTTTAACAGGCTTATTAGGCGGATTAGTTTCAAGCACTGCTGTTGCTTTTTCTTTATCGAAAAAAAGTGTGCTTCAGCCGCTGCTGTCATATAATTATGCAATTGGCATTGTGCTGGCTTCCACAATGATGTTTATTCGCGTTTTTATTATAGTCCTTGTTCTGAACAGTGCGTTGGTTTCTAATTTATGGATCCCGCTTTTAATTTTTACAATAGCAGGATACATAATCAGCCGAATTATGCACAAGAAAGAATCTAAAAAAGATCTAACCGAAATTGAGATCAGCAATCCATTTGAACTTCAATCGGCATTTTTATTCGGGCTTTTATTTGCCGCAGTAATCTTTGGAGCAAAAGCTGCCCAGGTTTATTTAGGCGATCAGGGAATTTATGCTGCAAGTGCACTTGCCGGTTTAACAAGTGTTGATGCAATTGTTCTTTCTATTTCGAAATTATCAACTGAAAATTTAGTTTTTCTGGTAGCTGAAAAAGCAATAATAATCTCTCTTATTTCAAATACTATTGTTAAAATTTTGATTACAATAATCTGGGGTTCTGATGAACTTAAAAAAGTTGTAATTAAAGGTCTTGGTCTAGTTTTAATCGTACCTGTTATTTATTTATTTACTCTCTTTGTTTTTTAGATGGATATAAAGTGAATAATTATAGGTTGCTAATACAATACGATGGAACAGATTACGCAGGTTGGCAGATTCAGAATGAAACCAGAACAATTCAGCAGACAATTACAGATTCTATTGAAACTGTTGCAAAAGAAAAAGTTAATTTGATCGGTTCGGGAAGAACAGATACAGGCGTGCATGCATTAGGTCAGGTTGCTAATTTCAGAATTGATGTAGAACTGGATCTATATAAATTCAGACATTCTCTCAACTCAATTCTTCCGAAGGATATATCTGTTTTATCAATAGGAAAAGTCAATGAAAATTTTCACGCAAGGTTTGATGCCAGGAAGAGAACTTATATTTATATCATTTCTAAATATAAATCACCTTTTTTCAGAAGGTACTCTTATAACTATCACACGGAGTTAAATCTCACACAACTAAACAGTCTAAGTCAATTGTTTATAGGCGTTAAAGATTACACATCATTCAGTAAAAAAAATGACGATATTGATAACAGGTTATGTGAAGTTTTTAATGCTGAATGGTATGAAAAAGATGATTTGATCGTATTTGAAATTTCTGCAAATCGATTTCTGCATGGAATGGTTAGAACTATTACAGGAACTATTTTGAAAGCATCTGAAATTCAAAACAGTAAAGAATATATTGAAAAAATATTCTCAGAAATGAACAGAGAATCAGCACCAATGGCTGTTCCTGCAAATGGATTATTTTTATTTAAGGTGCAGTACTAAATGGAAATTCTGGCAGGTCTTCACGAAAAAGTAATTCATTTTCCCATAGCCTTTCTTGCAGTTTATCCAATAATTGAATTAATTGCGCTGGTATCTAAAAAAGAATTTTTTAGTAAAGCAGCGTTTTTATTTTTGTTTATTGGTGTTATTGGTGCTCTTGCAGCAGTGCTTACAGGAAATCAGGCTTTTACAATTAACGATGATTGGAGTAAACAAAGCTTAAAAATATTCGATCAGCACGAAATTTATGCTAACATAACAATCTGGCTGTTCACAGCTTTATTGATCTTGAGATATTATTTTTCCGTTAAAAGAAAACTTACAAACTTAATTCATTTACTTATTTTATTGGCAGGATTAACCGGGCTTTATTTCATATATCAGTCTGGAAGCTATGGAGGTGAACTGGTAAAAAGTAAATATCGTAATTCTCTTATTGAAAAAACAACTTCTGACTAATTACGAATTTTTGTTAAGTATATAATTTCTTAATTTTGGATTGAAATGATAAAAGAAAAAAACATATTAATAGTTTTGATGATAGTGTTATTCAGCGGTATTGCAATTTCACAAACCAGTTCTGGCAATAAAGCTCAAGGTTTTTTTCTTGCCTTTGGTGTCGGACCAAGAGTACCGGTTTTGGATTTTTCAAATCAGAGTGACCTTGGATACGGATTTAACATAGAATTTTCCTATGCAGACACAGATGTACTCCCAATATTTTTATTCGCCACTGTAGGATTTGAACAATACCCCGGGTCGCAGGATTATTACAAAGAAACTGATTATTCAAATTTTCATACTAATTCTCTCCCGGTTACACTGGGCGGCCGTTACTATTTTTCACCGCTGATTGAGAATATTTTTCTGCTTATGCCGTTTATACAAGCATCCGCTAATTTTAATTACTACGAAAAACTTCATCAATTTAAAACTGGTTCCGGCAGAAATAATTTTTTAGAGGACAAATCAAAGTTCGGATTTGGTGCCGGTGCAGGTGTTTCAATGTTTATGATGGAATTGCTTGCATCTTATAACTATTATGAGCTTAATCAATTCGTTTCATTAGACCTGAAAGTTAGAATACCCTTATTTGTAAAATTTTAAGAGAAGAAAAATGGAATACAAAAATTTACTCCTTGAAGTCAAAGAAAATATAGCTGTTGTTACAGTAAACAGACCTGATAAACTTAATGCACTTAATAAAGAGACAATTCTCGAATTCCGGGCAATGTTCAAAGAATTAAGAGGAGCGGATAATGTTCATGTTATAATCCTAACCGGCAGCGGTGAGAAGGCATTTGTTGCAGGCGCCGATATTAAAGAGATAAACGAACTGGATGTTTTATCTGCTAAGAAATTTTCAGAGCGCGGGCAATACGTGTTCAATTACATCGAAAATATGAATAAACCTGTTATTGCTGCAGTTAATGGATTTGCACTTGGAGGCGGTTGTGAACTTGCTCTTGCTTGTCATATCAGACTTGCATCGGATAATGCAAAATTCGGGCAGCCGGAAGTTAATCTTGGAATCATTCCTGGTTACGGTGGAACACAAAGATTAACTCGTTTAATTAACTCAGGAAGAGCTATGGAAAGCATTTTAACAGGTGATATGATAGATGCAAATGAAGCCTTAAGAGTTGGATTAGTAAACCATATTTATCCGCAGAATGAATTAATGAATAAAACATTTGAAATGGCAAAGAAGATTGCGTCTAAAGGTCAGAATGCAATTCGTTTTGCTATTAAAGCCGTTATTGCTGCAAACCAGGTTTCGGCTAAAGAAGGTCAGAATTATGAAGCAAGTCTTTTTGCACTTTGTTGCGGAACTGAAGACTTTAAGGAAGGTACATCTGCTTTTCTTGAAAAGCGTAAGCCAGAGTTCAAGAACAAGTAATTTTTGTTAAAAGAATTTGATGAACACACAACAGAGAATACTTGCTTCACTTTTTATTTTGGCAATTCTTTTACTTGCAGCTAATATTTTAGTTGGAAAAGTTTTCCAAACTGAAAACACAATTATATCACCTCGATCACTTTCTGCCGAAGAAGTTGATTCACTCTTTCTAACTGCTTTTGAGAGTTTTGGTCTGGAACCTTCTTTTGTTAAAAAACAAAAAATTAAAGAAGTAAAAATTGATTCTGATTATCCTTCTTACTCTTTTAATTTGCCTGGCGATTTACCAATACCGGTATTTATATCTGAACTTAATGAATTGTTCGCATCTTTTAATGCAGAAGTGCTTTCATTGGAAAAGAAAAATTCAGGAACAACATTGATAACTATATTTTCTGAAAATGAAATTAAACTTGCCGCCAGTGCAGACTATAATCGTGAGCTGAAAAGAGAATCTGCAACAATCGGATTTTTAATTCACATTAATGATAATACCAGCAAAGCAGATATAGATAATTTAGTTAATATACCAGAACCTTTTTCATTACTATTCACTCCATCTTTAGTTATGAAGTCCTTTATTTCAGCTAATGGAAATTCAAACAGGCAATTTGCATTGCTGTTAGGTGATGAAACGATTGATCTGGATTTTAAATTTGATTCCGGGTATTCAGAGCGCAGATTAAAAAGTTCTGTGCGGAATTTGCTTGGAGCTTTTTCTAAAGCTGTATTTTTTGTAATTGACGACAATTCATCTTTTTCCAACTCAAAAGTTTATCCATTTATTGAAAAAGAATTTATAGACAGAAAAATTAAACTTGTTAACAAAAGTGAACTTAATCTTATATCAGGTTCTGTGTCAAATGTCGCAGATCAATTTAAAGATATGCTGAATACAGCGTACAATGATTCTTCCATTTTACTAATGTGCACTCCCGAAGATTTTACAAACCTTCTTCCGGAAATAAGAAGTTTCAGGAAAATCGGGTACAAATATACCGTGCCCTCAGAAATACTTCTTAACAATTAGATTCTTTAACTTCAGATAATACTTAATACAGTATATATTTATAATCTGGTAGTGTGATGAAATTAGTCAATGAATAAAAACTAAAGTATTTTTCCTTTATCATCAACCTCAATAATATCCATTCCGGTTGTCTTTAACGAATCCTCCAGTTTGTTTTTATCACCAACGATCACACAAAAAGCATTATCCGGCAGAATCAAGTCCTGAGCAGCTTTTTTAATTAGTTCAGATGATACACTGCTTACATTATCAATATAACTATTAAAAAAGCTGTTCGGCAGTGAATGGATTACTTTAGTTGCAAGATTTCCAGTTATCTGCCGGTATGTTTCAAAGTTTGAAGGAAACTTTTTTATGATGGATGATTTTGCAAATTCAAGCTCTGCATCTGAAACGCCATTTCTGATATTTTCAAGTTCAGAATATATCTCATTTATTGCATCAACAGTATTCTCATTGCTTACCGATGTGGAAACATAAAAAAATGCGGAATCTTTAAAGTAATTAAAATTTGAAAATGCCCCGTAAGTGTAACCCTTGGCTTCCCGCAAATTAAGATTTATTCGGCTTGTGAATTGTCCGCCTAAAATTGCATTTAATAACAACCTTGGAAAGAAGCTATAGCTGTTTCGTTTAACCGAAGAATGACCTATCCTTATTTCACTTTGAACTGAATCTTTTTTATTAAACAAGAATATTTTTTTCTTTTCAAATTTATTATCATAAGTTAAATCTGTTCTCTCCACTGATGAGTTCCAATCATTAAAGTAGTTTTGTATAACTTTTATAAAATCTTCAAATTTAGAATTACCAGCAGCAACAAGATTCGAATTGGAAGGAGAAAACTTTCCGGAATAATATTTTTTAAGATCATCGATTTCAAGGTTTTCAATGTCTTCAATATAACCTAATGAAGGATATGCGTAAGGATTGCTTTGACTAAAGACCAGATACTCCAATATTCTTTGAGCAGTAAAATCCGGTTCATCAGAAAGTTGTAAAAGTCTTGTTAAAACTTTACGCTTCTGCCTTTCGAAATCCAGGTGTCTGAAGTCTGGTTTTAATAGGACTTTAGAAAATAAATTGAGTGAACTTTCAAGCTGTTCAGTTAGTGTTTGGAGTTTAAGGTTAATTGATTCATCATCGGAATTAACTGTAAAATTTGAACCAAGAGTATCAAAACCATCACTAATTTCCAGAGCAGATAAGCCATCGGCACCTTCATCTAAAACCATTGAGGTAAGATTAGATAATCCCTTTTTACCAGCCTGATCAAATTTACTGCCGCATTCAATCATCAGATTTAATCTTGTTACAGGCAGTTTTTCTTTTTGAATATATATTATTCTCAATCCGTTATCGAGGGTTACTTCCTGGATTTCTGGAAGGTTAAAAAAAAGTTCTTTCTCAGATTCAGGTTTTACTTTTCTGTTTATCATCATTTGTTCTTTTTATTTGATATTACTCTCAACTCCACAAATGGGCTTGAAAGATATTTTCTGCAAACATCAGCTACATCTTTATTATTGATATTATTATAACGCAGCAGATCAAAATTAAATTTATTCGGCTCATTTAAATAAAAATTGTACATATTTAAACGGTCTGCGATATTATCAAGGCTTTGCATAGAATAAATATAACTGGCCTTAATTCCATTTTTAGTTTTTATGAGTTCTTTATCTTCAACACCACGGTTTATAACCGTTTCTATTTCATCAAAAATAATTTTATTAATTCTGTCTAGTGAAACACCAGGTTTTGCAGTGGAAATTATCATGAACATACCGCCAAATTTTCCGGAAAATTGGAATGCAGAAACATCCTGCGAAATCTCCTCATCGAACACCAGTCTTTTGTGTAATCTTGAATTTTTTGAGCCGCTGAGTATATCCGCCAGAACGTCAAGTGTAGGGTCATCATTAGTATAAATTTTATCGGTATGCCAGGCAAGATATAATCTGTCGAGCTGGACATTATCCAAATGTTCAATAATAATATTTTTGTTTATTCTAAAATCAGTTATGGCTGGTTCTTTTTTTTGAACAGAGGGTATTATAGAACCAAAATATTTATCAATCAGATCTTTTGTTTTATTTAATTCAATATCACCGGCAATTACTAATGCGGCATTATCTGGAGTATAATGCACCCTGAAAAAATTCTGCACATCCTCGAGCGTATAATTTTTTATATCATCAAGATATCCGATTGTAGCCCAGCTGTATGGATGGCCCTCAGGATACAAATTTTTTAGAACTAATTCCCAGGCTAATCCGTATGGTTGATTGTCGTATCGTTCAAGCCGTTCATTAGCAACAACACTTTTCTGGTTATCCAGTTTTTCCTTTGTAAGGGCACTTAAAAAATAGCCCATTCTATCTGATTCAAGCCACAAAGCCAATTCAAGTGAGTTTGAAGGCAGTTTTTCGTAGTAATTTGTTCTATCAAAATTTGTTGAACCATTTAATGTTCCGCCAGCTTCCTGAATATATCTGAAATGCATTTCTTTCGGAACATTTTCAGAACCTTGAAACATCATATGCTCGAATAAGTGAGCAAGTCCTGTTTTACCTTTTTCCTCATAGGCTGATCCGACTTTATACCAGATGTTTACCGATACTAAGGGCAGGGAAGTATCTTTATGTAAAATAACTTCAAGACCGTTGTTAAGTTTATATTTTTCGTAGGGGAGATTTAATAATTTCATTCTTATAAGATTTGTTAATAATTCACATTAAAATGATTAAAACATTTATAATAATAAATAATTCTTTCAGATTTTTTTTACTTTAAAGAGTGCACATACCTGGTTAATACACTTTTAGCAAAGTTTGAATTCGTTCCAGTTTACCATCAATATTTTGTTTTGGTTTGATATTAAGAATATTACACAACAAAGGATAAATATCTATATTAAGTATAGTTCCGGTCTTATATCCTTCCTTAAAGGATGGTCCTATTGCATAAAAAACACCATGCATATCAATATGAAAGTTATCATAACCGTGATTACCTAAACTGGATTTATCACTGTAATACCCGGACGAAGTTTTATTAGTTACTAATGACCATCCCGGATCCGCAATAATAATTATTTCAGCCAGCAGGTGAGATGCTGAAAGATTATAATGCTGCGGTATTTCATCTTTCAAGTAAACTCTATAATTATTTTGCTTTTCTTTTAGTTGATGATAAATCAAATCTATATTATCATTCTCAGGATAGATAAACATAAAGGGTCCATCGTCCATACTTTTATAAGAACTGTTGGAAATTATCTCATCAACATTAATAACTCTTTGATTTGATATTTCATTCATTCCGTGGTCTGAAACTACAATAATGTTAGTGCTATCTAATAGTTTAATTTCCTTCAGCTTTCCAAACAGTATGTTCAACAATGAGTCCAGACTCATAACTGTTTTATTTATTCCCTCAGAATTAGGACCGTATTTGTGTCCATATGTATCTGATGCATCAAAATAAAGTGTAATGAACTTAGGTCTTTCATTATGCGGCAGTTTAAGCCATTCAATAACTCCCTCAATTCTTTCCATATATGGACGATCATGATCATAGTAATGGAAATAGTTTGGCCTTCTATACTCAATATCAATTTCTGAACCCGGCCAGAAATAACTGGCGGTTACTATTCCTTGTTTTCTGGCAGTTTCCCATATTGCCTCACCTTTATACCAGCGGCTGTTTTCAACTGCTGCCCTGTTGCTTAAAGAAAAATATTCATCAAAAAACGGATCATACAAATTATTCGATATCAATCCGTGATTTTGCGGATAAAGACCTGTAACAATGGAATAATGATTTGGAAATGTTTTAGAAGGAAATGAGGGCTGCAGTGATAAAGCCGAACTACCCTTCTCCGAAATCATTTCAAAAGTTGGTGTTATGCCTCTATTCGGATAATCCCATCTGAATCCATCGAAGGAAATAAGAATATTATAAGGAGTAAAATTCTGTGCAATTGAGGTGGAAAAAAATAATATTACTATCAGTAAAAATTGCCGAAAGAACGATGAATAAACTTTCATAAAAAATCTCAAAATCTGTAAAAAGAATACCACAAAAATAGCTTATTTTTACCTCTTTTTCAGATTCATATGTTAAGAGAATATTATTTTTAAAATAAAACTTGCATGACTACTATATTATTCAAGATATTTACAGTTGTTGATTAAAAATTTTGCTCTAAAAACATGACTGAAGCCTACAACTATTTCTGCTCAAATAATTATCCAATCATTTATAATTTAATTTATTCATTAATTAAGGAGATACTATGAAAAAACACTTTACTATCCTTAGCATCTTTGCAGCAATTCTGCTCGGAGTATTTGTGTCGAATATTCCTGTTCAGGCGCAAGGTTTAACAACTGCTGCATTGAACGGAACTATTATTGATGCTAAAGGCGAAGCATTACCAGGTGCAAATGTACTTGTGGTGCACTTACCATCTGGTACTCAATACGGAACCACAACCCGTCTTGATGGTAAATTTAACGTTCAGGGTTTAAGACCCGGTGGACCATACAGAATAACAGCTTCCTATGTTGGTTATCAATCCCAACAGTTGGAAGAAAGTTATCTTGAATTGGGTCAGAATTTAACAGTTGATTTCGTACTTCCCGAAAGTGCAATTGAATTCGGTGAAGTTACAATAACTGCAGAGAGAGATGCGTTATTCTCATCATCAAGGACAGGTTCTTCACAGCATGTTTCCAGAAAACAGGTTGATGATGTACCAACAATCAGCAGAAGATTTCAGGACTTCTCAAAGTTGTCGCCTTTATTTTCAGGAACAAATCTTCAGGCTGCAGGTCGTAGCAACAGATACAACAACATTCAAATAGACGGTACTCAGTACAATGACCTTTTCGGTTTAGGTAGTAGTGGTACTCCAGGTGGACAGGCAGCTGCCAATCCTATTAGTCTTGATGCTATTCAGGAATTCCAGGTTGTTATTGCTCCTTATGATGTCCGCTTTAATAGTTTTACGGGCGGTGGTATAAATGCAATCACGAGGGCTGGAACTAATAAATGGACAGGTTCTGCTTACTTCTATGGTCGTAATCAGGATTTAGTCGGTAAAAGTCCTACAGACAGAGACCAGGTTAAATTTGAAGAATTCGAAGAGTACCAGGTTGGTTTCCGTCTAGGAGGTCCAATACTTGAAGATAAAATTTTCTTCTTTGTAAATGGAGAACTTACTCAGGATACCAGACCTTCTGAAAACGTTTCACTATCTGCCAGGGCAAGTAATGATTCTTTAGCCAGACGGATGGCAAGTATCCTTCAGGAAAGATGGGGAATAAATCCCGGTACTTATTTAAATTCAGATATTGACAGACCAAGTAACAAAATATTTGCAAGATTAGATTTTAACCTTTCAAGAGACCATAAATTAACTTTACGTCATAATTTCGTTGATGCAAGTAATGATATTCTTGCTAGTCGCAGTGCTACTAACAGACTTTCTTTCGACAGTTATGCTTATAGATTTAACTCAATGACCAATTCTACTGTCGCACAGCTGAACAGCAAATTTGGTGATAAAATGGCTAATGAATTAATTATTGGCTATACGAGTATAAGAGATGACAGAAGTGGAAGGGATGGAGCAGATATACCTGAAATTGAAGTGAGAGAATCTGGTTTAACAATGACTGCTGGACCTGATAGATTTTCTTCTGCTAACGAACTAGATCAGGATATACTCGAAGTCACCAACAACTTCTCATATTTCGCTGGTGATCATATATTAACAGTAGGTACACATAATGAATTCTTTTCTTTCAGGAACCTATTTATAAGATCATTTTTCGGTTATTATGTCTTCAATAGTTTGGCTGATCTGGATGCAGGTAATGTCGCTGATTATCAAAGAGCTTTTGCCAGAGATCCGAACGATCCTAAGAAATCTGCGGAGTTTAGTGTTGCTCAATTCGGATTCTATCTGCAGGATGAGTGGACTGTTACACCAAGATTGAGATTAACATTTGGTATTAGAGTTGATATTCCAACATTCCCTGAATCACCTGAAAAAAATGACTCAGTGTCTGCCTACTTCCCCGGCTATTCAACCGAAGATATTCCAAGTGGAAATTTATTGTGGTCACCAAGACTTGGATTTAACTACGATGCTACCGGAGACAGAACAACTCAAATTAGAGGCGGACTTGGAATTTTTACAGGCCGTATTCCATACGTATGGATGTCAAATAATTATGGGAATACTGGAACTTTATACGCTGAAGTAAGAGGAAGTGGTGTCGATTTTATTACTGATGTTAATAATCTTCCTGGCCCAGGTGATTTTGGATTATCAGCAAACTTTAGATCAGAAGTAAACCTAGTTGATCCAAACTTCAAGATGCCTCAGCTCCTGAGATTCAATCTTGGCGTAGATCAGCAATTACCTTTGGGAATTGTCGGAACTTTTGAATTCCTTTACTCACACGCAATTAATGATCTGATTTATACAAAAGTTAATCTTAATCCACAATCAGATGAAGATCCTGATGATGGAAGACCAATATTTGGTGGTACCAACAGCGGTGGAGGTAACTTTTTTGATATGCTCTATCTTACAAATACAAGCTTAGGTTATCAATATAACTTTGTTGCTCAATTTCAGAGAAATGTTGCCCGAGGTTTAGGATTTAATACAGGTTATGTCTTTGGTAGAGCTTATGATGAAAACAGTGTTACATCATCACAGGCAAGATCACAGATGAGATATAATCCTATTGATGGAAATCCAAATGCTCCAAGGCTAACCACATCTCTTTATGAAGTTGCGCACAGAATTTATGCTTCAGTTTCTTATACTGCTGAATTCTTCCAGAATGCACCAACTACCTTCTCTGTTTTCTATAATGGACAAAGTGGTCAGCCATTTTCTTATATAGTTAGAGGAGATATGAATGGTGACGGATTTGATTTCAATGATCTTTTCTACATACCAAGAAACTCAAGTGAGATACTTCTGGGTACAATTTCTGGTGGTGCTTATGTTCCTGCTTCAGATGCTGACTATGAAATGTTGTTCAGTTTCATTGAAAACGATCCTTATCTAAGTCAGAATAAAGGTAAGATTGCTTTAAGAAATGGAGCAAGAAATCCTTGGACAGATGTATTTGATTTAAGAATTGCTCAGGATATTCCGATTTACGGAACACACAGAATACAGCTTACTTTTGATATTCTAAATGTTCTCAATCTTCTTGATAACACACTTGGCTGGCAAGAATCTGTATTTAGTACTTATAATATAGTTAATTATCGAGGTCGTGTAGGTGGAAGAGCTGTTTACAGCTTGGATACCGGTGGACAGAGTAATCCATTTGCTCCTGATAATATAAACTCACGCTGGGCTATGCAGTTCGGTTTGAGATATGCCTTCTAAAAAGATCGACTGGTCTTAAGACTAAAAAGCCCTTAGAGATTTCTAAGGGCTTTTTTATTGATTAAGTATAATTTTTAATATTTACTTTAATATAAAAGTTTCAAAATTCTATCCGGCCTTATTGATCCTAATAATTTAAATAGCTGTGAAAAAGGAATATCTCTATCCCACGAAAACAATGTAATAAAAGCTTCACCTACCACTAAATCTCTTGGTACAAATCCCCAGGATCGGCTATCCTGACTGTTATCTCTGTTATCTCCCATCATAAAGTAATAATCTTCTTTAAAGATATAAGATGATACAGGCATATCATTAATGGTAACAACATTATTTTTTACATCAACTACTCTTTTGCCATACTCCCTGTCAATTGTTGTTCTCCATTGTTCAACATTATAAATGTTAAGCGGTATTTTCATTCCTTTATTGGGGATAACAAGTGGACCATAATTGTCTCTGTTCCATGGCATATCTTTAGGAAATATATCATATTCTTTATAGCCTTTTGGCAATGGTTTCATATTATTTCTGTTGTAAGAGTCATAGTACTTAATGAATGACGGGCGCCAGAATTCTTTTCCGTTCACAAAAACAACTTTGTCGATTATTTCTACTGTATCGCCCGGAGTACCGATGCAGCGTTTAACATAATTTATTCCTTTTTCATTCGGTACCAGTTGATCCCTGTCCCCGGGGTATTCAAAGACTACAATATCTTTTGGTTTCGGATCTTTAAATGCAGGAAGACGAACGTAAGGAAGTTCAATTTCAGTAAACGGAATATATTTAGGTGAAGAAGAACCGTATATGAATTTGTTAACAAGCACAAAGTCACCAACAAGAATAGTGTCTTCCATCGAACCTGTTGGTATTCGTGTATTCTGAATAATAAAAGTGATAATAAAGAAGGCAGCTATAGCAGCAAATAAAAGCTGCTTAAAAAACTCTTTTACTTTTTCAGTAAAAGTTTTTGGTTTTTTTTCTTCTTCCTTTGGCTTCGGTCTAAAAAACTTTTTTAATTTTTCTCGAAATGACAAATTGATTCTCCATAATATTAGTTTTTCAATAAATTCAGTTTAGTAATTAATCTTTTTCTTTTAATAATTCTTTTTTTAGTAATTCATTAACTATTCCAGGATTTGCTTTACCCTTGGTTTTCTTCATTATCTGACCGACTAAAAATCCATAAACTTTTTCATTTCCGCTAAGATAGCTTTCCACCTGAGTTTTATTTGAATCAAGAACCTCCAGAATTATTGCGGTTATCTCGCTTTCATCCGAGATCTGAACAAGATTATTTCCTTTAATAATTTCTTCCGGATCTTTTTCATCATTGATCATATCCGGAAAAATTTCTTTGGCAATTTTATTGCTTATAGTACCATTCTTAATGAGGTTTATCAGCTTGCCAAGATTTTCGGGTTTTACACTAAAATCTTTTATGCTGATTTTTTTTTCGTTAATTGCTCCCAGCACTTCACCCATAACCCAGTTGCTTGCAGTTTTAAAGTCATCTGTTATGCTGATAACTTTTTCATAGTAGTCAGCTAAATCTGCTGATTGTGTTAAAACGTCAGCATCATAAAAGGGAAGGGAATAAACATTAATAAATTTCTCAAGTTTTAAATCTGGTAATTCAGGTATTATTAACTTGATCTCTTCGTTCCAATTGTCATCAACCACAATAGGAATTAAATCGGGATCCGGAAAATATCTGTAATCGTGAGCTTCTTCTTTGGAACGAAGCGGATGAGCTTCACTCAAATCTGCGTTCCAGGATAAAGTTTGTTGGATAATTTCTTCTCCATCCTCAATAGCTTCAATTTGTCTTTTTACTTCATACCCAATTGCTCTTTCGACATTTCTAAATGAATTCAGGTTCTTAATTTCAGTTTTTGTGCCTAATTTTTGCGAACCTATAGATCTGATGGAAACATTTGCATCACATCTTAAAGAACCCTCTTCCATATTCCCGTCACAAATTCCCAGATATAAAAGAATTTGTTTCATTTTAGCAAGGTATAAATAAGCTTCTTCCTGTGTTCTGATATCCGGTTCACTAACAATTTCAAGAAGTGGAACTCCGCACCGGTTTACATCAACTAAAGTTGCTGAACTTTGATCGTGAATTGATTTTCCAGCATCTTCTTCCATATGAATTCTGGTTATTCCTATTCTCTTTTTGCTTCCATCTTTTTTTCTGATTTCTAAATAACCGTTTTCACAGATTGGCAGTTCATATTGAGAGATCTGGTAGCCTTTGGGAAGATCCGGATAAAAATAATTCTTTCTGGCAAAAACAGAATTTTGATTAATTGTACAGTTCGTTGCTATTCCCATAAGGATTGAAAACTCGACAACTTTTCTACTAAGAACGGGTAGAACTCCGGGATGTCCAAGACAAACAGCACATACATTGCTATTGGGTTCATTACCGAATTTGGTTGAGCAGCCGCAAAAAATTTTTGTTTTTGTGAGCAGTTGTGCGTGAACTTCTAGTCCGATTACTGCTTCATATCTGGAATCCATTTACTCAATTGTTGTTTAAGACTGCCAAATATATGAAAGAATGAATACATTAAGAAAGAATAATTTATGGTAGATGCAGTTCAATTAGTTTATAGTGAAGCGGAAAGTTCATCTTGAAATGCAACTTTATCTAATTCTGAAATTACCCTGGCTTTAACACTATCAAACTTAACTATTAAGTCTTTTTTTACCGGATAAGAGGGGGGATTTTTTTCTTTATACGGATCAACCTGCACCCCGTTTTTCCAGAACCGGAAACAGAGATGCGGACCGGTTGCTAATCCGGTACTTCCAACAAATCCAATTACCTGTCCCTGCGAGACTCGTGTTCCTTTTTTAATACCTTTAGCAAAGCGGGACATATGAAGGTACTGAGTTGAGTATGTAGTGTTATGTTTAACTTTTACATGGTTACCGTTACCTCCCGAGTATCCTGCTTCAACCACAACACCATCGCCAACAGTTCTAATCGGTGTACCGTGCGGCGCAGCATAATCAGTTCCCAGATGAGGTTTATTTCTCTTTAAAATAGGATGAAATCTGTTTTTACTATAGCGGGAACTAATTCTTGAAAATTCAAGCGGAGCTTTTAGAAAGGCTTTCCTTAAGCTGTTTCCGTCCTGATCAAAATATTGAAACACACTATCCTGTTCGAATGGGATGGCAAAATACTCCAGCCCTTTATGATCAAAGTAAGCACCAAGTATTTCACCGGTTCCAATTATTTTATCACCAACCAGTTTTTCTTCATAGATAACTTTGAAGCGGTCACCTTTTTGAATTGCATAAAAATCCACCTGCCAGGCAAATATTTGGGAAAGTTTAACGGCAAGTTCAATACTTGCACCGTTCTCAGAAAGTGAAGCAAATAATGAGTGGGATATTGATGCTGAAAAATTATTTGTTCGTATTTCTACCGGTTTAGAATCTTCATAGATGTAAACTGAATCATTAAGATCAAAAACTATGAAATTAATATTATCTTTTTGATATACAAGGTATTTGAGCTGTGAAAGAGAATCATCACTCACATAGGAATGAAATGGTCTGCCCACTCTAATAGATCTTACATTAAAAACATTCTGTGCGCTGGAAACCACTTGCTCCAGGGTAAAATCACCAAGGTTAAAAGAGTTTAGAATATCAGATAATGTCTGGTTTCGCTGAACATCTTTTATTGTTTCGATTAATTCAAAATCATTAAATCCAAACTGGTTTAATTGAATATCTTCTTCAATAATTGGAGAGATGATCTCTTCCTTATTCGAATTAATGAAAGTTCTGGTAATTACAATTCCAAAGAGAAGAATTACTGCTGAATAAAATATAATAAGAAAGTATGAGTCTTTTTCTTTGATCTTCATTAACTAAACAACTATATGTAAAACAATTGATTTAAAATAAAAATATCTCTAAAGTATTACAATGCAATAGCAGAATTGTCAAATAAAAATAGCAGGCAGGATTTTATCTCATCTTATGATTATTTATTTTCAAATAAACAAAAAAAATGACTACGAAACATGTTACCGGATTAATCACCGGACTGATATTTTTCCTGACCATAATATTATTTGTTGAATTAGATTCGTCAAAACCGGAGATAACCAAAATGGCTGCAGTTGCTGTGCTTATGGCAACTTTATGGATCACGGAGGCAATTCCACTTGCTGCAACTGCACTTGTTCCGCTTATTTTATTTCCATTACTTTCTCTTTTACCGGGTGAAGAGATTGCCGGGGCTTATATCAATTCTGTTATCTTTTTGTTTTTAGGAGGATTTTTAATAGCTATAGCAATGGAAACGTGGGGGCTTCATAAACGGATAGCTCTGAAAATAATCTCTGTTTTTGGCGGAACACCAAACTCAATAATTATAGGATTTATGCTAGCCGCTGCTTTTCTTTCTATGTGGATTAGCAATACAGCCACAGCAGTTATGATGCTTCCAATAGCGCTTTCCATTATCATTAAGCTTGAAGATCAATTCGGTAAAGAAAAAACCTCAAATTTTTCCAAAAGTCTATTACTCTCTATTGCATATGCTTGTTCACTGGGAGGTTTAAGTACTTTGATAGGCACACCTCCTAATCTGGCGTTAGTACGAATCTATAAAATCATTTATCCCGGAGCACCGGAAATTTCATTCGGTTCCTGGATGATATTAAGCATCCCAATTGCACTTTTAATGCTTGGTTTTTCAGCGGTACTTATTATTAAAATTTTCTTTAAAGTTGATAAATCATTAAGAATTGAAAAAGAATTCATTGCCGAAGAATATAAAAAACTAGGTCCTCCTTCTTTTCAGGAAAAAGCGATTGGAGTAATTTTTATATCCACTGCACTTCTATGGATTTTTAGGACCGACCTGAATTTTGGATTTCTATTGATCCGTGGTTGGTCTTCATTATTTTCAGTACCTTATTATATTGATGATGGTACCATTGCTGTTACTATGGCATTCATTCTTTTTCTTATACCGTCAAAAGATAAAAAAAACAAAAGAACAATTCTGGATTTTAATTCATTTGAAAAGGTACCATGGAGTATCATTCTATTATTCGGAGGTGGATTTGCGCTTGCAAGCGGATTCAGTAATTCGGGTTTATCATCATATATAGGCAGCCATTTAAGTTCATTCAGTCATCTCAGTCCTGTATTGATAATATTGTTCGCTGCATTTATAATGAACTTTTTAACTGAACTAACTTCCAATACTGCAACAACACAAATGATATTACCAATTTTGGCAGCAGTTTCAGCTGCAATAGGAATTCATCCTTTACTGCTTATGATTACAGCAACACTTTCAGCATCAATGGCATTTATGCTTCCTGTTGCAACACCGCCAAATACAATAATATTTGCCAGCCGCAGAATAAAAGTTTTTGATATGGTTAAAGCGGGATTTACTCTAAACATAGTAGGTGTAATTGTTGTAACAGTTCTGGTTTACCTGCTTGGCAGTTACATTTTTGATTTATCTGTATTTCCGGATTGGGCTAAATAATTTTCGGTTATTTTTCTTTGGATAATTATTAGGCTTAACACTTAAAGTTCATAAAAACAAAGATCTATAATTTTATCATAAATTAAGTTATTGCATTTTTATCAATTTACTAATAAGTTCTGAACAATTATTTTAATTCTACTTTTAATGAAAAGTTCAATAATTATTTTTATTTATTTCTTACTCATATCTGCTTTAACTACATCCTGCAGACTGGATGTTGTTGAACCCGAACCTTTTGATATTGAAATAAACCAACCTTTTCAGGAGAACCGGCTGAATTATCTTAATTATGAGCTTAACGCAGAGAATTTTTCTACATCGGCAGTTATTCCTTTAAACTTTAGTGTAAGCAAAGCAACACTGAACTTAACCTTAATTGGGCATTCAAATGGTGAAGTAAAAGTTGAAATAAAGGATATGGGACAATCCATTGTATTCAGAACAGAATTATCGGATAATTTACCAGCTTACACCAGGCCGCTAAATGAACCACATCAGTCTTTACTGACTATTACTCCTAATAGTTTTAGCGGTAAACTTAGAATTCGTATAACCCCAAGAATCGAATAAAAAATATACTATCTTAAATGTGGATTAAATTCTTACTTTCACTATTTTTGCACGTTTAACAATTATGTTTCATTAATTCGAAACTAAGTCATTAAAATCCAATAATTGATCAGAGTAACTAAATATAAGCTGAAGAGAGGGGAATAGTAATTATGAGATCTCCATTAAGTTCATTTCTGCATTATTCCGAAAATAGTTCGCGTGGAATATTAACAAGAGACCAGATGGAGGAAAAATATAAATGGAATCTGGCTGATATTTATAATTCAGATTCAGATTGGGAAGCTGACTTTAAATGGGTTGAGACTAATATTCTTCGATACAAAGAATTTGAACGTAAATTATCATCTGATCCGGAATTACTCCTTGCCTGCCTTAAATTTGATGATGTATTAAGCTCTAAAGTTGACAGACTTTATCTTTATGCAATGCTCGCAAAAGATAGTGATATGCGTGTTACTAAATATCAGGGTATGGATGACAGAATTAAAAGTCTTTACGCTAAAGCTTCAACAGCCTCATCATTTATTAAGCCGGAACTGCTAAGTATGGATGAGCAAATATTGATGGAAATGATAAATGAAAACAAACATCTCAGGATTTATAAACATGCTATTGAAGATCTTCTAAGGACTAAAAATCATACCCTGACAAAAGAACTTGAGGAAATTCTTGCTTTGTCTGGAGAAATTGCCCAGAACCCCTACAATACATTTTCAATATTTACAAATGCCGATATAAAATTTCCGGTAATTAAAGATGATGAAGATAACAATGTTGAGATGTCACATGCCAGATACTATGCTGCACTTTATTCAAAGGACAGGGCTTACAGGGAAAGAGCTTTTAAGGCTTATCTAATTCCTTATAAAAGTTATGTAAACACATTTTCAGTATTGTTTAATGGCAATTTAAAAACAAATATTTTTTATGCTAATGCAAGAAAATATAAATCAGCTCGCGAAGCATCGCTTAATAAAAACAACATTCCTCTATCTGTTTATGATAATCTTATAGATGCAGCTGGAAAAAATCTTGCTCCAATGTACAGATGGGCGGAAATGAAAAAGAAGATTCTTGGCATCTCAGAACTTCATCCGTATGATGTTTATGTTACGTTGTTTGAGGATGCCGATAATAAAAAATATCCATATGATGAATCAACGAAAATTGTGCTTAATTCGCTTCAGGCTATGGGCAGCGATTACCTTAATTCACTAAAAACAGCTTTCGAAAACAGGTGGATTGATGTTTATGAAACCCAGGCAAAAAAGAGTGGTGCCTACTCTTCAGGTACAACATTCGGCGTTCATCCTTATGTTTTATTAAACTGGACAGATTTATTGAACGACGTTTTTACACTGACTCACGAGATGGGGCATAATATGCATTCATATTATACAGGGCTGACTCAGCCATATACTTATGCAAATTACTCAATATTCCTTGCGGAAGTTGCTTCAACATTCAATGAATCACTGCTCCTGGATTTTTTAATTAGCAAGTCAGACTCAAAAGCTGAAAAATTGTATCTTCTTGAAAAATACTTAAATAACATCACTTCTACTTTTTACCGACAGGTTATGTTTGCTGAGTTTGAAATGCAGGCATATGATAGAACTGAAAAAGGAGAAGCATTAACGCAAGATGTTCTTTCTAAAATGTATAAAGAAATTTATCAGAAATACTGGGGACCAGCTATGGTAGTTGATGAAGAGGAAGAATTTACCTGGGCGCGAGTACCTCACTTCTATTATAATTTTTATGTTTATCAGTATGCAACAGGATTCGCAGCTTCGCAGGTTCTTGCAAACCTTGTAAAAAATAATGGGAAAGAATACATAGAAAAATATCTTAATTTTCTTAAAGCCGGCAGCTCAGATTATCCAATCAATATATTGAAGAAAGCAGGTGTTGATATGAACTCACCTGAACCAGTTCTTGCTGTTACGAAAAAAATGAATGAGATTCTTGATGAAATGGAATTATTATTAAATCAATAAATAAGAACGGATAATGAATGAAAGTTTATTCAAAAAAAGCTCTCAACGAATTTAATCAATCACTTACTTATGATGATATTAGTCTTATTCCCACAGAAATTTCAAGAATAAAATCCCGAAACGAGGCTGAAACAAACTGTACTTTTCTTGGATTAAAACTTACTGTTCCAGTTATATCCAGTCCGATGGATACAGTCACCGGTATGGATATGGCTAAAGAGTTAACAAATCTCGGATGTCTTGGAATCCTGAATCGGTTTGATTCTTCACTTGATGAAGTTTTGTCCAACGGTAAAAGTGTCAGAGGAATAAGAGGGGTATCAATATCTTTAAATAATGATCTCAAAGCTATTGAAAAACTGGTTTTACGAAAATATGTGATATGTATTGATACAGCTAATGCGAGTAATAAAGTTGTACTTAAAAAAACTGAGCAGATCAGGAAGAAATTTCCTGAAGCAAAATTAATAGTTGGTAATATTGCTCATGGTGCAACACTTCAACAGCTTGAAGATGCAGGAGCCGATGCAGTAAGAGTTGGTATTGGAAGCGGAAGTGTTTGTACTACCTCAATTCAAACAGGTATTGGCATAGGCCAGGTTTCCTCCTTATTGAATACATATTTTTCAAGAAATGAAAAAAAACTTAAGATAAAAATTATCGCCGATGGAGGTATAAAATCTCCGGGTGATGCTGCAAAAGCGATCGCTCTTGGTGCAGATGTGGTAATGCTTGGCCGAATGCTTTCCGGTACTAGAGAAACTCCCGGCGAAGTAATAAAATACAAAGGCCAGCTTTGGAAAAAGTACAGGGGTTCTGCATCTTTTGGTGTTAAGATGAGAAATGAATTCATTGAGGGTGAGGAGACAATGGTTGCATACAAAGGTGCTGTAAAAAATGTTATCGATGCAATATCTGATGGATTAAAAAGCTCAATGAGTTATATGAACTGTCTTAACATCAGTGAACTCAGGAAAATTGATACTTTTGCTATTTTGAGCAACAGTTCTTACCTGGAAAGATTACCAAAGATCTGATTGTGAAATTATAATGACTCCAGCTAACGGGTTCTCGTTAATAATAATAATATTAACCCTGGTTGGAGTTGCAATAGGAAGATATCCGGTCTTCAGAATGAACCGAGCGACTATCGTTCTTGTCGGTTCTACGATTCTGATCATTACAGGTGCAATAAGCTTAGATCACGCATATAAAGCAATTGATCTTGATACTATTGTATTGATCTTTGCGATGATGATATTAAATATCAATCTTCGTATTGCCGGATTTTTCAGCCTGATCACTTCCAGTATTACAAAATTAGCTGGTACTCCTTTGCAATTATTACTCCTGGTAATTTTCACATCAGGTATTTTATCCGCACTATTTTTAAATGATACTATTGTTTTAATGCTTACTCCGCTCATTCTTGAAATTGTTATTGCATTAAGATTAAACCCTATGCCTTACCTTATGGCTTTGGCAACTGCCGCAAATATTGGATCAGCTGCCACCATCGTGGGTAACCCGCAAAACATGCTTATAGGAACTTCTTCCGGTATAAGCTTTAATGATTTTTTTATATAACTATTTCCGGCATCTTTTGCTGGTCTTATTATTATATGGCTAATAATTTATATCATCTATAAAAAAGATTTTCAATCAAATAAACGTTTTGAAAAAATTGAAGTTAACTTCAGAATTTATAAACCTCTTTTGATAAAAAGTACAATAGCTGTAGTGTTAATGATAATCCTTTTTATTTCAGATGGACCTATTTCACTGGCAGCACTGGGAGCCGCATCATTTTTATTGTTTACAAGAAGGCTTAAACCCGAAAGAGTTTTCAAAGAAGTTGATTGGTCAATACTTGTCTTTTTTTCAGGATTATTTATTGTGACGGCTTCAATAGAAACCAGCGGTTTGTTAAACTACCTATTGCAATATGCCGGCGAATTTTTAAGGGGAGGTATTATTTCTTTATCTCTCAGCTCTGCAGTTTTAAGTAACCTTGTTTCAAATGTACCTGCAGTGATGTTGTTAAAACCAATTATTCCGCTTCTCGAAAATCCGGATATTGGCTGGCTTACACTTGCTATGGCAACAACATTTGCAGGTAATTTTACACTGCTCGGATCAGTTGCAAACCTGATTGTTGCTGAAACAGCAAAACATAACGGAATTCAATTATCTTTCAAAGAATATTTGAAAGCGGGAATTCCAATAACCATATTAAGTTTAATTGTAGGAATTCTATGGCTCAATTTTATTTCTTATTAGTTTAACATACAAAGAAAAAGATAAGAGCATATCAAATATTCGATCGTTTTAACCTAAGAGAATTACTTACCACAGAAACAGAACTAAGAGACATTGCAAGAGCAGCAAACATTGGACTTAATAATCCAAAAGCGGCAAGCGGAACCCCAATTGTGTTATAAATAAATGCCCAGAAAAGATTCTGTTTGACAGTTTTTATGACCGCCTTTGAAAGTATTATGGAATTTACAACTCCTGCTAGATCTCCCCTTATTAAAACCACACCTGCAGTTTCAATAGCTACATCCGTTCCCGTACCAATTGCTACACCGATGTCAGCTTGCGCAAGTGCAGGTGCATCGTTTATTCCATCACCAACCATTGCTACGACATTGTTTGTACCTTGATATTCAGTAACTATTCTGGCTTTATCTGCAGGAAGCACTTCGGATCTGAAATCATCTATGCCTAACTTATTTGCAATTGAAGCTGCAGTCTTAGCATTATCACCTGTGAGCAAGATTGGTTTAATGCCCATCTTTTTTAACTCTTCTATCGCCTTTGCAGCATTATCCTTAAGAGCATCTTCAATTGTGATTATACCTGTAATTTTATTTTCAATTGAAACATAAATAACTGTCAGGCCTTGATTGGATAACTCATCAAATATATTTTGAGTTTTAGTAAGATCAATTGAATTATCTGCCATGAATTTTGTGTTGCCGATAATAATAGATTTATTATTTACCATAGCTTTAATTCCGAATCCGGTAAAACTTTCGAATTCATCCAGTTGTTTTGTTACAATTTCTTTTGATGCCGAATAATCAACTATAGCTTTTGCTATCGGATGTTCTGATCTTTTTTCTGCCGGGATGATATATGATAATAGTTCCTCTACGCTTATATCAAACGGTATTATTTCTTTTACAGATGGTTCACCTTTTGTTAGAGTACCTGTTTTATCGAAAATAATAGTGTTGACTTTATGGAAAATTTCCAGGTTCTCACCGTCTTTAAACAGAATTCCTTTTTGTGCTCCTTTACCTATTCCGACTATTAATGCAGTTGGAGTAGCAAGTCCTAAAGCACAAGGACAGGCAATTATTAGGACCGCAACAAAATTTATAAGCGCAAGATTAAAGTGATTGTCATTACCAAAAATGAGCCACCCAATAAATGTAAGAACAGCAATAAGAATAATTACCGGAACAAAAACCGAGGCTACTTTATCAGCAAGTTTCTGAATTGGTGCTTTTGAACCCTGCGCATTCTCCACCAAATTAATTATTTGACCAAGCACAGATTTATCTCCTGTTTGCGTAACTCGAAATTCAAAAGTGCCGGTTTTATTTATAGTTCCTCCAATTACTTTTGCACCCGAAGTCTTTTCAACAGGAATACTTTCGCCGGTTACCATAGATTCATCAATTGTAGAATGTCCTTTTATTATTATTCCGTCAGCCGGGATTTTTTCAGCGGGTTTTACTATGACAATATCATCGGCTATAATATCTTCAATTGATTTTACTTTCTCTATACCGCCATCCAGAACGGTAGCAGTTTTAGGCTTAAGTTCAAGAAGGTTCTTTACAGCATTACCTGTTCTCGATTTTGCTCTTGTTTCAAGCCACTTTCCCATGAGTATAAGTGTAATAATAACAGCAGTAGTATCATAATATACGTGCTGAAGCTTTAAGTCATATGGCACCGTATCCGGGAAAAGCGTTATTAAAAGACTGAATAGAAATGCTGAGCCTGTCCCGATTGCAACAAGTGAATTCATATCAGCAGTAAGGTGAAGTAGGTTTTTCCAAAATGCTGTGAAAAATCTTTTTCCTGGAATAAAAATAATCGGGGTTGTAAGTATCAGTAGTATTTTATTTAAATAATCTGGCGAAAGGGGAATGAAGTTAGTGAATCCCTCCCACATCATTCCCATATTTATAATGGTTACAGGAATAGTAAAAATTAAAGCAAAAATAAAATCTCTCTTTGTCTGATCTTCAAATGTGCTTTTATAAACTTCATTTGACTCACCAATAAATTTTTTATTTTCTGTCAAGCCGGAAAGGTCAATTTTATAGCCGGCATCATCAATGAGTTCTGCAATTCTGGTTAAATTGAAATTTTCAGATTCAATTTCAAAGGAAACTTTTTCAGTCGCTAGATTTACGTTAACATTTTTAACACCTTCAGCCTTAGATATTGCTTTCTCAACCCTTGCTACGCAACTAGCACAAGTCATTCCCTCTACAGGTAATGATATTTTCTTAGTTTCAATTTTCAAATCAATTAGTTCGTTAATTATTAGTTTCTGTTAATAACTTTATATCCTGCATTTTCAACAGCTTTAATTAATGTATCGGAAGTTGTACTATTTTTTTCGATATCTAAAGTAATTTTTCCAATTTCAACTTCAACATCAGTTATGTTAACTTTATTTAGTTCCTTATTAACTGCAACAACACAATGTTCGCAAGACATTCCTTCAACAATGAATATGTTTTCCACTTTAAACTCCTTATAATTTTATGGTCAAAATTATAAATATAGCAGAGTAAAGTCGTTATACTATAAATGAAATGAATTATAAAATCTTCAGATGATTTTATCGATTGGTTTTCTTCGTTGTTCTTTGAATTGTTTGAAATAAGAAGGTGTTAGTCCGGTAACTTTCTTGAATTGATTTGATAGATGCTGTACACTGCTGTAATCAAGTCTATAAGCTATTTCGCTTAAGGTGAGTTCATCATATACCAACAACTCTTTAACCTTTTCTATCTTTTGAAGAATAATATATTTTTCAATAGTAATACCTTCGATGGAAGAAAATAAAGTTGATACATACTGATAGCTTAAGTGCGATTCGTCTGCTATTTCTTTTACTAAATTAATCTTAGTTGCTTTTCCCTCACTCAGATCTCTGATCCTATTTATAATTGTTAATTTAACTTTCTCGATGATCCTTGAATTCTTATCATCAATAAGTTCAAAACCATTTTCTTCCAGAACAAATTTAATTTTATCCATATCAATGTTATCATACCCCGAAATGATAACTTCGCCTAGAGAAATATCCAGAACTTTATAACCAAGCTTTTTCATTTCTTCGCTAACCACCTTAATGCAGCGGTTACATACCATATTTTTGATATTTAGTGTGCGTTTATCTGACATGAACGTATCTTTATTTTATTAGTTGTAAGTTAAGGATAGATTGGACCAATTTTAAATACTAAAAATTATAACTAGTCGAAAGTTAGTGTATACATTCCGGTGTTCCTGATTGAGTTGAGATGATATCCATTTTTGGTTTTCTTTTTAACTGAATCTGTTTGTTCACCATTAGAGGAAAGCTGATTAACAACAACAAAACGTTCTGAGGTAATCTTGTGTGAATCACTTTTGCTTGTTTGAATGTTCCTATCAGTTTTTACAACTAGTTCTGCCGGTTTCTGTTCGGGTGTAATTTCTGGCTGATAAGACTGTTCAAATTTATTTCTGGTTCTAATCTTATAGATTGAATATGAAAGTGAGAAAATTCCAAATCCTAGCAATACGATTAGAAAGATAGTTTGTTTTATTATTTCTATTAATTCCATTTGAAGTACAATTTTAATAAAAAAATGCCAATTATTGTACCAATAACAAAATATTTAATAATTAAAAATTTTTATTCACTTAATCGATTTTATTGAGATTTTTATCAAATTGAGAAAAACTTAAAGTCCCATAAGTTTTTTCCATACTTTTAATTAACCCGAAAAATTGATTTTCCACCAAAACTTTGATAACTTAACCGCCTGATTTATAAAGACTTATATAATTCTTCATAGTTTAAAAGGTATAAAATGACAAAAGCGGATATAGTTGACAGAGTTGCGGCCGGAACCGGCTTAACTAAACTTGAAACCGAAGCGATTATTGAAGGATTCATTACAACAGTTATAGAAGCGTTAAAAGAAGGTAAAGGCATAGAGATTCGTGGATTCGGCAGTTATAAAGTGAAGAAAAAAAATGCAAGGCAGGCAAGAAATCCAAAAACTGGTGAACAGGTTTTTGTACCAGCACATTTTGTTCCCACGTTTAAATTTTCGAAGGACTTTAAAGATATTGTTGATAAAGGAATGAAGGAGAAAGGAGAAAAGATTTAATGCCTAAATTTTGTGGTGAGTGCGGCTTTGAGTTTGACCGTAATTACAAGTTTTGTCCGGAATGTGGTTTTAAGGTTTCGGAATCAAACAGCAAATCTGATTCTGATTTAAAATCAAAGGGTAAAAAGGCTTCTCCCGTTGAAGAAAATAAACAACTGGATCCAAAAGTTATTTTCGGAATATTCGGCGGTGGTGCTCTTATTATACTGATTATCATTCTTACAACAGGCGTATTTGATTCACCAGAAGTAAGTACTTCATCAATACCTCCGCAAACAGATTCTGGAGTGAACCTTGGTAATGTTCAACTTATAAATGAACTGGAAGAAAAGATAAAATTAAATCCGGAAGATCATAAAACTCTTCTCGATCTTGCTCACTTAAAAAATGATTCTGGTTTATATGAACAGGCAATAGCTAATTATAAATCATATCTTGAACTTCATCCTGATGATGCAGACGCAAGAATAGACATGGGGGTGTGTTACTTTAACTTAAGTGATTTTGAAAGCGCAAAAAAAGAAATGCTCAAAGCTCTTGAGTATTCGCCAAAACATCAGATCGGTCATTTAAACCTTGGAGTTGTTGCATTAAGTTCCGGTAACCTCGCTGATTCAAAAGTCTGGTTCCAAAAAGCTATTGAAATTGACCCGACTACAGATGTAGCAAAACGGGCTGAAGAATTATTAAAATCACATTAATTAATTTTACTTAAATAAGGAGTATTGAATGCCCTGCGGTAGAAAAAGAAAACGTCATAAAATGTCGACTCACAAAAGAAAAAAAAGACTTAGAAAAAACAGGCATAAAAAGAAAATAAGATAAACTGACTTCATAACTTTCTTTTGAATGATTGTATGGGCGAATGAATTTAAGTTCAAAAATAAAGCGCATACAATCATTCATCCACACTTTCAATCTTTGCCGCCAACTTAGCTCAGCTGGTAGAGCAGCTCATTCGTAATGAGCAGGTCGCCGGTTCGACTCCGGCAGTTGGCTCAGCCTAAATTTTAAATCTACTTTAGATTAGATTTTCCTCTATCTAAATATCCCAATAAGATTTCATTTTACATATATTAGTAATACAACTTAAAAAAAACTATTGGAGAAATATCATGCACGAGAAAAGTATTGAATTATTAAACAAAGCAATTGCTGATGAACTATATGCAGTACATCAGTATATGTACTTTCACTTCTTATGTGATGATCAGGGGTATGATCTGCTGGCAGGACTTTTTAAAAAAACTGCTATAGATGAAATGATCCACGTAGAAACTCTTGCCGAAAGAATTTTATTCCTTAAAGGTGAAGTTGAAATGAAAGTAGGCGGTGAGATTCAAAAAATTAAAGATGTTGAAAAAATGCTTGAACACGCTGCTAAGATGGAACACGAAAGTGCACACGATTATAATATTTGGGCAAACGAATGTTCGTCTAATGCCGACTCAATATCAAAACAAATTTTTGAAGGATTGGTTGCCGATGAAGAACGTCACTTCGATCAGTATGACACAGAAGCCGATAACTTGAAGAAATTTGGCGATGGATATCTTGCACTTCAGTCAATCGAGCGTAGTAAAAAAATGTCTGCTGGTAGACCTACTGAATGACATAGTATTTATGTGATACTATTACAGGCTGCTTTTTATGAGCAGCCTTTTTTTTTGTTTTAATCCCTCTGAACTTGAATTTGTTTAAAATCACTCAGCTTTTCAATAAGTCCCTGTTATTTTCCAAAAAAATGTGGGATTTCATAAAGATTTTTCTTGACTTTCGTTAAAATTTTCCATTATTTTGGGGAGTAGTGGGGAAAAGTGGTGAAGAATTCCAAATTTGATTGAGATTTTATCATGTTTAGAGGTCAATTTACATACTCAATAGATGCAAAGGGAAGAATAAGCATTCCTGCAAAACTTAGGAAACAAATCTCTCCCGAAGCAAATGATTCATTCGTGATGACTCGTGGAGTATCATCATGCATTGATATTTATCCACTCAATGAATGGAATCAGATTGAAGAAAAACTTTTAAAACTCAATCAGTTCCAACCCGATGACGTTCGTTTTGTAAGAATGTTCACACAATATGCAATTGAAGATACTATGGATTCTCAATCAAGAATTTTAATACCCCAGAATTTAATTGATTATGCAAAAATAGAAAAAGAAGTCTTAATTCTTGGTGTATTAAAAAAGATTGAGGTATGGAACCCGAAAATCTATGAAGACTATCTAAGTCAATCTCCGGAAACATTTGAACAAATAGCAGCTAAGGTTATGGCTTGAAATGAACATTCATCATACACCTGTTTTATTTGATGAATGTTTAAAAATATTGATTACCAATGCTAACGGTGTTTACTTTGATGGCACACTTGGATTCGGCGGACACACTCAGGGGATCTTAAACAAACTGAACGATGAAGGCAGGCTTATTGCAACAGATTTCGATACTGATGCTTTCAATTTTTCGAAGAAGAGATTTGAGAATGATAAGCGTGCAAATCTCTATAACTTTAATTTTTCGCTCGTTGATGTAATTGCTAAAATTGAATCTATTGATTTCTATGACGGAATTTTAGCTGATCTTGGTGTATCTTCTTTTCAGCTTGATAATGCTGAATCGGGATTCTCATACAGATCGGATACTAAACTTGATTTGAGAATGGACAAAAGTAAATCAACAACGGCTGCAGATATAGTTAATACTTACTCTGAGGAAGAGTTAGCAAATATAATCTATAATTATGGTGAAGAAAGAAACTCAAGAAAAATATCCAGAAAAATTATTGACAAACGAAAAAGTGAAATAATTAAATCCACGGGGCAGCTAACAGAAATTATATCTGAAATTGTTCCGCCTAATTACAGGATCAAAACTCTTTCAAGAGTGTTTCAGGCACTAAGAATTTTTGTAAATGATGAATTAGAGAATCTCAAATCTTTTTTGAATTATTCTCTTGATGTTATGAAACAGGGGAGCAGGATTGTTATAATATCTTATCATTCGCTTGAAGACAGAATTGTTAAAGAATTTTTCAGAGATCAGACAGTTGAGTACTTAAGCCCTAAACTCGATCCGGCAGGTTTGATTAAGAAGGAAGCAAAGTTAAAAATACTAACTAAGAAACCAATGCTGCCGAGTCTAGATGAGATACAGAATAATTATCGTGCAAGAAGTGCAAAATTAAGAGCAGCAGTAAGAATATGAAAAAAGGTAATAAACCAATTATAGTTTATTTTCTGATTATGCTGATAATAGCTGCTGTATTTGTGCTGCTTAATGTTGGGTTTAAACTAAAAAACGAGGAACTAACAAGGATCAGATTTGAAACAGAAAACATGTTAAAAACCGAACAGGGAAAAAAAATAAATTTAACAGCTGAATATCAAACATATTCATCTGAGCAACGAATCGTTTTAATTGCAACCGATGAACTTGGTATGGTTAGAAGAATTGAACCTGTGGAAAAACTTTTATATTCAAAAGAAAAATTAGAAGAAGTAAATCGCGTATTAAAACAAAAATATGATTAACTCCAGATTACTGCTGATTGTAATATCGATGCTTCTGTTTTTCGCTGCTTTGATTCTAAAGCTAGTGGATATACAGATTGTAAAGAGCGAAGAGTTGAAGTATTTCGCCCGCAAACAGCAGGTGGAAGTTGAAAAAATACCTGCCGACAGAGGACTGGTTTATGATAGAAATAATGTTCTTCTTGAGTATAACCAGCACGACATTTCTTTTTATGCCGACTTAAGAATGGTTTCTTCAAAATCTAAAGATGAAATAGCAGAAAAATTTTCATTGGTTTTTGGAAAAAGCAAATCGCAATACTTAAAATTATTAGGCGGCACAGGTAAAACAATTTGTCTTGAGAAAAAAGCGCCGAGTGAAAAAGCCATTCAACTAATTGGATTCAAAAAAACAGGTCTGTTTTATAGACAGGACCCTACAAGGGTTTATCATTATAGCAATCTTGCTTCACACGTGCTTGGATATGTTAACACTGATTACATCGGACAAACCGGTATTGCTCAAAGATTTAATTCTATACTTAAAGGCGAAGAAGGAATAAGACTCGTTGAAAAAAATGCTATAGGCGATCTTGTTTCAGTTGAAGATAAAGAAACAAAGCCGGCAATACCCGGAAATAATCTATACTTAACAATTGATAAATCTTATCAGTCAATACTTGAAGAAGAACTTAAGAGGGGATTAAAGGAATTTGGCGGTTCATCGGCAGTTGGAATAATAATGAATCCGAACACCGGTGAAATTCTTGCACTTGCAAACGCAAATGATTATAACCCTAATGAATACTGGAAGTTTAGTGATGACTTGAGAAGAAATAAAGCACTTACAGATACTTATGAACCGGGCTCTACTTTTAAAGTTATCACTCTTGCATCATTGCTTGATCAGAAACTGTGTTCATTACACGAATCAATAAATGTAGAAAATGGCAAGTACAGGTTTAAGAATGTAAATATTAAGGATACTCATCCCTATAACCATCTCACTACCACTAAAGTTCTTGAACAGTCGAGCAACATTGGTTTTGCAAAACTAGTTCAGCGGATTGATGACGAAACTTACTATAAATATCTGCGAGGATTCGGATTCGGCTATAATACTTCAGTTCAACTGCCGGGTGAAGCAAGCGGATATTTAAGAAAACCGGACAAGTGGTCAGGTTTATCAAAGACATATTTATCGATTGGTTACGAATTATCCGTTACGCCAATCCAGTTAATAACAGCATTCAGCGCTGCTATTAATGGAGGCGTTCTTTTTCAGCCTCAGATTATTAGAAGGCAAGTAAGATATGATGGTTCATTAGTTTACGATTTCCAACCCAAAGAAATAAGAAGAGCTGTTTCATTTGAAACCTCGGAAATTCTAAGAGGTGTATTGGGTGGTGCGGTTAAAAATGGAACAGGTAAAAAAGCTCATTCGGAATTAGTCAGTATTGGCGGTAAAACAGGAACATCTCAGAAACTTATAGATGGAAGATATTCGCGCGCTCACTATAACTCTTCATTTATAGGATTTTTCCCGGTTGAAAATCCTCAGGTCGCAATGCTGATACTTGTAAATTCCCCGGATGTAGGAAGATACGGAGGATTGGTAGCAGCACCAATATTTAAGAAGGTAGCAGAAAGAATTGTATCAAATAATATTAATGATTTTAAAAATAACATATTAGATAACCCTGTCCTGCAGGTTAATTATGCTGCTGAACCCAGGGAAAAAGATTCATCCTACGATAGGCTTAGAAACATAGAAATAAAAGAAGCAGTATTAAACGCTGAGAACAGAATGCCGGATATTACAAATCTGACTGTAAGGGATGCAATAACTATTCTTACTCAGCTTGGCATACAATATAAAATAGCCGGAAGTGGAATTATAATTTCCCAAAGCATTGCCCCCGGTAAGTTGCTTAATGGAAACGAAGTTTGCGTGCTTAAAAGTTCTGAACTCGATATCAGGGGAGCTTCGGTTTATTAATGGAATTAACAGAACTACTAAATAGTGTTAATGTTGTTCAGGTTCTTGGCGAAGTACAAAGGCAGGATGTCGGCTCTATAGAATATGATTCAAGGAAAGTTAAAAAGAACTCTGTTTTTGTGGCAATAAAAGGCTACTCAACCGATGGACATAATTTTGTTTTAGATGCAATTAATAAAGGTGCAATAGCTGCAGTTATCGAAAATGATAAAGCTGTTCCAGATGAAATTTTTATTCATAATAAAGCTGCTAAAATTCTTGTTAACAACAGCAGACTTGCGCTTAGTGAATTATCAAAAGGATTTTATAAAGATCCTTCTTCCAGGCTAAAAAATATAGCAATAACAGGTACTAACGGAAAAACAACCACAGCTTTTTATTTGAAACATATTCTTGAAAATACTGGAAACAAATCAGGACTTATAGGAACGATAGCCAATTATATCGGTGATTTAAAGATAGAGTCAAAACTAACCACTCCCGAAGCTAACGACTTAAATTCATTACTGTATGAAATGATATCTCAGGCATGTACTCATAACGTTATGGAAGTCTCATCACATTCCCTTGTATTAAACAGAGTTCACGGACTGGATTTTAGATGCGGTATTTTCACTAATATAACCTCCGAACACCTGGATTTTCACAGTACTTTTGAAAACTACCTGCACGCTAAGAAAATATTATTTGACAACCTGGGTGAGAAATCTTTTGCAATAATAAATGCAGATGATTCTAACTCCCATACATTAACTAAAAGTACTAAGGCAAAAATGATCACCTACGGAGTCTCAGATTCTGCAGATTACAAGATTTATAATATACGTTACGATTTATCAGGGACAAAATTTAATATCAGCTCCGGTTCAAATGAATACTCTGTATCCACTTCATTAATAGGAACATTTAACGCTTATAACGCAACTGCTGCTATGGCTGCTGCAAATTCGTTAGGAATAGATGCCGAAAAAATTGCCTCTGCAATTAAATCTGCACCCCAGGTTCCGGGCAGATTTGAAGTAATCGGCTCAGGTTCAAAAAAAATAATAGTTGATTATTCACATACTGCTGACAGCCTGAAGCAAGCTTTATTAGCCGTGAGAGATATTGTAAAAAATAATATGAAAGTTATAACGATTTTCGGCTGCGGTGGAAACAGAGATAAAACTAAAAGACCGGAAATGGGAAGAATAGCTTCAGAACTTAGTGATGATATTATTATAACTTCAGATAACCCAAGATCCGAGGATCCATTTCAAATTATCGGCGATATTAAAACCGGAATTGTTAAAGATAATTTTAAAGTTATAGAAAATCGTGAAGAGGCAATTGCACTTACTGTGAAATCAGCGCCGGATAACTCTGTAATATTAATTGCAGGCAAAGGTCACGAAGATTATCAGGAAATAAATGGTGTTAGAAATCATTTTTCTGATCAGGAAACAGCAAGGAAGTATTTAAACGAATGAAACAAATTACCCTTAGCATAAAGGATTTTTTTGATATTCCCGGTGCTGTTATTTATAACCCCGATGAGTTTAAAGATGTTACAATTGTATCAATTGACACAAGAGTGATCAAGAAAAACTCATTGTTCATAGCTATTAAAGGAGAAAAATTTGACGGTCATAATTTTATAAACACTGCTGTTAAAAAAGGTGCAGCGGCAATTATGATAAACAAGAATTATCTACAGAGCATTGATGACATTGACATCCCGGTAATAACTGTTCCTGATACTATAAAAGCACTGGGTGATGTTGCAAAAATCTGGAGATCTAAGTTAAATGCTAAGGTTATAGGACTAACCGGCAGTTCAGGTAAAACAACAACAAAAGAAATTTTAGCCAGACAACTTGCAGTAAAGTTTAAAGTTAACAAAACATCGGCTAATAATAATAATCACATTGGAGTACCGCTTACTATACTAAGTACCACTTCAACTGATCAGGTGCTTGTTGCTGAATGCGGAACGAATCATTTCGGTGAGATTGCATACACTGCTAATATACTTCAACCTGATTATGCTCTTATAACAAACATTGGTGATTCACATCTTGAATTTCTTAAAAACAGACAGGGTGTGTTAAAAGAAAAACTGGCTCTGTTTGATGTAACCTCAAAACGAAAAGGCAAGCTGTTCATAAATGTGGATGATGAATTGATTTGCATAGCATCCGGGAAATACAGAAATAAAATTAAATATGGATTTGATGGCAAAGCAGAGATTAAAGGGAAAATTCTATCTTACGATTCAATTGGCAAAGCAAGACTGGAGTTAACTTCAAATTCGAAAAGAATAAATCTTACTGTTCCATTACCGGGCGAATCGAATGCAAAAAACTTTCTGGCAGCATCTGCCGTTTGCTTAGAACTTGGATTAGGTAAAAAAGAATTAATCAGTTCATCTCTCAAAATGAAATCTGCGGATAAGCGGCTAAATTTAAAGATCTATAAAAACTTTTCTTTAATAGACGATACTTATAATGCTAATCCCGATTCTATGCGGGCAGCTATTTCCATTTTATCATTGTATAAGAACCGCAGAAGAAAAATTGCAATTCTTGGTGAAATGTTTGAATTAGGTAAGCAATCACAAAAACTTCACGAGGAATTAGCTGAGTATGTTAAAACTCAAAATATTCATGAAGTTTATACTATCGGCAATATGATGAAACACTTTTCCCGAAAATTGAAAAAATATTCTGCAGTAATTGAACATTTTGAATCAAGGGAAGAATTAAAAAAATATCTTAAAAAAATTAATCTTCATAATTCCATAATACTTATTAAGGGTTCTCGCGGAATGAAAATGGAATATTTTGTTTCACAGCTTGAATCAAGAGCTTGCTGATGCTTTATTATTTATTTGAATACATAAATAGACTATATGCACCACCGGGATTTGATATTTTCAGATTCTTAACATTCCGGTCAGCATTATCTGCTATTACTGCATTATTCATAGCATTTTATGCCGGGCCCAAAATCATTAAGCTGCTTCAAAAGCATCAGATTGGTGAGGCTAAAAAATCCGATGGGCCGCAGTTCCACTGGTCCAAAGCAGGCACTCCAACTATGGGCGGATTAATTATACTCCTTTCAGTTGTTGTTCCCGTTTTACTATGGGGAGATATAATAAGTATTTATGTGATGCTCATTCTTTCCGGCACCGTATTTCTTGGTATGGTTGGGTTTCTGGATGATTATTTAAAAGTCATAAAAAAATTCCCTAATGGATTGATTGCAAGATATAAACTTCTTGGTCAGATATTCGTTGGTCTGGTTGTAGGCATTGTAATATATATATCACCTGAGTTTAGCGGATTCAGCACTTTGACAACAGTTCCGTTCTTAAAAAATGTTAATCTGGATTTATCTTTTCTGTATATACCGTCCGTGGTATTTATAGTTACTGCAACTTCAAATGCTGTAAACCTTACAGATGGTTTGGATGGATTATCTATTGGAGTTACTGTTATAGTTATGATTGCGCTGGCTTTACTCAGTTACTTCAGCGGCAATGCAATATTTTCAAACTACCTTAACATAATATACCTTCCCGGTGCAGGTGAATTAACTGTATTTGTTGCTGCCGTTGTTGGTGCAGGGCTTGGTTTTCTGTGGTATAACTCTTATCCCGCTCAGGTTTTTATGGGAGATACTGGCTCGCTTGCTCTTGGAGGTGCATTTGGAATTCTGGCAGTGCTAATCAAAAAAGAATTGTTCATTCCAATTCTTGGCGGAATCTTTTTTATGGAGACTATTTCTGTCATAATTCAAAGAACATATTTTAAGTACACCAAGAAAAAATATGGTGAGGGAAGACGTATATTTAAGATGGCTCCGGTACACCATCATTTTGAAATGCTTGGATGGCCCGAACCTAAAATAGTCGTTAGATTTTATATCATAGCAATAATTTTAGCAGTTGTTACATTAGTATCGTTTAAGATCAGATAATGAATATTCAGAATAAAAAAATAACAATTATAGGAGCAGGGCGAAGCGGAATCGGTGCAGCAAAACTTGCTAAAAGATACGGTGCAATTACCTTTGTTAGTGATTCCGGTGATGTTGAGGGATTGCTGAATTCTCTTGAAGCTCTCAAAAAAAACGATATCGAATTTGAAATTGGAAGTCACTCTGACAGAGTATATGATTGCGACTTAATGGTTGTAAGTCCGGGTGTCCCATCAGATGCAGAAACACTAATAAATGCATTGTCGAAAAAAATAAAAACTATAAGTGAAGTTGAATTTGCAGCTTCATTTTGCAAGGGTAAGGTTATTGCTATTACAGGCACTAATGGAAAAACAACAACAACTGATTTATGCGGTTACTTGTTTAATTATTGTGGAGTGAAAACTTACACTGCGGGCAATATTGGTTTGGCTTTTTCAGAAATAGCTGCTGATATTAAAGAGAATGAGTTTGTATCACTTGAAGTGTCAAGTTTCCAGCTTGATTTGATTGATAAGTTTAGGCCTGATGTCGGTATGATTTTAAACATAACACCTGACCATTTAAACAGATATGATTACAAGGTTGAAAACTATGCGGCTTCAAAACAAAGAATTTATGAAAATCAAAAAGCTGATGATTACATCATCCTGAATAAAGACAGTGAATTACTAATGCATCATTATAAAAAATGCAAAAGCCAGGTTTACTACTTTTCATTAAGCTCTAAAGTTGAGAATGGATGTTTTTTTGAAAACGGGCTAATAAAATTTGCTATTAATGGTAAAGAACTTTTCAACTGTAAACGCGGGGATATTTTTTTGAGAGGCGAGCATAATCTGCAGAATGCAATGTCTGTAATAATTGCAGCAAAGATTTATAATCTGGATAATAATAAAATAATAGATGCACTGAAAAACTATCGGGGAGTTCCGCACCGGCTGGAACTTGTCAGAGAAATCAACAGTGTGAAATTCATTAATGATTCAAAAGCCACTAATGTTGACTCTGTGTGGTATGCCTTAAAAAGTTTTGATGAACCTATTTTCTTAATTCTTGGCGGACAGGATAAAGGAAATGATTATTCTCTTATTGAACCTTTAGTGATTGAAAAAGTAAAAAAGATTTATGCAATCGGTTCATCGGCCGAAAAAGTTTTCAATTATTTCCATAAAAAAGTTAAAGTGGAAATAAAAAAGAACTTGGAAGAGGTTATAAATTTTGCAATAAGTGAAACACGTTCAGGTGATATTGTGCTGCTTTCACCTGCTTGTGCAAGTTTTGATATGTTTAACAATTATGAACATCGTGGCGATGTTTTCAAACAGTTAGTTAATCAATTATGATGAAAAAATTAGCGCTCACAGTTTTTTTCGATGCTTTTGCACTGATGCTGCTCGGGCTAATCATTGTAATGAGTGCAAGCAGCACTTATAGCGCATTCAGATTTGAAAGCACATTTTATTTGTTTAATTCGCATTTATTAAAAGTATTCATTGGGTTATTCTTTCTTTTGATGTTCTGTTTTATTCCTTATGAGATCTACAAGTATTATAGTAAATGGGCGCTGCTGGCTATGGCAGCTGTTCTTATTCTCACTTTAATTTTTGCTCCTAGTATAAAAGGAGCAGGAAGATGGCTGGATCTTGGGATAATAACTGTTCAGCCTGCAGATATTGCAAAACTCATACTCATAATTCATCTTGCCGCATTAATAGAACAGAAGCAGGAATTTATCAGTGATTTTAAACAGGGGTATTTATATGCGTTCATCTGGGTAATGTTTATATCCGGTTTGATATTTATTCAACCAAATATCAGTACAGGAGCTTTACTGGTAGTAATTTCCTTAACAATACTTTATGTCGGCGGAGCAAAATTCAAACACATCGCTTTATCAAGTTTATTTTCACTTTTTGTTGCCGGCAGTTTTGCAATGCTATTCTCACATTCGCGTTCCAGAATTCTTGGATTTATCAAAGCAATGAGCGATGGTGGTGATCTTAATATTCAGGTTAAACAGGCATTATACGGATTGGGAAGCGGCGGTTTGGCTGGTGTTGGCATTGGCAATAGTAAACAAAATAATTTGTTTTTACCGGAAGCTTATGGTGATTTTATTTTTGCCATTCTCGGTGAAGAAATGGGATTCCTGGGATCTGTTATTGTTTTGCTCAGTTATCTGATTCTTTTTGTTTCAGGAATCCTTATAGCAAAGAAAGCAAAGGACCGTTTCGGGCAGCTGCTTGCTTTCGGAATTACTTTTTCTATTGCTATTTATGCTTTTGTTAATGTTGCAGTTACTACAGGACTTTTGCCTACTACAGGTTTACCTTTACCTTTTATCAGTTATGGCGGTACCTCAATTATTTTTTTATCGATATCAATAGGTATTTTAATAAATATTGCAATAATGAATTCAAAACGTGAAAACGAAATTCAGGTGAACAGTGAAAATATGATTAAGTCTGGGGAGTTAAAGCAATGAGTAAGGCAAGGACTCCATATCGTTTTCTGTTTGCCGGCGGAGGTACAGGTGGTCATCTTTTCCCTGCAGTTGCAGTTGCAGATGAAATAAAAAGATTACAGCCCGAAGCACAAATTTTATTTATCGGAACCAAATCAAAAATTGAAGGTAAAGTTGTTCCCAAACTGGGATATCAGTTTAAGTCTATCTGGATAAAAGGATTTGCAAGAAAAATAACGTTATCGAATATTCTTTTCCCTTTGAGACTGATTGTTTCATTGGTTCATTCAGTTATTATTTCAATGAAATTTAAACCAAAAGTTGCTATAGGTTCAGGCGGATATGTAGCAGGTCCTGCTATTTGGGGAGCATCAGTAATGGGAGCAAAAATTATATTGATTGAACCTAACAGTTATCCCGGAATTACCACTCGATTATTGGAAAAGCAGGCTGATGAAATACATGTGGCTTTTGAAGATTCAAAAAAATACCTGCGCCGGGTTGATAAAGTAATTCTTTCAGGAAATCCGATAAGGACAAATTTAGCATTGAATAAGAGTCAGGAAGCATTTAATCATTTTGGAATAGTTGATTCATTAAAAACATTATTAATTCTTGGCGGCAGTTTGGGAGCAGCTTCAATAAATAAAGTTGTTGCTGATCATATTGATGAACTCAAAAAACTTAATGTTCAGATTATTTGGCAAACCGGATCACAATATTTTGAAAATTATAAAAACCTGAATGATGAACGCGTCAAAGTTCTTGCGTTTATTGATGAGATGGACAAAGCTTATTCAGTTTGTAATCTTGTAATTGCTAGAGCAGGAGCATCAACAATTTCTGAACTGGCAGCATTAGGATTGCCTTCAATTTTAATTCCGTCTCCTAACGTTGCTGAAAATCATCAGTACCATAATGCAAAGTCTCTGTCAGATGCCGATGCAGCGATATTGATTGAGGATAAAAATCTTACTGAAAATTTTATAAATGCAGTATCAACAGTTATTTTTGTCGAGGAAAAATTAAAAAATCTTAGCAATAAGATTAAAAATTTTTCTAAACCAGATGCTGCAAATCAAATAGCAAAGAGGGCAATAAAATTTGCGGTTGCAGTATGACAAGTGAACAACTAAAACATAAAAGTATATTCAAGTATAATACGTCGTTTTATTATCAATCGACCATAATATACTTCGTTGTTTTTTCACTGTACCTGATTATTAGAGGTGAGATTGTAGATAATTCATATACTCTGGTTATTAAAGATCCAATTCTTTATTTCCTTGCAATTATTGTTGTCATATCCATCTTTGCACTGATTCTTAATTTATATAAAAGAAGATACATTGAAATTGATCAGAACGGTATAACATTCGTTAACAGGTTTAAACGAAAAGAGATTTCTTCTGATAAAATTGGGTCCATAAGAGTAACTAATAAAAGAAATCCTAGTCAGTCTAAAGGTTTTCAGTTAATAATATTAAAGTTAAAGACACGTAAACGAAGATTACTGATCAGACCAACGGATTATGAAAATTATGATGAACTATTAAAAAGGATTCAGGAACTGAAATTAAAAATCGAATCAAAATGATTTTATCAAAGTTTAATAAAATACATTTTGTCGGGATTGGCGGAATTGGAATGAGCGCCATAGCCGAAGTGTTGTTTCATCAGGGCTTTAAAATATCAGGCTCAGATAAAGAACTTAATGATGTTACCGGTCGATTGATCGAATTGGGAATTGAAGTATTTGAAGGACATTCTCCTTCTAATTTGCTTGATGTAGATGTATTAGTATACACCTCAGCAGTATCGCTTGATAACCCTGAAGTAAAAGAAGCAGTGAGAAAAAACATACCTGTAGTTAAACGGGCTGAAATGCTTGCTGAAACGATGAGGATGAAATATGGAATTGGCATTGCCGGAACTCATGGTAAAACTACAACAACTTCAATGGTTGGCTTAGCTTTAGTTGAAGCCGGATTGGACCCAACTATGATTGTCGGCGGTAGATTAAATGCTCTGGGTGGTAGTAATACAAGATTAGGCAAGAGTGAATGGATAGTTGTAGAAGCTGATGAATTCGACAGAACCTTTTTAAAGTTAAGCCCTGTAATTGCAGTGCTTACTTCATTGGAAGCTGAACATCTTGATACGTATAAAGATCTCAATGATATTAAATCTTCTTTTACTGAGTATGCGAACAAAGTGCCTTTTTACGGTTTTGTTGCTCTCTGCATTGATGATGCACAATTGAAGGATATTTCTTCCGGAATAAATAAGAGAATTATCAAATTCGGTTTGAGTGATGAGGCGGAAGTACAGGCAGTTGATATCGTGCATAATGAATTTAGTACGTCTTATACTGTAAAATATTTAAATAAAGAAGTTGGCAGAATAGAACTTTCTTTGCCCGGTGACCATAATATTAAAAACTCACTAGCTGCAGTAGTGGTGGGAACTGAACTGGGTATTGATTTTGAATCAATAAAACGAACATTGAAATCTTTTACAGGCGCACAAAGAAGATTTGAAATTAAATATAACAAAGAAATTCTTGTGATTGATGATTATGCGCATCATCCTACTGAAGCGGCTGAAACCTTGAAAGGTATCCGCGCATCCTGGAGCAGAAGATTGGTTGCGGTATTTCAACCTCATCTTTATTCAAGAACAAGAGATTTCTATAAAGATTTTGGAAGATCTTTTTTAAATAGCGATGTTTTCATTTGTACAGATGTTTATCCGTCAAGGGAAATTGCGATACCTGGCATTTCCGGAAAATTGATTGCTGATTGTGCGGTTGAATTTGGTCATAAGAATGTTCACTATGTTGCTGATAAAAATGATATCCCTGATGTTTTAATGAATGAAAAACAGGAAGACGATATCATAATTACGATGGGTGCTGGTGATATTTATAAATACGGTGAAAAGTTTGTTTCGTTGCTGATGAATTAAAATGGCTGAAGGTAACCATAAAATTCTAAGCCTATTCTTATTTGTTATTTTATCAGGATCATTGATTTATTTAACAGTATTCTCTTATAATAAGAGAGGAAGAGAAGAAATAAAGATGATTACTATAACAGGAAATAATTTACTTAATCAGAAAAGTTATCTCGAGTTTACACAACTTGATGAAAATATTTCATACAGCGATTTAACTCTGCATGGAATAAAAAGCAGGTTTGAAAAGCATCCTTATATAATAAGGTCTGAAGTAAAATCTGATAGCAGAGGAAATGTTGAAGTTCATTTGAAAGAAAAAATAATTTATGCAGTAGTTGTCGGCAGCAGCGATCCGTACTTCATAACTGCCGATTTTCAGGTGATCCCTATTTTCCCTAATACACAGTTTTCGGATCTACCGGTAATCAGCAATGCAAGACTAAGAGTTAAACTCAATGCAATGAATTTTGTTAAAGATGAAGATGTGCTTCAGGCATTTAAGATTATTGATGCAGCCAAAACAACAGATCTTGAAATTTCAAGAAAACTGGCAGAAATAAATCTCAGAAACGGTGGTGATGTTATACTTACGTTTTCCGGATTAAATGCACCCGTAATTTTTGGCAGAGGAAACGAAGCAAAGAAAATGATTTACCTTAATATTCTTTGGGAACGATTGAATACACAAAAACAATATTTTGAAAATACAGAGTATCTTGATTTAAGATTTAGTAATGAAGCTTTTGTCGGGAAAAAAGACAATATAGGTTTATAGACAATGAAAAAAGAAATACTGGCAGGACTTGATTTAGGAACTACAAAAGTTTGTGCTGTAATTGCTGAACGTTCAGTAGATACAGGAAAACTGGATATACTTGGTTTTGGAGTAGCCCCTTCTGAAGGGCTTCATAAAGGATTAGTTGCCAATATTGGTAAAACTGCCGAAGCTATAAAAGCAGCTATGGAAATTGCATCTAACAGAGCCGGAATTAAAGTTAATGTTGTAAACGTTGGTGTTGCTGGTGAACATATAACAAGTATTCGACACAGAAATTATGTTACTATTAACAGGGAAGAAAAAGAAATTATTAAAGACGATCTTGACAGACTAGAATCTGATGTTAGAACGATAAGAATTCCATCTGACCGCCAAATTCTTCACATCATCCCCGAAGAGTTTTCCATTGATCATCAGGGTGGAATTGAAAGCCCAATTGGAATGTCTGGTTCAAGATTGGAAGCAAGCAATCATGTTGTTCTTGCATCAATTCCGGCAATTCAGAATATCAGAAAATCAGTTGAACGTGCCGGATATCAGGTTCAGGATTACATACTTCAGCCGATTGCTTCGAGTTCATCAGTACTTGAAGATAGTGAAAAGGATCTTGGTATAGCTATGATTGACATTGGTGGAGGTACAACTGACATAGCCATATATCATAAAAAAGCGATTAAACATACAAAAGTTATTGGCATTGCCGGTAACCAGGTTACAAATGATATAAGAGAGTCCCTTGGAGTAGTTACAGAAGAAGCAGAAAGACTCAAAAAAGAATATGGCTATGCTTCTGAGAATGCAATAATAAAAGATGAAGACATACTCATAAGAGGTGTTGGAGCTAGAGGAAATACAAAAATTCCAATAAGTCTACTTACACAGATAATCAGTTTAAGAATGCGTGAACTGTTTTCAATTATTGATAATGAACTTCGCACTGCCGGATTTAAAAATAAACTTAAAGCAGGTATAGTTCTTTCAGGCGGAGGTGCCTTACTTAAAGGTTGTCCCGAGTTAGCAGAAGAGGTTTTTGGTTTACCAACAAGAATAGGAGTTCCTCAGGAACTTGGTTCAGGTTTAGCAAATGAAATTGAAAGTCCTGAATTTGCAACAGTTGCAGGACTGATAAAAGGAATACCAGGCGGTAAATCAAGTGAATATCAGGTTTTGATCAAGCCTAAAAAAATTAAAGGTACGAACAAGATCAAGCAATTAATTAACAAAGTACAAGAATTTTTTGACGAATTATAAACTTACAGGAGGAACTATGGCGCGTTTTGCAACAATTGACAGAGACAAATCAATGTCGGCTGTACTTAAAGTTGTTGGTGTTGGCGGCGGTGGCTGCAATGCAATTGAAAGCATGATCTTAAGAGGATTGAACGGCGTAGAGTACGTTGCAATCAACACCGATTCACAAGTTCTGAAGGGCAGCAGTGCTACTCATAAAATCCAGTGCGGTACTTCTATTACAAGAGGTCTCGGTGCTGGTGCCGATCCTAACGTTGGCAAGAAAGCAACGGAAGAAGATCGCGAACTTATTGCAGAAGTTCTGCAGGGAAGTGATATGGTTTTTGTTACAGCCGGTATGGGAGGCGGAACAGGAACCGGTGGTGCTCCTGTTGTGGCATCTATTGCTAAAAGCATAGGTGCTCTGGTTGTTGGCATTGTTACTAAACCATTCAGATGGGAAGGTAAAACGAGAATGATGAATGCTGAAAAAGGTATTCAGGAATTACGCCAGCACGTAGACAGCTTAATTGTTATTCCAAACGAAAGGCTTCTAAGTATTCTTGATAAGGGTATTAATGCATTTGCAGCCTTTGATAAACCGAATGAAGTTCTTTATGAAGCAACACGCGGCATAGCAGACATTATTACAATCGAAGGATTGATTAATGTTGACTTTGCAGATGTACGTGCAGTAATGAATCAAAGCGGTGAAGCATTGATGGGTTGTGGAATTGCCAGCGGAGAAAATCGCGCCATCGAAGCTGCGCAGAAAGCAATCTCATCACCTCTTCTTGAAGGTGTAAGTATTAAAGGAGCAAAAAGTGTACTGCTTAATGTTACCGGTTCAGGCAGCATGACTATGCAGGAAATTAATGAAGGTAATAATGTAATATTTGAAGCGGCTGGTGAAGAAGCCAATGTTATTTTTGGTGTTGTTAAGAAAGATGAAATGAATGACTACATCTCTTATACAGTTATTGCAACTGGTTTCGATACAGGTAAAAGTTCATTTACATCGCGGGCCGCAAAAACATTTTCTAAAGATGAACCTAAATTTGCCAGGGGTGGATTTTCTTTATTTGACAATCCTGAAATCAATAAGGAAGATCTTGAAGTCCCGACAATATTGCGCGTCAAAAGTCCAAAATCTTCAATTGAAGATGAAGAAGATGTAGATAAGAATGATAACCAGACCGGTTTCAGCGTAGATGCATCAAGATATGCATGGTCAAAGGAGAGAATGGAAAAGAAAGACGATTCTGATGACGATGAAAGCTCATCGTTCCTCAGAATGATTATGGATTAAATATAGAGGGTTAGCAGAACTATCTTATACGGTAGGATTTTATTCATCCGTAAGCCGTGCTTCGATGAAAATATTTTCATCGTAATCAACCGTTACTATTACGCGGTTGGGGCGGCAGCATATCCTGCAATCCTCTATAAAGTCCTGTTTGCCTTCAATTGTAAGATCAACCCATACTGCATTCTCAACCCCGCAGTACTGGCAGATCCAGGATAAAGTGTCATCTGTCTGCATTTCGCATCACATTAAAAATAATATCAAAAACACACTTCTAATAAGTTTAATCCCTCCATCAAAGTCAACTAAATAAGCTTTTTTCCTCTATTGACTTTTATTTTTAAAAAATGTAAATAGTGCACAAATGTTCACTATTATTATACACTAATATGGAAAAAAACTTTGAAAATCAGTTTTATTTGATCCCGGTTGAGTGGCGCCAAGAACCAAAAGTTGCCACTCTTTATCCGCCTTTGCCTAAAAATAAAAGTGGTGTTGAGTTTGATATATTCGATTTTGAAATGCTGTTTAATGATAGCAGAACAAATGAGCTTATACGTAAGGGACAAACAATTGGATGCTTCTACATTGAATCTCCCGGAATGCGTTCTCTTCTCAGAAAACTTGATGTACATGATTTTGAATTGCTTACAGCGGCAAGTTCAATAATTCGTCCTGGTGTGGCTGAAAGCGGAATGATGCAGGAGTTTATACTTCGTCATAAAGATCCTTCAAAGCGCACTTACTTTATACCTGAGTTAGCCGAAGTTCTTGCTGATACTTACGGAGTTATGATCTACCAGGAAGATGTAATTAAAGTTGCACATAAAATTGTCGGACTTAGTTTAGAGGAAGCCGATCTTCTGCGGCGTGCAATGAGCGGAAAGATGCGATCACACAAAGCAATGCAGCAGATTACAAATCGTTTTTTCGAATCCTGTGAAATGAAAGGATTGAATGATAGCCAGTCAAAAGAACTCTGGAGACAGATCGAATCATTTGCCGGATATTCTTTCTGTAAAGCTCACAGTGCTTCGTTTGCTTTGCTTTCATACCAGGTTGCATTTCTTAAGACATATTATCCCGCAGAATTTATGGCAGGTGTTCTTAGCAATGGCGGAGGCTTTTATTCCGCCGCAGTATATGTTCAGGAAACCAAAAGAAGAGGAGTTAAAGTTCTGCTTCCCTGTATAAACAGAAGTGAATATGAGTACACAGGAAAGAAAAGTGAAATGAGAATTGGTTTGATGGCTATAAAAAATCTTTCTCTTAACTCAATTCACAAAATTGTTAATGAAAGAAAAAATCATGGTGAATATGTTGCACTTGCAGATTTTCTTGTGAGAACCGGACTTGGCTATGAAGAAACATCGATACTTATCAAATGCGGTGCGTTGGGATGTTTTCGTCAAACACGACCAGAACTTCTGCGGCTGCTCGATATTTACATTAACAAAAGAAAAATACTTGATGAAAGGTATAATGATCTTTTCATTCACGAAACTTTTACGCTCGAGCAGCAGGTAAAAACCGCACAGAATTTTTCTTTAGAAGAAATCTGCAGAATGGAATATGAAACTTTTAATTATATGGTTACACGTCACCCGCTTCATTTCTATAGAGATCTTTTTGATGATTCATCCGTTATAAAAGCGAATGAAATGATTAAGTATAAAGGTAAATATGTTACGATGATCGGCTGGTATATGACCTCCAAAAGAATACGGACTAAGAAAGGTGACATAATGAAGTTCCTCTCGCTTGAAGATATTTACGGCACTTTTGAAGCAGTGATATTTCCGAAAGTTTATTATGAATATGCCGAATTGACTATGTCGATGGGTCCGTATATTGTTGAAGGTGTAGTTGATGAAAATGATCCGGTAAATCTTGTTGTAAAGAAGCTTAGTCTTGTCTCTTCACTAAAAGTCTTGCGTGATACTGAAAAAGACAGTGTTGATCACAAATATTACGGTGATATAGAAAAAGTGTATGAAGAAGAGTTTATGATGCTGAAGGACCTGAATAAAGAAAAACTGAGATTAGCTTATGCAGGATAAGAAAATGTTTACTTCATATTCACGAATTGAGTAGGGAAATCAAGTTCTGCTTCTTTAACCATTTTTATTACAGTCTGAAGATCATCGATTTTTGGTGCGGTGACTCGTACCTGCTCATCCTGGATCTGTGCATTTACTTTAAGTTTGGAATCTTTAATCATTTTCGTGATTAGCTTGGCATTCTCTTTTGATATTCCGGATTTAAGATTAATTTTCTGTTTAAGTCTTCCACCTGCAGCCGCTTCAGGTTCATCAAACTTAAGAGCTTTAACGGAAATACCGCGGCGGATAAATTTAGTTTCAAGAATATCAATACTGGCTTTACGTGAATAATCATCCTTTGTATTGATGGAAATGTATTTATCCTTTTTATTTAATTCCAATTCAGTTTTAGAGTCTTTAAGATCATAACGCTGATGGATTTCCTTGAGTGCCTGGTTAACAGCATTATCTGCTTCCTGAAGATCAATTTCAGAAACTATGTCAAAAGAATGATTTTGTGCCATAATAATTGCTATAAATATTTAAAATTAGTCCCGGTGATAGGATTCCTCCGAAATGAGTCCCTTCGGGAGAACCTACGGCCTCTTCAAAAAAATAAAGCTTAAGTCGGGGTGATAGGATTCGAACCTACGGCCTCTTCGTCCCGAACGAAGCGCGCTACCGGGCTGCGCTACACCCCGAAAAACTAAGTGTCCAAAAAATATTCAGAATATTCTTTTTTAATGTAATCTTTATTTCTAAGTTTTTTCAACTTGAGCTCAAATCTGTTTGCCTCAATCTTAGAGCTAAACGATCTAATAAAAATCAATTTCCACGGACCTTTACCCCTGGTTGATTTGGTTTGTCCGGAATTATGTTCAATAAATCTTCTGTCGGTATTATCAGAATGAACGATATACCAATTTGAAGTTCTTATTGATTCAATTATGTAAGTATAATAAATTACCACGGCCTTCCCGACTAGTCGGGACGCGCTACCGGGCGGAGTTTATCCCGAATCTAATCGGGGCTACACCCCGTGCAAAAGCGATGCAAATTTAATAAATTATTTATACAAATTTCAGATGATGAGATTAAATGAAAACCAATTTAATTGGATATAATTCACTTTTGATTCCGTTTTCCATATTATTTGCTTTAAATTTGAAGCAATTATTTTTATTATTAGTCAAAAATCAATAATACAATCAGATTGTACTTAAAATTCTAGAGGATATAATGAACGAACAACTTATTGAATGTGTACCAAATTTTTCAGAAGGACAAAGACCCGAAATCATTAAACAAATAACCGATGAAATTGAAAAAGTGGAAGGTGTTAAACTTCTTGATGTTGATCCCGGTTACAATATGAATCGTACTGTTGTAACATTTATTGGAAATGCAAAAGGGGTTAAAGAGGCTGCTTTTAACTCAATTAAAAAAGCATCTGAGCTGATTGATATGAGTAAACATAAAGGATCACATCCGAGAATGGGTGCAACGGACGTTTGTCCTTTTGTTCCTGTAAGCGGAATAACCACTGAAGAATGCATTGAACTTTCAAAAGAAGTGGCAAAAAAAGTTGGTGAAGAACTTGGTATTCCAGTTTATCTGTATGAAAAATCTGCCACAAAACCTGAAAGAGAAAATCTTGCAAAAATTCGTCAGGGTGAATATGAAGCCCTTGAAGAAAAACTTAAAAAGCCTGAATGGAAACCTGACTTCGGATCTGCAAAGTTCAATACTAAAGCAGGTGCAACAGTAATTGGTGTCAGAGAATTTCTTATAGCATATAATATTAATCTTAATACTCGTGAATCAAAATATGCTACTGATATCGCTTTCGAATTACGGGAAAAGGGAAGATCAGCACGTAAAGAAAGCGAAGATAACTTCTATTTCAAGAGCGAAGAAATTATAAAATATGAAAAAGGTAATTATCCCTGCGGTGATTGTGATTTTATTGGGAAGACAATAAAAGAAACTATCGATCACTGCAAGACGCAGCACGATTATGATCTTGCAGAGATTCTTGAACAGCACGGCATAAAAAGTGAAAAACCAGAGGGGCAATCAGTTAAAAAGCCGGGTAAGTTCAAATTCACTAAAGCAATAGGATGGATGGTTGAAAAATACGACCGTGCACAGATATCAATTAATCTTACCAATTATAAAGTTACATCAATGCATCACGTTTTTGATGAAACAGAGAAGCTTGCAGCAGAAAGAGGTTTAAGAGTAACAGGCAGTGAAATAGTAGGAATGGTGCCTTACCCGGCTTTGCTTGAAACCGGTAAACATTATCTGAGAAAACAGCATCGATCTACCGGAATTCCAATTCGTGATATTCTGAAAACTGCAGTTCAGTCACTGGGATTAAATGATGTATCGGAATTTAAAATTGAAGAACGAGTTTTAGGATTGCCAAAGAATATTGATTCAGCATTGGCCGAAATGAAACTAACAGCTTTTGTTGACGAAGTATCGCGTGAAACTCCTGCACCCGGCGGCGGTTCAATTGCTGCATTAACGGGAGCACTTGGTGCTGCATTATCATCAATGGTTGCAAACTTAACTGCAAACAAACGCGGCAGCGATCCTGAAGCAGATAAAATTTTGAATGATGCTGCTGATAAATGCCAGGAAATTAAAAACACTTTAGTACAAGCTGTAGATGATGATACAAATGCATTTAATGATTTTATGGCTGCGCGACGATTGCCAAATAAAACCGCCGATGAAAAGAATGCCCGTGAAACCGCTATGCAGAATGGATTGAAGCTGGCAGTTTATGTTCCGCTTAATACAGCTAAGTTAAGTTATGAAGCAATCGAAATAGCAGAAATTGTTGTAAAACACGGTAATCCAAATTCTATTACAGACGTTGGTGTCGGTGCACAGAGTGCATACACCGGAGTTCTTGGCGGCATTTATAATGTGCTCATCAATCTTAAAGATATTAAGGACGAAAAGTTTAACGCTGATATGCGAAATACCTGTTCTGAGTTAAAAGAAAAGTCGATAATAAAGTTGAACGAAGTTTTATCGTTTGTTGAATCAAAATTATAAGATATAATTACTGGCAATTTGATAGATAGAAGAGTTAATCGAAAAATAATTTTTATTACAAAAGTTAATTTGATTTTCTGACTGTAAAAACAGTGGACTGGGATTTTTTAACCTTTATTTTTTAATTATATATTAGATTTATGATTCTTTAGCCTGAAAATTGACCTTAGTTCCTCTCCTTTATTCGTAAATAAGACCATGAAAATAATTAGATTTAGATTTCCAGTAAATCGAAGAATTATTTAATTTCACTCCGTCACTAAACATCACTTTATCATTTTAATAGATTAATGTTAAATAGACTATTACTGGTTATTTACTTGGTTATAATGGTGTCCACTTTGTACGGACAGAAAAATAGTCAATTATTTTCCTTTAGTCATTTTACTACAAAAGATGGCTTATCATCAAACAATGTAAACGCTGTCATACAGGATCAAAAGGGTTTTTTGTGGATTGGTACCGAGGACGGACTAAACAGATTTGATGGTTATTCATTCAAAGTTTATAGAAATAAAAGGGGTGATAATAGTTCACTTTCAAACAATTTCATCTGGTCTCTTTGCGAAGATAAAGATGGAAAAATCTGGATCGGCACCGACGGTGGAGGATTAAACAAATTTGATCCGGTTACAGAAAAGTTTGAAAGATTTGTTAACGACGAAAATGATCCTAATTCAGTAAGCTCGAATGTTATTCAGAGTGTTTTTATAGATAGTAAAAATAATTTGTGGATAAGTACATGGGGCGGCGGGTTAAATCTTTTTAATGAAGCTGAAAAAACATTTAAAAGATTTCGACATAACTCTGATGATGAAAAAAGTATTGGCAGTAATAAAATCTTTTTTGTATTTGAAGACAGTAAATCAAGAATATGGGTTGGCACAGAAGAAGGCGGATTATATTTGTATAATGAATCATCCCGATCATTTAAAAGTTTCAAACATAATCCGGCAGATAAATACTCAATCAGTTTTAATAATGTTACATCAATGATCGAATTAATTGATGGAAGATTTTTGATCTCAACTGCCGGTGGCGGGTTAAACAGATTTTATTATGAGCAAAATAAATTTATTAAGATTAACATAGCTAATGTTAAAAATATCTGGAAGATATATAAGGATAGGAACGGATTGATCTGGGCAGGTTCCTCAGTTTCTGAAGGTATTTGTGTATTAGCTTCTGATCTGAGCCTACTAAACATTCACAGGCAAAATAAACTTATTCCCGGTTCTATTTCATCCAATGATATCAGAACTTTTTATGAGGATAGATCAGGTATATTATGGATTGGGACTGTTGCAGGAGGATTGAATAAAATTGATAGAAAACCTAAAAAATTCTTGCAGTTGAATGAATCCAATTCGGCACTTTCGGATAATTATGTCTTTGCAATTGAGGAAGATCAGAAGGGAAATATCTGGATCGGAACATATAATAAAGGCTTGGTACAGTTTAATCCTGATAAAAATTCCTTCAGGACATTCAATCATTCGATAAACAAAAATGGGAATTTACATGGGGAGATTGTTCGTTACCTGTATAACGACGGCAAAAATAATTTATGGATTGGCACATATTATGGTGAACTTAATAAGTATGATCCAATCAATGACAATTTCGATTATATTAATCTCGACATAAAAAAAAGTAATCCAAGTGCAAACCTGGTAAGAACTATTTACGAAGATTCAGAAGATTTACTGTGGTTTGGAGCTATTGGCGGAGGGGGATTGACTTCTTATAATCAAACTACAAATGAATTTACATATTATTCTTCTGCATCCGGCGAAGGCAATAAATTAAGCGGTGATGATATCACATCAATTTGTGAAGATAATAATGGTAATCTTTGGATCGGAACCTACAGCTTTGGGTTAAACAGGTTTGATAAAAAGACAAATATGTTTAACCACTATTTCAGAGAGGAAAATAATCCTTCGTCACTGCCGGATAATATCATAACTGATATCTTAAAAGACTCAGAAGGAAATTTATGGATAGGGACTTACTCCGGCGGATTGTGTAAGTACAATTTTGAAAAAGACAATTTTGAAATATTTTCTGAAGAGAATGGATTTGCTTCAAACTCAGTCTATGGAATACTCGAAGATGAAAATAAAAATTTATGGTTCAGCACATCACGCGGAATAACAAGATTGAGTTTAACGGATTTTGAAGTGAAAAATTTCGATCAAATGTACGGAGTACAAAATCCTGAGTTTAATCCTTCGACAAGATTAAAAACTAAATCGGGTTATATATACTTCGGCGGTGTTGAAGGTATAACATATTTTCATCCCGATAGTATCAAGGAGGAAACATATCATTCCAATGTTTCTTTTACTTCATTTAAAATATTTAACGAAGAAGTTCTTCTTCCCAAAAGCATAACTTATACTGATACCATAATATTAAGTTATGATGAGAATATTTTTTCTTTTGAATTTGCTTCACTTGATTTTACATCACCTGAAAAGAACTATTACTCTTATATGCTCGAAGGATTTGATCCCGGTTGGGTGAATATAAAAAACAGGAGGTTTGTTAATTATACCCATCTCGATCCTGGTGAGTATATCTTCAAAGTTAAAGGAATTAACAGTGCAGGAATGTGGAGTGAGCCTGCAATACTAACTTTAATAATTGAACCCCCATTCTGGATGACCTGGTGGTTCAGATTACTTTTAATTTTTGCATTTTTTTCTCTCGGACCTATAATCTATTACAGAAGAGTATCTCAGTTAAAGAAAGAAAAACAAATCCAGATTGAATTCAGCGTACAATTAATTCAATCTCAGGAGGATGAAAGAAAAAGAATAGCATCTGAACTTCACGATAGCCTTGGGCAGGATCTTTTAGTTATAAAAAATCTTGCGTTACTTAATAAGAATAAAGACGATCAGTTCGAAGAAATATCCAAAACTGCAAGTGTGGCTCTTGATGAGGTTAGAAGGATTTCTTACAATCTTCATCCATATCAGCTGGACAGGTTGGGTTTGACCAGGGCGATAAGTTCAATGTTTGTGATTATTGAAGGAGCCTCAAAAATAAAATTTGATATACTGATTGATAACATAGATAATCTTCTGAGCAAGGATAAAGAAATCAATATTTTTAGAATTGTTCAGGAATGTGTGAATAATATCTTAAAACATTCCGAGGCCAGTGCTGCGGCTGTTAATGTTCAGAGTATTGAAAATCAAATAAGAATTGAAATCGCAGATAACGGTAAGGGATTTGATTTTGAATCAGCAAAAGAGCAGTCAAAAGGATTGGGTCTGAAAAACTTAATTAATCGGGTTTCACTTCTTGATGGTGAAATTGAATATGGTTCAACATCTGAATTTGCAACATTCATAAAAATTCTAATTCCGGTGAATAATGAATAATAAAATCAAAATAATTATTGCAGACGATCACCCGATGATGCGGAGTGGTGTTAAATCCGTTCTGCTTACCGATCCGCAAATTGAGATTATTGCGGAAGCAAAGGACGGGGAAGAAGCATACAATCTCATAAAAAAATATCTGCCTGATGTTGCCTTGTTAGATGTAGAGATGCCAAAGATGACTGGATTAGAAATTGCCAGAAGAGTTGCCGCAGAAAATATTAAAACTAAAATTATCTTTCTAACAATGTACAAAGAAGAAGATATGTTTAATGAAGCAATGGATTCAGGAGCATTTGGATATGTGCTTAAGGAGAATGCGGTTGAAGATGTTCTGGAAAGTGTTAAAACAGTTTTTGAAAACAGATATTACATAAGCCCGAATATCTCAAACTATCTCGTCAAAAGACTGAACACACAAAAAGACTTTGCCTCAAAACAGCCATCTATAAATGATTTAACAAAATCAGAGAGAGCAATACTAAAATTAATTTCGCTGGATAAAACTTCTCAGCAGATTGCGGACGAACTTCACATCAGTTATAAAACGGTTGAAAATCATCGGAACAACATTTCCAAAAAATTAAATCTCAGCGGCACGCACAGTCTTGTAAAGTTTGCAATTAAAAATCGTTCACTCCTCTAATTATAAATTTTTCATTTTTAATTGTTATGGGTGTTTCCACCTATATAAAATGAGTGCTCTCACCGATTTATTACAGCCTGTTTAAAACTCATCTTTACACTAAAAATTACAAGCACTATGAAACTACTATTAGTTGACGACAACGACAGAATTAGAGAAATGATGAGGAATATGTGTTCTGCTCATTTTGATGAAGTAATAGAATGCTGTGATGGGACTGAAGCCCTAGTAGCTTTTAATGATACTAATCCGGATTGGGTTGTAATGGATATTAAGATGAAAAAGATGGATGGTTTAGAAGCAACCTCAAAAATTGTTTCCCGGAATCCTGAAGCAAAAATTATCGTTGTTTCTCAGTTTGATGATGAGACAACTGAAGCTGCCGCAAAACATGCCGGCGCAATTGAATTTATCAGCAAAGAAAATCTTTCAAACGTAATTGAGTTTATTAATAATCATTTAAGGAGTGCAAAGTGAAATCCATTTTCTACACAATAATAATATTACTGACATTAACCACAGTAATTATTTCACAAACCAAATACACATGGATTGGCGGCAGCGGTTCGTGGCAAACTGCAAGCAACTGGAATCCGAATGGGATTCCCGGCGTGCCTGATACTGCTGTAGTTAATAGCGGGACGGTAACTAATGATCAGTCAGTAACAATTGCAAGTCTTTTCCAAAACGGAGGAACGATAAATGGAATTGGAGACTTAACTATTAGTGATAGTTTATCTTTTGTCGCCGGCACACACGGAGGCACAGGCACAACAACGATATCATCAACAGCTACCGGATCGATTGGCGGTATATTCACAAAAACACTATCAAGAATGATAGTCAACGAAGGTAGTTTAGTCTGGAGTGGAACAACAGTATCATTCAACAGTGGCGCTGGAATAACGAACAACGGAACATTTGATGCACAAGCAGAATCATTTGTGCTTGGTTCGGGAGGAAACGGATCAATTATCAATAACGGAACATTTAACAGAACAACCAGTTTGAGTAGTGCAACATTAGCAACAACATTCATCAACAATGGAATCACAAACGTACAAAGTGGAACACTTCAATCAACACTTTCAACATCAGGTAGTGGTACATTTGTAATAAGCCCGGCAAGTAAATACATCCTATCAGGTGGGACTCATACACTTAGCGGCAATACAATCAGTGGCGGTGGAACACTCGAACTTATATCCGGCACATTGAATCTGACAGGAAGTCCTGTAACCATTTCATCGGGAACAACATTTTATCAGGATGGAGGAACAATAGCAGGTGATGGAGCATTGATAATTAATGGAACTTTCACTTGGTTAAGCGGCACACACGGAGGCACAGGCACAACAACGATATCATCAACAGCTACCGGATCGATTGGCGGTATATTTACAAAAACACTATCAAGAATGATTGTGAATGAAGGAAGTTTAGTATGGGGCGGAACAACAGTATCGTTCAATAGTGGCGCTGGAATAACAAACAACGGAACATTCGATGCACAAGCAGAATCATTTGTGCTTGGTTCTGGTGGAAACGGATCAATTATCAATAACGGAACATTTAACAGAACAACCAGTTTGAGTAGTGCAACATTAGCAACAACATTCATCAACAATGGAATCACAAACGTACAAAGTGGAACACTTCAATCAACACTTTCAACATCAGGTAGTGGTACATTTGTAATAAGCCCGGCAAGTAAATACATCCTATCAGGTGGGACTCATACACTTAGCGGCAATACAATCAGTGGCGGTGGAACACTCGAACTTATATCCGGCACATTGAATCTGACAGGAAGTCCTGTAACCATTTCATCGGGAACAACATTTTATCAGGATGGAGGAACAATAGCAGGTGATGGAGCATTGATAATTAATGGAACTTTCACTTGGTTAAGCGGCACACACGGAGGCACAGGCACAACAACGATATCATCAACAGCTACCGGATCGATTGGCGGTATATTTACAAAAACACTATCAAGAATGATTGTGAATGAAGGAAGTTTAGTATGGGGCGGAACAACAGTATCGTTCAATAGTGGCGCTGGAATAACAAACAACGGAACATTCGATGCACAAGCAGAATCATTTGTGCTTGGTTCTGGTGGAAACGGATCAATCATCAACAATGGAACATTTTATCGAACTACAGGCACAGGTAATGCACAAATTGCAACAAAATTTATTAACAACGATGAGCTAAGTATTTTTATCGGAGCTTTGTCCTTCACCGATTCACTATTGAATAAGACAACAGGAATTATTAATGGTAATGGTACCTTAACACCGCCTACCAGCAACAGATTTATTAATAATGGGATTGTTGCACCCGGTGTCTCTCCCGGTATTTTGAGTATCAATGGAAACTATCCTCAAACGACATCAGCGGATTTGAATATTGAAATTGGCGGTTACCAGGTTGGCAGTGAACGGGATAGTCTTTTCATATCAGGTCAGGCACAATTAGATGGAACACTTAACATTCAATTCATAAATAATTTTTTGCCTCAGGTTGGTGACGTTTTTACTATAATGAAATATACCAGCCGCACAGGACAGTTTTCACAAATAAATTTTTCAAATAATGTAAGCGGACAGATACAATATCTTTCTAACGGTGCACAGGTTTTAATTACCAGCGGCGGAGTTAACCAATTACCTATTGCTGTTGATGATGCTGCACAAACAGATGAAGATGTCGCAGTGATAATAAATGTTCTGGCTAATGACAGCGATCCGGATAATGACCCGCTCAGCATTAATGGATTTACTCAACCAGTTCATGGAAACGTGGTGCAAAGCGGAGACAGCAGTATTTTATATACACCAGCATTAAACTACTTTGGTTTGGATAGTCTTACATACACAATACAGGATCCAAACGGTGCAACAGCAACTGCCAAAGTAAGAATCACCATACTTCCCGTAAACGATCCTCCAACTGCACCTGTTTTACTATTACCTGTCAGTGGTGATACGTTAAATTCTAACCAGACAATAAATTTTGTATGGAATGCTTCAAGTGATCCTGAGAATAATCCTTTGTCTTATGCACTTCGAATCTGGGGAAACTCACTCGATACAACAATAGCAGGACTCAATGATACAACTCTCGCTTTTAATAATCCAAATGCTTTCCAGCAAAACAACAGCTATCAATGGCAGATTACAACCAGTGATGGAAATCTTTCAACGCTATCTTCGATTAGAGCTTTCTTCATACAGAGTTCTGCGCTTGCCGGGATTTATACCATAGGTGCTATGGGTGATTTTGCCACCATAAATGATGCTGTATCTACGTTAAAAACGTTTGGAGTCGGCGGCACAGTAACTTTTAATATCTTGCCCGGGATTTATGATGAACAGGTTGTTTTAGATTCTGTTAATGGCTTGTCTTCAACAAATTCCCTGACTATTCAAAGCCAGAGCGGCAATCCTGAGGATGTTACATGGAAATACAGCGGACAGGCACCTAATTCAAATTATGTTTTATTGCTTCGAAGTATTTTACACACAACAATTCGGGGGATCTCTTTTATTGCTGCTAAGACATCCGCCGGGAGACTTATTGGGCTCGGTGCTAATTCTAATTTTATAAAAATTGAAAACAATAAGTTGAGTGGAGTTTCAACTTCAAGCTTATCGAATGTGTACGCTGTGATTAACGCTCATAATGCTGCAATAGATAATATTCAAATAGTTGGTAATAAAATTAATTTTGGCAGTTTTGCCGTTCATTTATATGGCTTTGTCTCTCAACAGGTTTCAAATGTAACAATCGAAAACAACGAATGCCTAGGTCAGAGTTTTGTAAGCATCTGGATTTTAAATGCATCTGTAGTTCAAATAAACAACAATATTATTGACAATGGTGTTCAGTTAGGTGGAGGCATTATTTTAAATGACAGTTACTTACCCATTTCGATTAGTGGAAATAAGATCACCACAAATAAGTGGGGAATCTCATTAAATTTTAATACTGCCGGCATTGGCGAATTCCTGGTAGCCAACAATTTTTTAGAAGTTAATGCTCCTAAAAATAATAACTATCCACCATTTGCCATCCGTTCAGGCTCAAATGCAGGCATAAGTTTTTTCTACAATACATTGTTGGTTGTTGGAGATACAGTTGAAAACTCTTTTGCTCTAAGGATAGAATTTCCGACTAGCGTCAAGGAAATAAAAAATAATATCTTAATGAACACTGCGAGGGGCAGAGCTTTATATTATCAGGGGACGATAGGAATAGAAAGTGACTTTAATGATCTCTTCTCCGAAGGTAATACTCTCGTAACCTGGAATTCATCAAATTATTCAGATCTCGCATCCTATCAGGCAGCTAGAGGGCAGGATATTAACTCTTTAAATGTAAATCCTTCATTTCTATCAAACAACGATCCTCATCTAAATGATTTCATACTTAACAATGCCGGGACACCATTAGCAGAAGTTACAATTGATATTGACGGTGAGCCCAGACATCAAACCACACCAGATATTGGCGCAGATGAATTTGAACCCTTGGGATTTAAAGGAATATTCACAATAGGTGCCGGTGGGGATTTCCCAAATATCACTTCCGCTGTTTCTGCTTTAAAGGATACAATTATTACCGGGGCAGTTACTTTTAATATTTTAACAGGAACTTATGATGAGCAGGTAGTTATAGATTCTGTGAATAGAATCTACTTCGGAAGTCCAATAATATTCCAGAGTCAAAGTGGAAATCCGGAGGATGTGGTATGGGGATATAGTTTGCAATCAAATAGTTCAAACTATGTTGTTCTTTTGAGAAATGTTTCTCATCTAACTTTTCGGAATCTAACCTTTAAGGCTCTCAATCAATCGGCAGGGAGACTCATTGGATTGGGCATAAATACTAGCAATATCACTATAGAGAATAACATTTGTACAGGAATAAATACTACAAGTATCTCAACTGGTTACGCTATTATAAATTCCAGTGATGTTGTGCTGGATAGTATTAGTATCCGGAATAATAAATTTGAATTTGGGAGCTATGCAATACGACTTTCTTGCAATTCCGACAAGGGTGCAAACATCACAGTTGAAGGTAATGAATGTGTGAACCACAGTTACTGGTCGGTTCAATTGCAGAATATCAAAAATTCAAAGGTGTTAAATAACAAAATTAACAATCAAAATAGTCAGGGTCATGGAATTTGGCTTTATGATTTGCAATCACCTATTAGTGCAACTGAAAATAGAATTTTTGCGAAAAATTTTGGAATGCTAATTTTAAGATCCGACGACATCACAGGTGAAAGGGGTTTAATTGCCAACAATTTCATTCATGTAACTATAGATTCTTCCGAAGGATATGGTCTGAGCATTTTTCCAATTAACGATACGCGGGTAAATATTTATTATAACACCATTCGTCTAGTTGGTAATTTTTCACAAAATGCTTCGAGTATGGTTATCTTAAATTCTGATCTTTCGTCTCAGGATATTAAAAATAATATAATTATAAATGAGGTTGGAGGCTATGCCATAAGAAATTCTTCGTCCGTAACCTTAAGTAACTATAATGATATTGTTACGACAGGGGCGCATTTAGTTAGGTGGAATAATATTAATTATCCGGACATTGCTTCATACCAAACTGCAACTGGACAGGACTTGAATTCAATTTCGGCAGACCCACTATTTATATCAAGCGATGACTTGCATATCAAATCAGGCAGCCCTGTTGATGGAAAAGGCACACCTCTTGCAGAAGCTCCCCGGGATATTGATAACCAGCTTCGCTCATTAACAACTCCGGACATTGGCGCTGATGAATATACTGATGAAAGGATTATTGTGAAAAAACGAACAAACCTTCGCTTACCAATAAACGCTCAGACTACAACACAGGATACGCTGTATATTGACCCGAGAGATAATACCATTATCTCGGGTTATGTTCTTTCCGATGTGAATGTATTTATAGATACTCTCTTTCACACTAACTTGGCTGACCTGGAAATATCACTTACACACAACGGTGTAACTGATACTCTTGCAAAATTTCTCCCTGATTCTACGTCGGGATTTATTGGAACCATACTAGATGACTCTGGCTTGCTAAATCTTAATGAAGGTGTCTCTCCCTTTACTGGCAGTTATCGGCCATATAGTCCTTTGTCCGTATTCAATGGAGTTGACCCGGAAGGTGACTGGGTGCTTGAAATTTACGATCGCTCTTCAGGTAACTTTGGAATTCTTGATGCGTGGGGAATTGAGCTTGTGTTTGAGCAAACAACTGGCGTTCTCGATGAACAAGAAGAATATATTATACCTTATAACTTTGAGTTGTCTCAGAATTATCCGAACCCATTTAATCCTTCAACCATTATTCGTTACTCCGTGCCCTCAAGAAGCACCGTTATCCTAAAGATTTTTGATATCCTTGGCGGTGAAGTTTCTACACTTATTAACGAAGATAAAGATGCCGGGTTTTACTCTGTAAACTTCAACGCTTCACAACTCTCAAGCGGAATTTATTTCTATCAATTACAAGCTGGTTCATTCAATCAGGTTAAGAAGATGATACTAATAAAATAAATTTAAAGGGGAGCAAAAACTCCCCGATTTGTAACAAGCTTATGTTTCAGGATTACTCATAAATTTCATAAAACGTATTGTCATAGTAAAACCTAACATTCTGTCCAAGTGCCAAAAACCGTGAAGTCTCCGGTTTATCTTTCAGTAACTTGAAGTATTCATAAGAGTTAAATTGAATTTGTTTTTGATTTTTTGTTCTCTGAATTTGTAATTCTGAATCAACCCAGAAATTATCCTGCTGGTATACAGCTCTTCCGGAAATGTTTTTTACCTGTTGTGAAACATTTCTTATCTGACCTTTTGAATCTCTATAAACCATTCGTTCTCTGCCTTGCTGCATTTGATTATAATTTGAAGCAGTATTTAACATCTGAAATTCTTCGCTTACAACAACGCTGCCTCGCCCGCTTTTCTCTCTCATCCTGAAAAAGTCAGCTTCATTTTCTCTTCGAAGTTCGGGTTGTGGTGAAATGGTCTGCAATCCATCTGCAAGTCTTCCTCCGCGTATCCTTATTTCCTCATCTTCCAAAATAAGATAACTTGTATAAGGTGTTATTATTCCATGTTTACGTGCTAGCACAGTAATTTCTTCAATCAACTCTTTGCTTTCTCCATTAAGACGGACCAAATCGAGTAAATGTCCAATCCTTCTGGAAGCCCATATAGGAGGTATGAAGGAATATTCGTCACTCCGGCTTTCAAAGTTTCCTGTAGTCGTAAACACTTTCTTTTGATTGTTAAGCTTTCCTGATAATGTTATCTTAACATTACCGTTTCCTTTATATCTTCCGAACACCAGAAGGTTTGAACCTTTAAATAAGTCAGGAAGATCTTTGGGATAAGTTTGATATGGGGTTATTCCTTTTCCAATTTCAATTTTAAGATCACTGAGAACAGGAGATTGTATTTTATCGTAAAAATTTGATAATTTAATTTCAATATCCTCATTCTCGCCTACATAAGTCCGCCAGGCTTTGGAGGCTTCAGTTATTTTATCAAGCAGATGTGTGTTAATATCATCACCAATTCCGAATGTGAAAATCCTGGAGTTATCTTTATTCATGTAGATGATTTTTTTGAGTAGCTTATCTTCATTTGTTTCACCGATGGTTGGTTTTCCATCGGTTAAGAATACAACAAAATGCGGACGGGATGATTTTATATAATTCTTAAATGCAATATCAAATGCCTCCTCAATATTTGTCCCGCCTATTGCCTGAAGATCATCAATAAAACTTTTTGCACTGTTGATATTTTGTCTTTCAGCTTTTTGCAATGAATTAAATAGGGAGTATGCTTCTGTAGAAAACCTGATAATATTAAAATGGTCATCAGCATTTAAGTTGTTTACACAGTACAATAAAGCTTTTTTAGCCTGCTCTATTTTCTCTCCGCTCATACTGCCTGATACATCCAGTATGAATGTTATATCTTTGCTTTCAATATTGGATCTGTCCAGTGCTATTGATGGGGATGCACTCAATAGGAAATATCCATCTTCATTTCCGGTTTTGTAAGTCCACAGTGATAATCCAACAGCAGAAGAACTTTTTGAAAAGTATAACTTAAAATCAATATCCGGTTTTATATTTTCCGCTTCGTATGAAATAATTGAATGATAATCGCTTTTATTTACTATGTCAACTTCGTGAGTAGGGCAATAAATGTTTTTTATCTTTTCAGGTGACTTCAAATCAACTTTTACAGATACATTCTTCAAAGGTTTTGCAGAGAATTTCTCGGTATTTAAGGGATAAAGATATTCCAGCATATTATTATCAGATTCCAGTACCTGCGTATAACTAATTGATATTTTCTTTTCACTCCTTGGTTCGATAGGGAAGATTCGAAGCTTGAAAATGTTTTGCTCACTGTATTCCAGCAATGCCGGATCACGCATTTGCCTGACAATATCTTCATATATTTTTCTGGCCTTGTCGGCATCCATCAGTTCCGCTTTGGTTTCTTTTCCGTTTATTACCATAGTAAAATTGCTTATCACAGCACCTTTGGGAACTGGGAAAATGTAGAATCCCTCAAGCTGGTGATGTGATGGATTGTAAAAAGCCTGATCGATTTTTGTTATTGCAGATTGTCCGTCAATTTTTACATCCACTTTATGATAGACTACTTCGAGCGGGAATGGATTCGGCAGCGGATGGGGGCGAGGGATAACTATGAATCCATCAGCAAAAACATTAATGCTGGATAAAACCAGAACAATTGACAAAATTATTTTCGTAAACATCTTTTCACCTTTTTGTTCTAATTGTCATTTCGAGGAAGTCTTCTGCTATAGGCATCCCTTTGGGAGACCGAGAAATCTTAAAGCCGTACAACAAGTAGATTTCTCCCTTCGGTCGAAATGACAATTAATTATTTACTGAATGAATATTGTTTCTGTTTAGCCTGTTCACGGATTGTTTTGATCATTACCGCATCAAGAGTATTTTCATTTTTATTTTCAAGCATTTTCTGAGCAACGTACTTACTGCGCTCATCATTAAGTCTATTTATTTTAGTCTGAATGTGAACACGTTCTTTTTCCATTTTGTCAATGTACGCTTTGCGTTCTTGTATAGTCATCGTTTTCATTTCATCCGGCAGATCATCGGTTTTAATTTCCTCAATCTTCAAAGTCCCTTCTCTCTTCGCATCAACTAAATCCCAGGTTGAATTTCTATACTGTGCACCTGATTTTGTTACTGATCTTTCTACCATTACACCCGGATTTAAACTCATTGAGTTTGCATCCTGCTCAGCCTGAAGTTCCTTCTTTTCACGTCCAGTAGTGCCGAATGCTATGTAAGTTTTGTTTAATGCCTGACCTAATTTAATAATTTCATCATCCTGGGGAGCGTCGATGTGAACCAGTTCTGCATTATGATCTATATTCATATACTTACCATCTGCAAGATCAGCACCATCCTTCCACATTGTCTGAATGCCATCATCATATGCCCCACAAAAAATTGTATTAACGATAATTCCTTTACTGACAGCATCTTTGCAGGCTTCTTTATAATCTATGTTTCCCTGCGTAAATGGTTCATTGCCTGCGATAAAAATTATTTTCAGGTTATCGTTGGATTTGTTCCATTGAAGATTTTCGACTGCATTCAGGATCACTTTTCCACAATACTCTTCACCACCATTAGTCTGAAGTTTAAACAACTCATCAGAAATTCTGTCAAGATCTTGTGTAAAAGGAACAATATTTCTCATATATCCTTCATCAGCCGGAATTGATTGCTTACCATACTCATAAAGTGCAACATACAGCTCAACTGGTTTACCATTCTTTTTCGTTGTGGCTAATTCGTTTACAATTTTCCATAGCTGACTCTTTGCCTGATCTATCAGACCATCCATACTTCCGCTTGTATCAAGCAGTATAGCTAATTGTATGGAATTATTTTTTGGTGATTTGTTTTCGACCTTATGGCTAGCAAATGCAGATATGCAAAAAAGGAAAAAGAATAAAACTAACAGCGATTTCATAACGCCTCCTTTTACGGATTAGTGATTAATAAAAACTGCTGCTTTCACGAATTGAAACGGAACTTTGTTCCTGAAGTTTTAAAAAAATAATATTAGGGTATTAGTTTTTACCTATTCAATCACAAAATCAAAATAGGTATCGGGAAATGGTTCATTTCTTAAAGTAAAGTGCCACCACTCTTCTGCGAGATTCCGGAAGTCGTATTTATCCATTAAGGTTTTTAACAGTAATCTGTTTGCTCTTTGCTTTGGATTTAATTCCGGATTTTCTGTGTGTGAAAGCGGATGAAAACAATCGAATCCCGTTCCCATATCAATGCTATTATCATTAAATCTTTTTTCCAACGGTTCATAACACTCGCACTGGTCATCAATATCAAATTCCGGTTGAAATGGAGGTGGTATCGGAACAACAGTTAAATCAACAGTACTGCCGCGGCTGTGACCTGATCTCTCTGCAATATATCCGTCCTCGAATAATCTGCTCTTATCAAGAGTTGGATAAAATTCTCTCTTTGTCAGTGTGTCGCTTAAATCTTTTGCCCATCTCACAAAATGATCAACTGCTCTTTGCGGGCGATATGCATCATAAATTTTTAATGATAAAGAAAAGTTACTTAATTCCTCCTGAACCTTTAGCAATGCCTCTGCTGTTTCTTTGGTCATATAACATTTTTCTTCTTTATAACCATCAACAGGTACACCGAGAAAATTGTGTTTCGTTGTATAACGAATATCCAGAATAACATCAGGAATAACTTCCCGTATTTCAACGAAACCATCGGGAATGCTGCTCTGAGCAAAATTAGCATGAGTAAATAATAAAATAAAGAGTGATATGTGTGTCAGATTAAGAGTAAGAGTAAGACTACGAGAAAGAGTACGAATAAGTTTTTGAACGTTATTACTCATAAATATCGGCTGCATATTTATTTTGAATGACAGTCAGTGCACATTAAATCTCTAACATCAGAACCAATGTCGATTGGATGTTCAAACTCCAAACCTTCAATATCTACCTTACGAATTCCTCTGCTATCTGTCTGTGTTATTATAAGATGACAGCTGTTGCAGTCGTGGGATATTACAAGTCCTTCATCGCTTACGTGATTGCCTGCGTGGCATCTGAAGCAGCCAGGTGTATAAACATGTGAAATGTTATCAGGAAATGATTTCCAGTTTGCATTCATATAAGGAAAATAATTTCTGCTGTATATACTTTGAACTTCCTGAATAGCAGATGCGATTTTATCCTGTTTCTTTTCGTAAATATCTCTGTACGTTGAACGGTAAAAAGAATTTATAATAGTTGATATACTATCGAGCGCAATGCTTTTTTCTGTATAGGGAGTTTCGAGCGCCTGAACAGAAATACTTTTTATGTATGGTAATTCTGGATCAATTTTATTCTGATCTATATAAACGTTCACCATTTTATCCGGCTGATGAAAAATGTGAGATGGTCTGTTATGGCAGTCGATACAATCCATCAATCTTAAATTTTCTTTTGGAAAACTTGCTTCATCAAATTTTACAGATTTATCCCTGTATATAATTTCTTTTCCGTCTTTGGTAACTAATTTTACCCAGGGAATTTCCTGCCGCCTGTCATCAGAATGCATATAATAAATTTCGTGATCCGAGCTGGTATGCCAGTGAATTCCTGTTGCAGCGCCAAAAACACTGTTGCCTCCTCCAATTTTGATAAGCATACCTAAATTGGAACGGGTGTTTTTTTCATCGGATATATAATAAGTATATTCAGTTTTTTTCTGACTGAAAAAATGTTCCGGTGAATGGCATTGTTCGCAGGTACCTTCTGCAGGTCTAAGCTCTCTGACCGGTGTGGGAATTGGCTGAGAATACTTTTTAAACAGTACTGAATAAAACTGGTAAGCTCCGGAAAGCTTAGACTTTACATACCAATCAGTTCCGCTGCCGATATGACATCCTACACAGCCTACTCGGGAGTGAGGTGAACCAAGATATGCGGTATATTCGGGTTCCATAACCTGATGACAAACTGTTCCGCAGAATTCATCGGTCTCAGTGTATTCATAAGCTTTATAACTTCCAAATGCAGTAAAAAGTAATAAGATCAAAGTCCCGATGGAAAATGTTGCAAATGCCGCACGTTTTTTTGGATCATTAAGATCAATTACAGGTAATTTGCCTTCGCGCGATTTACCCTGACTTATCCTTTTTCTTTCTCTGATAACTCCGTAAGCTATTAATAATAAACCGAATATCAGAATTGAGGGAAGAATTATGAATGCTAGAATTCCAATATAGGGATTATCACCAATACTGCTGAAAATTTCGAGGATGAAAACGAAGAGAATTAATCCAAAACTTACGGAAGCAATTGCAGCACCGATTAAAGTAATTGGGTTATAAACAACGGGTGGAAATATTCTTCTCAATTTTCACTCCTTTGAAAAAATAAGTGAGTTAAAAGGATTTTTAGAACAGATTTTAAAAACAACCGAAGATTAAAATTAATCTTCGTCATCATCAAGATTTACGCTTGATAATCCTTCTTTTTCTCTCTGTTCTTTTTTTATTCTTTTTAGTTCAAGCGGATGCTCATCGGCCATTTCCTCTTCGGATATAGTGCCTTTTAACCAGGCCAAACTCATAGGGTAAATGTCCGGATTGAATATAACGAAATAAAAATGCCACACAACAATAGCAAGGAATGCAAGCCACGCTTCATAGTAGTGAATTGTTCTGGCAATATCCCATTCGGTTTTTGTAAATGAACCTGCAATATCAGTGTAAATCCACATCAGTAAACCGGTGACCGTCATAACAATTGTGCCCCAAACTAAAGCCCAGTACTCTGCTTTTTCAACGTAACTGAATCTGTCAAGTTCCGGTTTGGTTTTAGATATACCAAGATTGAATTTAGCAACCCCAATTGCATCGGTAAAATCTTTCCAGCGTGGAAAAAGATCTATTACAAGCTGTCTGCCGCGTTTTGTAAAAAGAATATAGTAAATATGATAGAAACATACCGCAACCATAGCAACTGCTGCAATACGGTGAATAAGACTCCTGTAAATAAATGCGTCCGTGCTGATATCGGTAATGTGTTTAACCCACCAGGAATCAGGATAACGCAGCATAAATCCGGTTATAACCAATACAATAAAACTAATAGCCATCGTAGCGTGTTGAATTCTCTCATTTACTGTCATTCTTAAATACAATGCGTGACCATGCTTTTCATGAGGCATTTTGCCAATTTTTCTCAATCTTTTAATTTTTGCTTTGCGGAAAAGATCAATTGCATTATGAAGGAACATTCCGCCAATTACTGAAACGATCAACATTATATAGAGGTACGCAATCCAGTATAATATCGGTTCCTCTTCTCTATCAAGAGTCACGTGAATCGAACCTTTGGTAAAAACTTCATTGGCACCGGGATGACAGGAACCGCAGGTTGCCACAAGATTATCCTTGTGGACTAAAGAAGTCGGATCAGTCGAAGGTTTTATGTTATGGACTCCGTGACAACTTCCACAATTGGCAACAGTTGCAGAACCTCCCCTGAGGGCAAGTCCATGGTAAGAATCTTTAAACGTTGAATACCTATTTGCGGCTAAACCGTATCTTTCAGATAATCTGACTGATTCGTGACAGGGTGAACACAATTGCAGAGAAACATTCTGAAAAGCAACCGGTGCATTTGGATCAAGGTGATCTAAAATGTTATGCTCTCCGTGACAATAAGTGCAAGTTGGTGAATCGGTATTACCTCTAAGAACTGCCATTCCATGAATACTTTGATTGTATTCATTGGCTATATCCTGGTGACAGGTACCGCAGGTTGTGGCAATATTCATTCTGTTAACAGATGAACTTGTTTCAACTGCTTTTATTACATCGTGAGCTTTATGGCAGTCAATACATGCAGCAGCTTCAGCATTTCCTGCATGTAATGATTTACCGTGAACACTGTTATCATATGCCTGAATAAATCCGGCTGATGGAGTAGTTCTTCTCCTGATTTCCGGATCATCTAGATGGCAGGATAAACAAAGTTTTTCCTGTGCAATTTTTAATTCGCTTCTGCTTTTACCTGAAGACTCAGTAATATTGGTTTTATGACAATAAATACAATCAGGTGCAGATTTTTCACCGTCCTTAAAAGCTTTAAAGTGATTTGAGAGCTGGTACTCTTTTGATGCGTCTGCATGACACTGACCACAGGAAACAGGAATATTATTTCTGCTCCATTTACTTTTTTCAACCTTAAGAACATCGTGAACACCGTGACAGCTCTGGCAATTAATATCCGGACTTGTTCCTCTTCCGCCGGCTTTAAGTATCTGAGGATGGAACTGATGTTTGGTAAGCGATGCCTGATGGCAGCTTACACAGTTCACCTGGGTCATCGGGTCTTTATGAGGGATATCTTCAGCATCAAAACCGCTGTGGCAGGAAACGCAATTTAATTTAGAGTGAGCGGATCTTTTTAAAACATTTTCATCAACATAAAGGGAAATCTCCTTTCCCTTCTTTTCCATAGTGAGGTCATTATCACTATGGCACATTAAACAATCATCATTCGATTGAGCATTTGTAATAGAGGGTAGTATAAATCCGATAAAAAGGAAGGACATTATCAGATTTTTAAGATGTTTGGGAAGCATCTGTTTTTCCTTGTTTGACAACTGTAAATGCGCCATAGTTAAAATCAATAAAAAAGAACTTATTCTTCTTCAGCTTTAAGAGTTAAAAGCCAGTCAACCAGAGCTTTTAATTCTTCATCGGTACCATTAAATTTTGTTTTGTGTGCTTTATCATCAATTTTTTCTTCTTTAAGTAAATACTTGGTCATAAAGTCAGCTTCAACATCTTCACCTGCTTTTGATAAATCAATTGCACCAGATTTTTTTGTAGCTTCAATTCCAACAGATTCAACAGAGTGGCACATTGCACATTTTTTATCAATGAATACCTGTTTTCCATCAGGACCTTCATCAGCGGCAAATGTAAAAGCGAATCCGTACAAAGCAACTACTGCCAGAACCAATCCAAAATAAATAAGTATGTTTTTCATTTTTTTTCCTTTTATTAGATTATAATGACTGATTAATTTCTGAAATCCTCTATAAGTTTACTCAATAAGAATACCACTTTTAATAACCTTAATAAACACTAAAAAATCGACTTTTTTAGCCTTTTTTAGGCAAAGGTGTTCTTACTTTTGAGAAGCACAATTAGTGCTAATTCGCAACTTTTAGAATGTTTTTAAATGGTTTTCATTATAATTTTAGTCAAATAATTGTTCTAAACATTATTTAACAGCATGCATTTAATTTGTGTCTTTTTCAGTTCACTGCTGTTCTATTTACAATTCAGTAAAAAATTAAATAAATGCTGTTTAACTTAAAGTCGTTAAACCTGCGAAACAAAATATTAAATAACGTTTAACAGGTTTGGAATCCTTGTAGATATTTCATTGAGGTCAAATGGCTTGTAAAAAATTTCTTTTATGTTGGGTTTAATTTTATTTTCGATCACAGATAATTTGCTGTTATAAACATAGGTTAATACAATTGGCGTATCACAATTGATATTCTTTACTTCTATCAACAACCTTTCAATAGTTTCATTTGGTTCAGAATCTAAAATTACCAGATCTGCTGAAGAATTTCTTATCATCGCAGAGACTGCATCCAGACTTGTAGTAGCAACCACTTTGTAATGATTTTGTAAGAACATTAATAGACTGTAGCACAGACTGAAATCAGGGCTATATACTACAACACTTTTCATATCTTTTCTGTCTGCCCGGTTTGAACAGCTCCTGTAATCCTATAATTGATTTGATGAACCATATAAATTATTTTTATTCAAAATTTAATCCAAGTAGCATTTACGAAATTTATGCCACAGGAAATTTTGGCGATTATAGTTAATAATCAAATGATTCTCTAAAAAGGCTTGTGATATTGAAGAAAAACAAAGGCGGGTATTCTCTTAAATGAAAACGGAACAGCAGTATTGTAAACATTATTCCGCAATTGATATAATCTACAAACTAGATTTTAATATCCAGCTCTTTTAGTTTTCTATATAGAGTAGACAGGCCAACCTGAAGTGCTTCGGCAGTTTTTTCTTTGTTGGTATCATTGTTTTCAAGCGCGCGCATGATGAAATCTCTTTCGAACTTTCTGACAGATTCATCGAGTGAGCCAGTAATTGGGAAATCCCCTTTTTCAATACTTGGTTTAAAGGTCGTCGGTAAATCGCTTAGCGTTATAAAATCAGTTTTACAAAAAATGGAAGCTCTCTCAATAATGTTTTCTAATTCTCTAACCTCACCTTTCCACTCGTGAGATATTAATGCGCGCATAGCATCGCTGTCAATTCCTTTAATGTTTTTGTTCAGTTCCTTCCTGTATTTATTTAAAAAGTGATCTGCAAGAAGGGGAATATCTTCTTCTCTTTCTTTAAGTGAGGGCAGATGAATATCAATAACATTAAGCCGGTAAAAAAGATCTTCTCTGAATCTTCCTTCTCTAACTTCTTCATTCAAATCCCGGTTAGTTGAAGCTACAAACCTTACATTAATCGGCAAAGCGAGAGTAGTACCAACAGGGGTGTATTCTTTCTCCTGTATGGATCTTAAAAGTTTTACCTGAAGCTGCGGAGGCATTTCACTGATCTCATCTAGAAATAATGTTCCTCCCTGCGCAGCTCTCATATAGCCGTCTTTATCACTTATTGCTCCTGTGAAGGCGCCTTTCTTATGACCGAATAATTCACTTTCAATAAGGTTTTCTGAAATTGCACCGCAGTTAACAGCAATGAATGGTTTATTTTTTCTTTTACTTTTGAAGTGTAAGGCGCGGGCAACTAATTCCTTACCCGTACCGCTGCTGCCTGTTATTAGAACGGTACTATCTGTTTCAGCGACAGCATCTATCATTTCGTATATTTTTTTTATAGATTGACTCTTGCCGACAATATTTTCGTAATCGTACTGACGATGGATTTCTTCCCTCAGAACTTTATTTTCTATTAATAACTCTTTCATTTCAAGCAGCCGCTGCACTTTAATAATCAGTTCGTCAAATTCAACTGGTTTGAGTATATAGTCGCTTGCTCCATTACGCAAAGCTGTAATTGCAGTATCTAATGACCCGAAAGCAGTTATGACAACAACAGCAGTCTGAAGGTCAATTTTTCTTATTTTTTCAAGCAGTTCAGTTCCTTTCATCAACGGCATTTCAATATCTGTTATAACTATATCAAAAGGATTTTCAACCAGCTTTTCGTAAGCAATCTTTCCATTTTCAGCTTCATCAACATTATATCCCTCTTTCCGGAGGATATAAGAAAGATTCTCTCTTATTAATTGTTCGTCATCTACTACTAAAATTCTGTTTGCCATTTCTAACCTGACTTTATAATGATGGATTCATCGGTAATTTTATAATGAAGGTAGTGCCTTTATTTAATTTGCTTTTTACTTGTAGATCGCCCTGAAAACTTTTTACAATTCCATAACTAACCCAAAGTCCCAGTCCTGTTCCTCTACCTTCTTTTTTAGTTGTGAAAAAAGGTTCGAAAATTTTCTGAAGATTTTCCTCTTTAATTCCCTTGCCTGAATCAGAAAATGAAATTTTGACAAATTCATCATCTGAAGTGGCCGTTACAATAATTTTTTCTTCTTTAGTAAGAGAGCTCTTTTCAGTAATTGCATCAACAGCGTTAAGTAAAATGTTAACAAATACCTGCTGTATCTGATCTGCTATCAAGGGCAGCATAGGAATTTTTGAACTTAATTCTACAATAAAAGATATATCCTTAGCTTTTGTTCCAACCTTTGTTATTTCAACAGCTTCTTTTATGCTTTCATTTATATTGGTTAAATGCAGCTCATAATTTGAAGGTCTGGAAAAATCAACAAGGTCCCGAATAATTTTAGATATTCTGGTTATCTGGCTTTTTACAAGGCTTAGTTTTTCATTAACAAACGGATCATCGGTTGAACGCTGCGCAACCTGTACAAGTGCAGAAATTGATGCGAGAGGATTTCCAACCTCGTGGGCAATACCGGCTGCTAAAGTACCAATGCTTTCCATTTTTTGAGTATGAATTAATTGACGTTCTAATGTCCTTTTTTCACTTAAGTCACGATGTATACCAAAATAACCGGAAACCTTTCCGTCTTTATCAAGAATTGGTGAAACTAATAACTGAGTAAAAAAGGCAGAATTATCTTTTCTTTTATTCTCAACTTCACCTACCCAGACTTTACCAGATGAAATAGTGTCCCACATTCTGTCCCAAAACTTTGAAGAACTTTTTCCGCTTCCAAATACGCGCGGATTTTTTCCAATCAATTCCTCTTTGGTGTAACCGCTTGAATTTATAAAGGATTTGTTAACATAAATCATCTTTCCGTTAAGGTCGGTTATCTGAATTGGATTTACACTATTTTCTGCAACATTAAAAAATCTTATTAATTCTAATTCTTTTTGTTTCTCGTTTGTAATATCTCTTGCATAAACAAAGGTTAGTTTTTTATTTGAACTACTATTTAGTAAAAAAGGAACAAATGATAATTTTACATCTATAAGTTCTGTGTTAATAAATAGTCTGGTTTCAAATTCACCAGGCTTAGCATTACTTAAAGTTTTTTTAAAGACTGATTCTGCTTCACTACGGTCGCATAGTTCAACGTAGTCAAAGAATATTTCCGGGTTTTTACCTTTAAGATTTAATCGATCTTCAGCGGATTGATTCATCATGTCTATACTGCCTTCATCCTTTACAAGAAAGCACATTTCCGGAAATCCGTCGAAGATTTTGAAATTAAAAGTGTAATTATTGCTCATTTGCTCAATTTTAAGGAAAATTACGTCTGCAAAAATAACGATAACCTGCTTACAGAAAAACTAAAAAAAGGTCTATTATATTACCACAATAAAGTAAATATCGATTTAAAACCCGAACTTAATGCTAATGCTAATGCTAAAGATTAATGAAATAGTTAACTTTCAAATAAAAAAAATATTCTGATATGAAAATAGGTCTATTACAATACTCGCCCGAATGGGAGAATAAAAAAAACAACCAGGAAAAAATTAAGTCATTATTAAATAAAGCAGACAATATAGATTTGCTCATTCTGCCTGAATTATCCTTAACCGGTTTTACAATGAATTCATTAAAATTTGGTGAAGACTTGAATGGCGAGTCTGTTATATTTTTTTCTGAACTTGCAAATGAATACCAATTCAATTTAGTCGGCGGTATAATTGAAAGCGAGGGAAATAAAAGATTTAATACGCTACTTCAATTTGACACTAAGGGTATCTTACTAACTAAGTACAGAAAAATACATCCTTTTTCATTTTCAGATGAAGATAAATATTATCAAGCAGGAAAATCTACTGTAATTTCGGAAATACAGGAATGGAAAGCAGGTTTCTCTATTTGTTATGACCTTAGGTTTCCTGAATTGTACAGGATGTACGGCAAGTCAGGTGTTGAACTGCTTATTAATATTGCAAACTGGCCTGATACACGAATTGAGCATTGGAGAACTTTACTTAAAGCCAGGGCGATTGAAAATCAGTGTTTTGTTGCCGGAGTTAATAGGGTAGGTGATGATCTAAAACTTCATTATAATGGTTTTACCAGTTTGTTTGACCCGATGGGAAAGGAGATTTTAAGCTGTGAAAATGATGAAGAACTTTTAATCTCTGAAATTGACAGAGATCTGGTTAGCGATGTTAGAAAAAAATTTCCTTTTCTCAACGATATTAGATTGATCTAATTTTTAATTGAAACATTAATACCGAGCATTTCCAGATCTTTAAAGAATATATCAGGCTTAACTAAATGTCCCTGAAGGAATACTCCGGGTTGTTTGAATGTGCCGCGAATATACTGAAACAGAAGAGCAGAAACAGAAGCTGCAGTAAGCCAGTAACCATCAGCGTGTGAAATCTTTATTCGTAATTCTTTTGTAAGCTCTGCTTGCCGTCCGATTGCACTTAAGACAAGCACAGTTCTGTAAGGAGGTTTCGAAAATTTCTTAAGTCCCCAACTAAAAGAGCATGCAAATGGTTTCCGGGCTAATCCGGGAATAATTTTCATTGCCAGTGAGCCAACGGGTATAATAAAATAATTGACAAAAGGATTAAAACCTGTAATATAAAATCCTGTTTCCCTTAATGTGGGATACTTAATTGGCAGACCTTTCATTTCTTCCAGCATCATTGGCACACAAGTTAATCCCCGAAAATTATTATCAAAATCAAATTTTTTATAATCCTTAAAGGAAACTTTTCTCCACTCATTATTTTTGAATATTAAAGGCATGTAACTTTTAAACTCATCAACCATTTCCAGAACAGTAGATTGGGAAAATACTAGGTCTTGCCAGTCTATATTTACTAAACTTCCGACATTAGCAATCTCAAGTTTTTCAAATCTTTCACCGGCATATCTCGCCATAATTGCCGGAATACCGGGGTGAAAACCGCAATCAGTGATGAAAAGAAGTCCATTCTCCTTAATCTTTCTTTCATACGATTTCAGAATACTTAGTTTCTTTTCGGTAGAAAGCTGAATATCCAGATAATCTTTTCCAGCTTCAATAGCTGCCTCAATTATATTCCGGCTGTACTCAGCAGTGCTTGACGCAGTGATTATTAAGTCGGAAGAAAGAAATTTTTCAGAAAGATATTTTTTATTGCCTGCATCAATTCTTAAAGCTTTAGTTCTTTCATCAAAATGTTTCTGATTTAGAAATCGTGCAGTTTTTTCTGCCTTTGAACGGTCTCTTCCTGCGATAATTAGCTTAGAATCAGTGTGTTTAAGCAGGAAATCAGCTATTAGTTTTCCGGTATTACCATATCCGCCAAGTATTAAAAATGTTTTGCTCATCTAAAACAGATTTATCATAGTAAGTGATTTTGAAATCTTCTAGTTAAAATATTTTATTTACTTTAGAATAAATAGATAAAAAATATTTACATACGGAAAAATAATTTAAAAATTTAAATTAAATCAGTTTCCTGAGTAGTATAATTATTCAAGTAATAAATTTTGCTGCACCTAATAGACTTAGTTATTAACCCGGATTATCCGGAAATAGAAATAAACGACTTACTAATCCGGATAAATAACAATATGCCAATTATACTTATATTATGGCAGGTAATGTTCTTTATCTTTAATTCTAAAAACATTTATTCGGGAATAGAAAAGCAACAGAAATATTCTATTTAAAACATCATTCAATCAATAATAAAAATGAATAAACTGATTATTTGTCTTCTGGCAATTTTATCAATAAAACTTTCTGCTCAAACAGAGAGTAGAGTTGAAATAACTGAAGATGGTTTTATACTTAATATTGAGAAAACTGAAACCGGATTTTTTCAAGTACAAAAAGGAGGGGTTATAATTAAAGATTACTATGGTTCTACAAATTATTCAAAACCAGGTGAATATAAACTGCCGTCTCAAACAATTTTAATTGCACTGCCTCCTGAATCAAATCCACTGATAACCGTCTTATCGTTTGATGAAATAAAACATTTAAGAACTATCCCGCAATTGAATCCAAAACTTTTAAAAATTAATGATTCAACTATTGTTGAAGATTACTCTGAGGTTTACTATCAGCAAAATCAATTTCAATCGCATGAAATAATTGAAATAGAAGGTTTCGGATGGTTTAGAGATTATTATTGTGTCCAGGTACGAATCAACACTCATTTATTTAATGAATCAGACAACTCAATAACAGAACGGAAAAATATCCGAATAAAAATTAATACCGGTAATTTCGTTAATAGTTTTTTATCCGTTCAGAATAGCTTCGATGAATTCGATGAAATTGAAAAGAACATTATCTACAATTATGAAATTGCGGAAAGGTTTAGATCGAACCCTGTTTTTAGTATAGTTGATTCAACAGGTAACTGGATCAACTTTAACGCTGAATATTTGAAACTGGGAACAGCTAAAGATGGATTGTATAGAATAATAAAATCCGACCTTGAGGCAGCCGGAATAATAACATCATCTATAAACCCTAAAACATTTCAGATCTATGAATTTGGGGAAGAGATACCGATTTTTGTTTCCGGTGAAGACGATAATGTTTTTGATGAGCAGGATTATATTGAATTTTTCGGCACTATGAATTATTCAAAAAATGATCATAGAACCATTAACTCATCTAATCAGGAATATAACGAATACCTTAACCGTTTTACTGACACCACTTTTTATTTTTTAACCTGGTCTATAACCGATGGTAAGCGGATTCCTGTTGTAAATTCAACAATCATCGCAGCAGACACATTAGATTTTTATAAATCTTTTGAGCACGTTGAAAATAATCGTGTTTATTTCTCTGCAAACATTAATGAACTTGAAAATCAATATCCTAACTGGAATAAAAATAAAACCTGGTATTACTCTCAAACAGTATGGTTATACTCCGGTACAACAAGAAACTATTCATTTAATGCACCTGACTTAATTCCGGGAAAAACAGCTAAGTTTTATTATAAAGCCGTAAGCGGTGGTTCAAACGTTTCAATTAATTCGCACAATGTTGCAATGAGTGTTAATGGAGGGTTTCTTGATTCTGCTGTAGTTAGTAGAAATGAACAGGCATTGTTAAGCGGCAGCATAAGTTCTAGTGTTCTAACTGAGTCGGGTAACACTCTAACTGTAAGAAATTACAGCAATGGAACAAATCCTAATTTTCTTGCAGTCGATTGGTATGAAATTGAATATCCGAGAAAAATAAAATTAAATAATAACTCACTTCATTTTATAATTGATGATGATGTAAGTAGTTCAATAAGAACAATTAAAATTGAAAATGCTGCATTGCAGCAGTATGAAATCTATAAAGTCAGGCCTTATTTTAAAAAAATAACAAATGCTCAGATATCTAATAATATTATTTTGTTTACAGATACAGTTGCTGCACGAGATGCCTATATTTTAGCTGCACCGGCTGAAACAATTAAGCCGGTATTTTATTATAAAAAACAATTCACTGATCTTCGATCTGTAACAGCACAGAAGGATTATCTGGCTATTACACATCCCGTTTTTATTGATGCATCACAGAACTATCTATCTGTAATAACTTCTTTGTACAACACAGAAACAGAACTTATAAATGTACAGGATATCTTTGATGAATTCGGTTTTGGATACCCTGATCCTGAAGCTATTAAAAATTATCTGGCTGTTACATTTCAAAACAGGCAATCGCCAAAACCCGATTATCTTACAATTATAGGCGATGCTAATTACGACTATAAAGATTATTTCTTTAATGCAACGGGAGTGAAGGGGGGCAGAAATTTTGTGCCGTCATTCGGCAGCCCTGTTAGCGATAACTGGTTTGTGATCTGGTATGATTCATCAGCACTTATTCCGCAAATGAAAGTCGGAAGGATACCAATAAATCAGCCCGCTGAACTAGAGTATTATGCTTCGAAAATTGAAAACAATTTCAACTCCAGGTTCGATGAATTTAACAAAAGATATTTATTTTTTTCCGGTGGTATTGCAACAGATACACTTGAGTTATTTCAATTAAGAACTACGAATGAATTTGTAATCAACAATTTTATAAAACCGGCACCAATAAAGGGAGCATTTTCACATTTTTATAAAACCTCAAATCCATTGACTGATTTTGGACCTTACTCTCCTGAGGAAATATCCTCTGCTATTAAAAACGGGGGAGTGTTTATTTCGTATCTTGGACATAGCGGTACAGCAACCTGGGACAACAGCATCAGTGAAACTGATCAGTTGATGAATGATGTGAACAGAAATCCTTTAATAACTGATTTTGGATGCTCCACTAACAGGTTTGGAGAACCCGATATAGTTAGTTTCGGCGAAAGATTTCTGCTGCGTAATACCGGACAGGCAATAGGATATGTTGGAAATTCATCACTCGGATTTACTTCCACAGCGTACACGGTTCCAAGATATTTTTATGAGAGCATAATAAATTCAGATAATAAGGAAATTGGTGATGCTTTTCTTCTGGCAAAAATGAAAATGTATCAGAATCTTGGCTCTGCAACTGCATACAGAATATTTGCTTTAACAAATACATTAATTGGTGATCCTGTTGTAAGGATTGGAATTCCATCCAAACCTAATCTGAAAATTTCACTCAATGATATTAATCTTTCAGAGAATTATCCAACAAATGCTCTGGATTCAATTAAAGCAGTTATCAGTATTAATAATTTTGGAACTGTTACTGCAGATAGTTTCTCTGTTTCTGTCATTCATAAATTTAATCAGCAGATCATAAATACATATTTATACAGGTTACTTTTACCTGACTTTAAAGATTCATTAATTATTTATCCTAATATTCTTGATAAACCCGGTCTGCATACGTTGGAAATAAAACTTGATGTTAATACTGAAATAGATGAAATATATAAAGATGATAATGAACTCAATTATACCTTTGTGGTTTTTTCCAATGAAGTAAGAGATCTGATCGAAAACCGAATTGAAAATTCAAAGCTTTCTTCAATCACTTTGCTTAACCCGTTCATAAATGAAGAAGAAAACATTTCATTTTTATATCAAATATCAGAAGATGAATTTTTTACTAATGCTGTAACAAATACCATTAATTCTGATACATTCTTTACAAAGATTAATTTTGGAACATTAGATCCTGATAAAAGATATTACTTCAGGTATAAGCTGAATTCAGCAGGTTCGGAATATTCGCTCCCAAAATCGTTTATAAACACTTCAGGAAACAGCTATCTGCTAAGTGACTCTATTGCATTTGTTAATCAAAATTTATCTGATCTGGACTATAGCGAAGGAACTTTAAAGATTAAAGACAGGGATGAAAATATATCTGTAACCTCAGCAGGTTTTTATGCGGGTGCAAGCTGCGTAATTGCTAAAAACGGTATCAATCTTCTTTCAAATACATTTTTTGCAGGAATGGGCATTGTAGTGTTCGACCCCTTGACACTTGAAATTGATACTACCGCATGGTTTAACCTCTTTAATAATCCAACTAATATGCAGGCACTGGTTGCACTAATAGATTCTATTCCGGAAGGAAAAACCGTTGCTATGGGAGTAGCGGATGATGCTGCAAATAATATTTCAGCTAACTTGAAAAATGCTATAAAAACTTTGGGAAGCACTAAAATTGACAGTCTTGCATTTCGCGGTTCATGGGCAATTATCGGCAGTAAGGGTGCGTTACCCGGTGATGTTATTGAAGTTGTAGAAGGACCTTATGATGGAATTGTAATCATCGATACTAATTACTCAATACCAAGATTTTCCGGTTTGTTGGAAACTAATGCAGTCGGACCGGTAAAGAAATGGAATAACATACACTCACAATACAGTGTGCCCGGAAGCTCAGGTATTCAGTTTAAGTTAATAGGCTTTGCGGATAGCGGAGAAGGGGATACTCTATTCACAGCAAGTAACCCTTCCGGCACGATTGATTTAAATTTTGTTAATGCAGAGGCATATCCTTACCTGAAATTATCTTATGAACTTAATGCTGATATTGATGGGGTAACACCGGAAATCTTCGCAGCTGGAATTAGTTATGAGCAGCTGCCTGAAACAGGAATTAACTTCCAGACAGTTTACTTTGAGTCTGATACAGTTATTATCGGTGATGAAGCCAAGCTGTATTTTAATGTTTTTAATGCTTCAAGAACTGAAGCCGACAGCTTTTCTGTTCTCGTTACAATGATAAATGAAAACAGCACGGTTGACACTTTAGTCAGTCATTTCATTGAAAGTCTTGGTGCGGAAAGCTCACTGCCTTTATCAACCGATTATCGGACAAAAGGTGCTGATAGATTGAAAAGATTTGTTGTTAATGTCGATCCGGAAAACAGGCTCAGGGAATTCTATAAAGATAATAACATATTTTCCAGGACATTGGTGGTTATTCCGGATTCAACAGTGCCAACTCTTAAAATCAGTTTTGATGGTGAGGATATTTTTGATGGAGATTTTATTTCAACAGCACCTGAGATAAGAATTGAGATAAGCGATGAATCGAATATTCCCTTTACTGATACGTCCTTAGTTAAAGTATTCTTAAATGAAGCAGAAGTTTTAGAAAATCTTTCATACAGCTTTTATCCTGAAAATCCTAAACTTGTTGTTACTTACACACCTGTTCTTGAAAGCGGGGATTATCTGCTGCGCGTAACTGCCAGAGATCCCGGCAGTAATTTTGCTGACTCAGTTTCCGGAGTAAAATACTTTAGGGTATCGGATGAATTAAAAATGATGGATGTTTATAATTATCCTAATCCTTTTACTGATGGTACATATTTTACTTTTAAACTGACCCGGATACCCGATGAAATAAAGATCAGAATATTTACAATTGCAGGAAGACTTATTAAGGAAATTCTATTACCCGCTTCGGATCTGAATTATGATTTCAATAAAATTTATTGGGATGGTAAAGATGAAGACGGGGACTTTGTAGCAAACGGAACCTATCTGTATAAAATTATTTTAACAAGTGCTGAAAAAACTGAGTCCGTCATTCAGAAACTTTCCAAAATGAAGTAGTTTGACTTATATAATATGCAGTGGTATTTTCTTACCCCGCATTTTTTTAGATATTGAAAGAACTATAAAGATGTTTTACATTTGAATTGCCTGAATTCGTTCAGGCGATCCGCCAATCGCCTCTGCATTATGTACCCTTAATGCAGGGGCATTTTTATTGAAAAAATTTTTTGATAATGTAAAGTCTGAAAATTGATTGCTTTCTGTTTTATCTGGGTCGAACAAAAGTCCTTAAACACTGCAAACGCAAATTCCAATTAAGCAGTTTTACTACCAGGCGTTATAAATTTAAAATAGTAAAAGATTTATTTACTTTTTTATTGAGATGATTGAAAAAAATACCAGCAAAAGTTGATTTGGTAAAAAGCATTTTCTGATATAAATTTTTAAGTAGAAGTTCTTCCATTAAGAAACGCGGCATACTTGAAAATGACAGCCTGACTGTTAGTCCTGCCTGATTTTTAAGGTATCTAAGTAGTTGATTTTCAGTGGCATCTACATTTCTTTTTCAGCAATCAGTTTTTTACCTGTAACAAACTGTCCCTGTTCACTATGTTCCTTTGAAATATAAACTACACCATCTTCATTATGAGGTCTGCCGAAAACAGAGTGAACGGATTTTAATCCGCCCAGTATTTTTCTTGAATCAGATATGTAAACCAAATCGCCGGGTTCGGCCGCCATTTTTTTCATATCTCTTTCTGAAAAGTTGATTACATCTTCAGTGTGTTGGCTTAATTTCCATTTAACTAAAACTTTTTCTCCATCAATTTCATTTAACTTTGAACCTTTAAATCTTTCCTTAGCTTTTCTAAGCGACCATATCGTTAATCCATCGGTTTTCTGTTCCGCGTTATAAGGTATAAAGTAGTTTACCGAAATGATGACAAGAATTATCATAATAAAAGATAGTATTAGAAGTACGGTTAATGGCAGCAGGTTAAAAATTATAATTCCGAAAATTATTGCTGAAGTAATAGTAAAAATATATGCAATTAATTTGTGGTTAGAATTTCCTTTTAACTTTTCAACTAAAGCCCTCTGCTGATTAGTTGTCAGCGTTGTTAAAACTGCTACAAAACTGCAAACGAATAGATTATAAAGTGCACCAATATAAATGTATGGATGGTCAGGAACATACTCAGTACCGTGAGCAAAAAATTCTATCAACGGAATTGGATAATACATTCCAAGAACCATTAAAGCTACACCGCCGACAAATGTAGAGATCACCGCCGCATTCGTAAATTTCTTCCAGAATATTCCAAGAAAAATACCTATAACCAATGGGGGAGTTAAAGTAGAATGAAAATATCCGTGTGCTTCATACACTGTAGGAAAAGCACTAAACGGAATTACTGCCATTACACCCATTATAGTGAAAACTGCTGTTGCAATTCTTGCAGCGTTTAATTCCTGTCTATCTTCATCTTTCAGCGATAAAACTTTTGAAGTGAACCATTTTTTAGCAGGTCTGTGAACATCATTTATATATACTGCCGCTGTAGCATTAAGAAGCGTATCTACAGTTGACATTAAAGCAGCTGTTAATGCTGCCATTACAAATCCGAATACACCGGGATGCGAAATTACATTTGCAACCAAAACAAATATTGCATCGGGATTTGAATCCGGTGGAATAACATCAGGATTAATAACCGAGATGGCTTTGCCAATCCATCCGGCATTACCTACAACAAAAGCAGAGATAGGCAGCATAAATAGTATATTAAAAGTAGCGGCTTTTCTTCCTTCGTCTACATTTTTACAGGCCATAAATCTCATTACCAATCCCATATTCATAAATAAAAATCCAACGGAACCAGCAACACCATCCTGCCAGAAAATCCCCACAAAGTTGAATCTCGGCGGTTCATTGAAATGTGCTAAAGGCAGTTTCCAGGAAGCAGGTAAAACTTGCCATAATAAACCAAACCCGCCGATATAATCCAGTCCTAAAATAAAAACGAGGGTTCCGGCAAATATCAGAATGAATCCTTGTGCAAGGTCAGTGAATATTACTGCTGTTTGTCCGCCGTAAGTAATATAAATTCCAACTATCAATGCTATTACAATTACAAGTCCCATCAAAGTAATATCAAATTGAATTCCTAAAAAATTAAAACCAGGCGGTAGTAACGGAAGGATTGCTTTGCCCATTGTGAGGAAACCTATTCCAACGTAACCTATCATATAAAGGAGTAGCAGAATCGTAGCCAGAAATCTTGTTAATGATGAAAATCTTTTTTCAAAATATTCAGGGATTGATCTTATTCGCGTGTAAACTATTATAGGCAGCCATCCGAACATAAAGAAGGGCAGGAAAAACCAGTCGTTCATATAAGTCATTGTGGAGGCTAAACCATCTGTAAAACCTTTTGCAGAATATTTTATAAAGCTATGGCTGCCCACACCCGTAGCCACAATACTCATTGCGATCAGCCACCATGCAAAACGTCTTCCACCGAAAAAGAAATCTGTCGTTGTACGGTTATACTTGCTGAAGTAGGACCCGAAAGCCATAATTGCAATAAAGTACACAACCATTACTATCCAGTCGGTTGAAGTACCAAGACTATGATGAACATCCATAATATTTTATAGCCGGATTGATTAAAAATATAGTGCGGCAATAATTAGTACAGCATGGAAGATCATAAAATAGATCATTCCGAAGATCAGAACTTTCCACCAGTAGCGATGACGTTTTTTTGTCAGGTCAATTCCACCGCTTTTTTTAATGGTGATCATTCCGATAATAAAGAAGAGTCCGCCTACACCATAAAGATAAATGTAGGGTAACCAGGTTTGCTCGAATGGTGGCATAAATTTGAATCAATAATTGATTTGGTTTATCTGGATAGTGCAATAATTATAAATGTTAATTTATCAGGAGTAAACATAGGAGGGAGAAAAATCATTTCCTAATACAAATTATTAGGAGAAGTTTTACCACTAAGACACTCAGTGCACTAAGAAACACTGAGTCTGCTCTAAGTGAAACTTAATGTTCTAAGTGTCTAAGTGGTTAATTTTCAGTGTTTTATTACATTTCTTTTTCAGCACGGAGCTTTCTTCCCTTAACAAACTTTGCTGCCTCAAGGTGTTCATTGGTTACGTAAACAACACCATCTTCATTGTGCGGCTCACCAAAAACTGAGTGAACGGATTTGAGTCCGCCCATCCATCTTCGTGCATCTGTAATATAAAGTAAGTCTCCGGGATCAGCTTCCATACGCTTCATATCATTTTTGGAGAAGTAAATAACATCTTCATCCGAGTCTTTTAATTTCCAGTCAACAACAATCTTTTCACCTTCGCGGTCATTTATCTTGCTGCCCTTAAACATTTCTTTAGCTTTTTTAAGAGAGTAAACTGTTAATCCTTCTGTGTTCAATTCAGGATTGTACTTGACAAAATAAGTGACAAGAATAGTTACTAACGTACTCATAATAAGTGCAGCCGCTAACAGTATAGAAATTTCAATAAATGATTCAGGATGTATAACAATGAAAGTAGAACTGAATACAACAACTACAAACAATAGAACACATATTACAAGAAAGCTGTAAATAATTGCTTTGTCATTGTTATTACTTTTTATCCATGCAACAAATTTCTGCTGATAGCTTGTGGTAAGTGCAGCAATGAAACCAACACCAAAGCAAACGAATAAATTATATAAAGCACGGATATATGAGAAAGGATGACGCTCATCCATTGGTGTTCCGTGTGCAAATGGTTTTATGAGGATGCCGGGATAATTTGCACCTAGAATCATTAATGCAACCCCGCCAATAAAGGTAACAATTACAGCAGCGGGAGTAAATCTTTTCCAGAATAACCCCATAAATATTGCTATTACCAGCGGTGGAGTTAATGTAGAATGGAAGAATCCGTGTGCTTCATATACCGTAGGAAAATCCCTGAAAGCAAGAACACCTAATACCCCGAGAGTAGTAATAACAACAGAGGCAACTCTTGCTGAAAACAGTTCTTTCCTGTCTGTAATTTTATCTTCTTCTTTTATATGCTTCAGAACTTTTTTAATAGGTCTGTGAACGTCATTTATATATATTGCAGCAGTAGCATTTATCAACGTATCTACGGTTGACATCAATGCGGCTGTTAAAGCTGCCATTACAAATCCAAAAACTCCCGGATGGGCAATAATGTTTGCAACAACAACAAATATCTGGTCAGGATCTGTATTTGCAGGAACTACATCAGGAAATTCAACGGATATGGCTTTGCCTATCCATCCTGCATTAGAAACAACAATTGCAGAAAGAGGAAGCATAAACAAAATGTTAAACGTTGCAGCCTTTCTTCCTTCATCAACACTTTTTGTTGCCATAAATCTCATTATCAATCCCATATTCATAAACAGGAAGCCTATTGATCCGGCAACACCATCCTGCCAGAAAATACCTACAAAGTTGAAGCTGGACGGTTCATTAAAATTAGCGAGAGGAAGTTTCCATTCAGTAGGCAGCATATCCCAGAAAATATCAAATCCACCGATGTATGAAATACCAATAAAGAAAATTAAAAATCCGGCAAACAGAAGAATAAATCCTTGCAGAAGATCAGTGAAAATAACAGCTGTTTGTCCGCCGAAGGTAATATAAATACCTGTAATAACGGCAATAACCATTACTACTCCCATTAAGGTTACCTCAAAGTGAGCACCTAATAATGTGAAATCAGTTGGTAGCATTGGAAGTACTGCTTTTCCAAGTGTTAAAAATCCTATACTTATGTACCCGATCATGTAAAACAGCAGAAGTACTGTTGCAATAAATCTTGCAGAAGGACTAAATCGTTTTTCGAAGTATTCGGGTATTGATCTTATCTTTGTATAAATTATTATCGGCAGCCATCCGAATAAAAAGAAAGGCACAAAAAACCAGTCATTCATATAAGTCATTGAGGATGAGAAACCAGCTTCAAATCCTTTAGCAGAATATTTAATGAAGCTGTGACTTCCTACACCAGTTGCAACTATTGAGAAGGCAATCAGCCACCAGGCAAAACGTCTTCCGCCAAAAAAGAAATCTTTTGTGCTTCTGTTATATCGTCCGAAATATGTGCCGAATAACATAATGGCTATAAAGTACACTACCATTACAATCCAATCGGTTTCAGTACCGATATTGTGAAATTTTTCTAAATCCATATTTTACCAGTATAATGCAGCAATAATGAGAATTCCGTGAATTAAAGTGAAGTAAAAGAAACCGAAGAGCAAAATTTTATACCATCGTCGATGAGTTTTTCTTGAAACATCCAAAGCACCGCTTTTTCTGATTAAAATCATCCCGATCAGAAAAAATAACCCGCCGACTCCATATAAATAAAGATAGGGAAGCCAGGTACTTTCAAAAGGGGGCATAGCAATAATACCTATTTTTAATTCTTAAAAGTTGCACAAAAATATGTAAGCCTGCCTTTTATTACAATTAAAATCGGTAAACACTTTTAATATATCTGATTAAAATCTGAGGACAGCTTATTGTTGCTTATTAATCTAAAATCTGCTATAATTCTTCAATTTTAATATTTATTTAATGGATTTTCTGTTGAATTCAGTAAACTTAATTGAATTAATTTTCAGGAAGTTATAAGATTTAACATTAATTTAACATTGAACGATTACAGCTTGTTTGCTCAACGGATATATTTCCTTTCTAAAAATAACTTTATTTGAAAATTAAAAGGTGATGCTATGATTAATAAATTTTTTATTGTCACTCTGATTTTAACTATGTCATTTTTGGTAATTATCGGGTGTAAGAAAAAAGATGATGGTTTGACAAGATCCGTTATTACTGTTAAAGGATCTGATACTATGGTTAACCTTGCTCAAAAATGGGCCGAGGTTTTTATGCAGAATAATCCCGGTGCGTCTATACAAGTAACAGGAGGAGGTTCCGGAACCGGTGTTGCAGCTTTGTTAAATGGAACAACTGATCTTGCTACTTCCAGCCGGGAGTTAAAGGAAAGTGAACTTGAGAATGCAAAATCCAGAGGTATTGAACCTAATGTAATTGAAGTGGCGCTTGATGGTTTAGCTGTAATTGTTCATCCTGATAACAAGTTTGATAATATTACTATTAAACAAGTTAGCGATATATTCAGCGGAAAAATTAAAAACTGGAAAGAACTTGGCGGACCGGATATGCCGATTACTCTTTATGGCAGAGAAAATTCCAGCGGTACTTATGAGTTTTTCAAGGAGCACGTTTTAGGCAGAGATGAAAACGGTCGTCAAATTGATTATGCTGCTTCAACACAGGTTTTGCAGGGAACTGCTGCACTTGGTGAAGCTGTTGCAAGAGATGTTAAAGCAATCGGGTATGGCGGTGTTGGCTATTTTGCTGAAAGAAATGATGTTAAAATCCTTCACGTTAAACAGGACGAAAATTCACCTGCAATTTCACCTTCAGAAGATGGAAAAGTTAATTATGAAGCGATTTGGTCAGGTGATTATTCTATTTCCCGTTATTTATATTCTTTTACAAATGGTGAACCTCAGGGTGCATTAAAGAATTTTATTGAGTTTATTCTTTCAGAAGAAGGACAGAACCTGGTAATGACAATGGAGTATATCCCGCTGCCAAAAAAATAATTCAGTAAGAGATAGCCTGAAGAGTCAGCAGAGGATTGTGTCGTCCCTACGGGACTTTATTTTTATTTATTCATAATTGTTATCAACATTAAATCCCTAACGGGATTGGTCACAAAAAATTTCTTGAACCTAAAATTGTTGGAAGAGTTTAATTGTCCCGTTAGGGACAAAATATTGGTAAACCTTGGATGAAATTAGGAATTAAGTTCCGTATGAACGAAATAGAATAATTATGTACTGTAGTGATTAGATAGCAAAATTAAATCTTTATCGGGATTTAGAGCATAAAACTGCTTGAACCTAAAATTATTGAAAAAGCAAAATTGTCCCGTAAGGGACAGCAGATTGGTGGATTTTTAATATTCTTTATTGTCGTTATTAATAAATAGCTATATGACCCCTAACAATCAAGAGTCGGATTTTTTTAATAAAGCTGCTAACTCTAATTACGGAAAAAAAATCCGTAAAAGCACGCGCGTAAAAGAGGGATTTATCAAATTCTTTTTTGCCGTAAATGGTGCTATGGCTCTTGTGTTTATTATTCTCATTTTTGTCTTTCTATTCAAAGAAGGATTTAAAGCTCTTGAACATATAGGGTTAATTGATTTTATTTTTCTTGACCGGCCTGAATTTGACGGAACAGTTAATCGTGTTTATGAATGGTATCCTACTTCAGAAGAACCGAGATATTCACTTATTCCATTATTACTTGGAACATTATTAACAGCGCTTCCGGCAACAATTATTTCGACGATATTTGGCGTAGCAGCCGGAATTTATCTTTCAGAAATTGCCAATCCAAAATTCAAGGAGTTCCTTAAACCATTAATCGAACTTTTTGCCGGCATCCCAACGGTGGTTTTAGGATTTATAATGCTGGTAATCGGCGCATCTTTTTTTAATGAACTTCTTCATCCTGCTAACAGGCTAAATGCTTTTATTGCTGCATTGGGGTTATCATTTGTTATCATTCCGGTTATTGCATCGCTAACAGAAGATGCTCTTCATTCTATTCCTAATGAACTTAGAATGGCATCTTACGGACTGGGCGCAACCAAGTGGCAAACTATAACAAGAGTAATATTGCCCGCAGCATTCAGCGGTGTTTCGGCTAGTATAATATTAGGATTCGGAAGAGCCATCGGTGAGACTATGATCGTATTAATGGCATCCGGAAATGCAGCAAACATTACATCCAGTATATTTAACTCTGTAAGAACTATGACCGCTACAATTGCGGCAGAAATGGGCGAAGTATCACAAGGTTCTGATCACTATTATGCTCTTTTCTTTATTGGAATAGTGCTGTTTACAATTACATTTTTTCTGAATCTCATTGCCGAGGTTATAATAAACAAGATGAGAAAGAAAAATACTTTTTAATTATGATAGACCTGACAAAAAAACATAAAGATATACCCGGATTCATATTCATTAATCTTGTCCGATTGATATTTGGATTTCTTGTCTTACTGCTGTTCCTAATACTCGGGAAAATATTTATTGAAGGCATTGGTGTGATCAGCTTCGAATTTATTTTTGATGAACCGCGTAACAATATGACCGAAGGCGGAATTTTTCCAGCCATTTTCGGTACCGTTGCAGTTACGCTGATCATGGTTCTAATGGCAGTGCCGCTTGGTGTTTGTTCAGCAATTTATCTTAATGAATATGCAAAGGATACTTTTTTCACTAGAATAATCCGTACATCTGTTAATAATTTAGCCGGAGTTCCTTCAATCGTATTTGGTTTATTCGGATTGGGATTTTTTATCTTGTTTATTGGTCAGGGTATCGATGAAGTTTTAGAAACCGGTTTGCTATTTGGTCAGCCAGCACTTATCTGGGCATCATCAACACTTGCAGTATTAGTTTTGCCGATTGTAATAGTATCCACACTTGAAGCATTGAACTCAGTACCCAAATCTCATCGTGATGCTTCTTATGGTTTAGGTGCTACTAAATGGCAGACAGTAAAAAATGTTGTATTACCTCAGGCAAGACCGGGTATTTTAACAGGAACTATACTTGCAATAAGTCGTGGTGCAGGAGAAACTGCTCCAATTTTATTTCTTGGTGCGGCATTCTTTTTACCAAATCTACCTGTTACAGATCTGTGCATTGGAGATTACTGTATTCCAATGATAAATCCTGCAAAGCAGTTTATGTATCTTGCATATCATATTTTTATCTTAGCAACACAGTCAGCTAATCCGACAAAAACTTTACCATTGCAGTATGGATCAACATTGGTACTTATTACATTAACATTCCTTCTGAACATTACAGCAATTCTGTTTAGATACAGGTTCAGAAAAATATTAGGAAAACTTTAATTAAGATTTTAAGATATGAAAGAAACCAAAATACTCACGGAAAAGCTAAGTCTTTTTTATAGCGAAAAACAGGCATTAAAGGATATATCTCTTGAAATTCCTGAAAAAAGAGTAACAGCATTTATTGGTCCTTCAGGCTGCGGTAAATCCACATTTCTTCGTGTACTTAACAGAATGAACGATCTGATTGATAATGTTCGGATTGAAGGCAAAGTTTATGTAGATGGGGTAGATATATATGAGAGAAACATAGATGTAGTAAATCTCAGAAAGAGTATTGGTATGGTCTTTCAGAAAGCTAATCTTTTTCCGAAGACTATATTCGAGAATCTTGTTTATGGACCAAGAATAAACGGTATTAATGATAAAAAAGCCCTAGATGAAATAGTTGAAACAACTTTGCATCAGGCTGCTATCTGGGATGAAGTGAAAGACAGACTGAATGAAAATGCCTTAAGTTTATCCGGTGGTCAGCAGCAGAGATTGTGTATTGCCAGAGCATTAGCTGTTAAACCAGAAATAATATTAATGGATGAACCGGCAAGCGCTCTTGATCCTATTTCCACAGCAAAGATTGAAGAGCTTATCCACGACCTGAAAAAGAAATATACCATCGTTATTGTAACGCACAATATGCAGCAGGCGGCTCGTGTTAGTGATAACACCGCATTTTTCTATCTTGGTGAATTAATTGAATATGACAGAACAACAAAAATTTTTACTAATCCTTCTATTAAACAGACAGAGGATTATGTTACGGGAAGATTTGGTTAATTATTTTTTTAATTTACATTTATAATACAATTAAAAATTTAAGGAAAGTTAATGCAGCGATTACTTGACGAACATCTCGATAAACTCAAAACCCGTATCATTAAAATGTGCAGCCTTGTTGATGAGCAGGTGAGTTTTGCAATTAGATCAGTAGAGGAAGAAAATCTGGAACTTGCGGGTACCGTTATCGATCTTGATAAAAAGGTAAATAAGTTCGATGTAAAAATTGATAAGATATGCCAGAAGATCTTTGCATTGTCCCAGCCAGTTGCAATGGATTTGCGCTACATTATGTCATCCCTTACAATCAACAGTAACCTTGAAAGAATTGGCGATATCGCAGTAAACATTTCTGAAAATATTTTATTGATACAAAAGAAGCCTGCATTTTACAATCAAACAAAGATTGCCGAAATGTTTACCATTGTCCAGCAAATGCTTAAGAACGCAATTGACTCGTTCATAGGAGAAAATGCTGAGCTTGCAAAAAAGGTAATTCTATCTGATGATATGATTGATAATATGAATGCTGAAAATCATGTAATTCTGAAGGAAATTATGAAGTATAATTCAGAAAACATTGAACCTGCTGTAGCCTTATTAGTTATTTCAAGAGAACTGGAAAGACTTGCTGATCATACAACAAATATTGCAGAGGATGTATTTTTTATAGTTGAAGCGCAGATGATAAAACATAAGTATGAAAAATATTTATTTACTCAGGATGATGAAGAAGAAGAGGAAAGCTAACGTAAAATGCTTTCAATCGATTTTAGAATAAGTTCTTTGTAGTTGACAACTCTTTCCTGGAATGCAGTTTTATTAAGCCTGTTTCCAAATACCATTCCCCAACTAAGCATAAGTATATAGGTAGGCAGTACCGGAGTAACACTTACAACTTTTGAATGATAAAAATCAGTAAGAACTGTTTTTAATAATTCTTCTTCTGCACGGAACAGGTCATTGAGTATTTTGTTTTCCTTTTCCAGCGAATATCCCTCAATCACTTTTATAAGCATATCGTAAAGCAGTTTTGAATGCTGATTCAAATTTTCCTTATATGTGATATAGTCAAGTAATCTGTTTGTTATCTGCTGTTCAGAATTTTGCAGTGTAGAGGTTACATTTTGAATATACTGTTCAACTTCCCAGGCTATTGTCTGATAAAAAAGATCATCTTTTGATTTGAAATAATGATATAGAGTGGCTTTACCTATACGTAAATCGCGGGCTATTTCATCAAGTGATGTTTTATTAAGTCCGTGCTTGGCAAATCTTTTATCTGCTGCTTTTATTATTTGTATTCGTTTTTCGTTTGCCAAAATAATATCCGTTGATTTTTACATTAGCAAAATAATAATAAATGTGTAAAAACAGCGATGATGGAGCAGTAAATCTAATGTGCAACTCCTTTGGAGTTGTGCTTTGCCGGTGGAATTTATAGGCCTATAAACGTTCAATCAGTTCGGTGGCTTTCGCGTAAAAGTCATCTCAACCAAAGGGGGAAATCTAAAAGAGCGTTCTTTGCGTTCTGTCATTTCGACCAATGGAAGACATCTAAAGGGCATCCCCAGATTTCTCACCCGATAAACCTGTTTCCGACAAGCAAGAACGGGATTCGAAATGACAATATTGGTAATGCGACAGCCAGCTTCGGGATTAAAAAATATCGGGTGATAAGCAGCAGAAATCAAAAATATTCCGAATAGTATTTAGAAGTTTATTAACAGTGAAATGACTCCGAAGTAGTTCAACATTTAAACCAGAATTAATCAATCCTCTCGACTTTGTTAAAAAACGGAGTGAAAACTAACGAAAGCAGAACAACAAGCATGCATCCAATCACATTGTACCATAAAAATGGAATGGATGTGAATAAATACGCATACAGCACCACTGCCTCGGCAATCAGTGCAGAATAGAAGACAGAAGATCCATTTGTCCTCTTTATATAAAACGCACAAAGAAAAATTCCGAGTATCGTTCCGTAAACAAGTGAACCCAGAATATTAACTGCCTCAATTAACGATCCTAACTCACTGGCAAAGAGCGCAAATGTGATAGCATATATCCCCCAGAAAACAGTAGTTAGTTTTGAAGCTCTTAAATAATGCTTATCACTTCCATCTTTTTTAATCAAGCGTTTATATATATCAATGACACTTGTTGATGCAAGTGCATTCAATTCAGCAGATGTTGATGACATTGAAGCAGAAAGAATTGCCGCAAGTATTAATCCGATTAATCCTATTGGCAAAAAATTTATGATGAATGAAATGAAAATGTAATTCGTATCATTCCCATCGGATAGGGGATTGGCAGTTTTAATTAAACCGACCGCCTGCTCTCTTATTTCTTTTGCAGAATTTTCCTTTTCAAGTATTTCTTCTTTCAGCGATGCTTCTTTTAGTTCATCATTATTCTTAATTGCGGAAAGCATTTCAAGAATATCCTGCTTCTTTCCTTCCTGTAACTGAACATAAGATTCTTCAAGCTGCTTGTATTCTTCAGCATATTCACTGTTTAAAATGTTCCTGGTTTCAACCGGATTAAAATATATTGGCGGGGCAACAAACTGGAAGAAAACAAATACCATTGCACCGATAAACAGAATGATGAACTGCATCGGAATTTTTACAAGTCCGTTCACAATTAACCCAATGCGGCTTTGCTTTATAGAACTACCTGCTAAATATCTTTGTACCTGCGATTGATCGGTACCAAAATAAGATAACATTAAAAACGTTCCGCCTATTATGCCTGACCAGAACGTGTATCTGTTGCTCAAATCAAATGTAAAATCTATTGCGTTAAGCTTTCCCATCTTACCAGCAACATAAGCAGCATCAACCACAGAAACTTCATCAGGGAGTAATTGATAGATCATATAGAATGCGGCAAACATTCCGAATGTTATAACTCCCATTTGAAGCAAATGAGTCTTGTTTACAGCATTTGAACCGCCGACGGTTGTATAAATTATTACAAGTGTGCCGATTATTAGTATTGTATAATTAATTTCCCAGCCAAGAATTACGGAAAGAATAAGTGCCGGCGCATAAATTGTAAATCCTGCCGCTAAACCTCTCTGCGATAAAAACAAAACACTACCGAGAATTCTGTTTTTTAGATCAAACCTGTTTTCAAGATATTCATAAGCTGTGAACACATTTAGTTTATTGTAGATAGGAACAGCAGTAACTGCAAGTATAATCATTGCAATCGGCAGACCGAGATAGAATTGTAAGAAGCGCATACCATCAACGTAAGCCTGTCCGGGAGTCGAGAGGAAAGTTATCGCACTTGCCTGTGTTGCCATTATCGAAAGCGCCACGGTCCACCACGGAGTTGTTCTTCCTGCGCGGTGGTAATCGTTCATATCATTTATTTTTCTTGTCTTCCAGGTTCCGTAAGCAACAATGAATCCGATAAATCCGCACATTACAATCCAGTCGGTCAGACTCATTCAAATGCCTTTGTAAAGATGTAGAAGAGAAGAATGAGAACTGATAACTGAACTAAAACAAAAATGTAAAGTCGTTTCCAGCTTTTGAATACAGGCGGTTTTTCATTTTCGCCGTTTTGCGGAATGGTATTTTTTTCAATCATTCACACCTGCCGAAATAAGATTTACAAAAAGTCTTATTGCTCCGGGAACACCTGCAGGAATTTGCCTGAAGAAAGATAACCCGGTATATATAAAAGTACCTTTTCCGTAATTCGTTTTTATCAGTGAACCGTCTTTGGGCGATTCACCTTCATCATTCATTGCTAAGAAGGATTGATAGTTTTCATTGAAGTCGGATGCAAAATATAATCCGCGTTCCTGTATCCATCCGAGAAAATCCGTATCGGAAATCTTATTCGGACGGCTTAATAAACTGCTGTTTGAATTTAACAGTGTAACATCTGAATTTTCATCGGTTACTCTATCCCTGGAAATTTCAAATAGATAAGGAGATGGAAATGTTATTATACCTCTGCCGATCTGATATTGAACCACATAATTTCCCCCGTTGTAGATAAACTCTAGAATTCTTTTTTGAGCTGATGATAATACATCGCGCGTGTTGTAAGCTCTGATTCCTGCAATAATAGTTTTGTATTCATTCAAATCTTTTGACAGAAGATCATCATCGGAAAGTATATCAACTGTAAAACCAAGTTCGCGAAGATATTCGGGAATTTTATCGCCGGAACCGTTTATGTATCCTATTCTGTAAACTACTTTATCACCTATATCCAGTCTGACAAGCTTTGACTTTGAATGCGGAAAAAGAGTCTGCTGCATTATGTGAGGATAGCTGATCTCAATTAAACTGTTTGAGAAAGTTTTACCATCAACCACCATTTCAGCTTTAAGCTCTGATTCCCTGAAATCCTTTGTCGGAATTACTTTAACAATAACCTGTTTCGTCTGATATTTTGATTCGATAGAAAAATCTATAAATGCAGGATCAATTTTCCATCCGTTATTCACACTGAGATTAATTCTTCCATTAGTATTTTCTTTGAACGATTTTAAGTTTAACCTTATTTCTCTTTCGTTGTTATCCGGGAATAAATAAACATCTTTATCGAAATTCAGTGTTACAGGCGGAGCAATTAACAACGGTCTGTATATTTCTCCGTCAACCGGATCAACCCTTCTGTGATAGACCGGAGTTTGATAATCAATTTCCTGACCATTAATCTCAATTGTGAACCATGCTATTAATACCGGATCATTTTCTGCTTTAGCAATTAATCTCTGATCATCAACCTCGTAAATTCCGATTCTGTGTTCACTGCTTAACCAGAATGGCTGAGTTACTTCTGCATTAACAGGAATTTGTATTGTGAAAGTATTGTTGTGCATTTTACCTTTCTGCAGAACAGAATTAATCACCACTTCGTCAGCATAAGAAACACTGATTTGTTTAAGAGTGATATTTCTATCACTTCTGTTTACAATTCCGGTTGTAATGTCGATCTTATCACCGGGTGAGGCGAAAAAATCTTTTGATATTGCTTCTATCCAGATACCGGCACAGGAGCGTATGATCTCTTTTAATTCTTTAAGTTTAACTTCCTTCCAGTACTTGTCATCAATCAAAGAAATTTTTTGATAAATAGAAACCAAATCAGGAATACTTGATGAAGGATTTAGATGATCAAATTTTTCAATAACTGATTCAATCATCTTCCCGATTTCGTTTCCTCCTTTAACCCTGCTCCAGGAAATATCGATGTCTTCAAGTAAATCATTTTTTACATCACTACCTTCAAGAGGTTGAAAATAATTAAGCACTTCATCTCTTCTGCCGCCAGATCCGAAGCCCTGGCTTTTATGCATCGTCCTGCTGATTGCAGAAATTTCCGTATAAGACATTCCAAGCAGACTATTAAAGTCGCCGAGATTAACGCTGATCAGTTTAGAAAGATCATCACCTCTTTGCTCAAGCAGAGGCATCCACGCATTCCAGAAAATTCTTTTGGGCTGCCAGGTATCAACGTATTTTAATTGCTCTGGGAAAGCATTTTTATCATTCGCAATTTTAAATGCTTCTATAGCCAGAATTGCAGAAGCGGTATGATGACCGTGTCCGCCGTTTCCGTCAGTTGGAAATCTGTTAATAATTATATCCGGTCTGAATTTTCTAATAATGTACACAACATCAGAAAGTATTTCATCTTTACCCCAGATTTTAAAAGTTTCCTCGGCTGTTTTTGAGTAGCCAAAATCAATTGCTCTTGAGAAGAACTGTTCAGCGCCGTCTTTTTTGCGGGCTTCAAGCAGTTCCTGTGTTCTGATAACTCCAAGCTCATCGGATTGTTCGCTGCCGATTAAATTCTGTCCGCCGTCACCGCGTGTAAGTGAAAGATATCCGGTTCTCGTCATCTTACCGGATGCAAAGTACGAAAGCACCGCAGTATTTTCATCATCGGGATGAGCGGCGATATAGAGAACGCTTCCAAGTACATTAAGTTTTTTTAATGCAAGTTTTATTTCAGATGAAGATAGGTTTCTTTCAGGCTGAGCATTATTGAATGACGCTAATGCAAGCAGAGCAAAAAGTATGTGGGACAGAATTTTATTCAGCTTCATAAAAATATAATTTATTGTAAAATCGGACGGTTAAATGCGGTGGCAATATAAGAAAAACATCCTTTTAATGTCCACATAAATTGTAAGTAAACATTGGTTGCGTTTAAGAATTATTTTTCACACTCGTTTTGTCCAACAAAAAACTTAAATAGAAAAATAGTTTAAGCTAAACTTTACTTTTATCAGTTTACTTTTTCAAATGTAATTGATCTTTAAACTTTTTTCTATGTAGTTGAGAAGATAATAAGGTTTATGCTGCCAGGTGTATTTTGTTACTAATGTATTTCTGGCTTATCCTGAAAAAAAGGCTAACTTATATGAAATTACAGACACTATTTAAAATAAACCTTCGTAACGCACTGTAATACTAAAGGCAAAACCTTATTACATTATTTTCCATCGATTGTTGTAACTCAAGTTGACCGCCTATATGGTAAGGGGTTAAAACCCCTCAAAATTTTTGTAATTTTCTTAGTCCACGCCCTAAAGGGCGTGGCTATAATAGCCCCGACCTTCAGGTCGGGGATTAGAAACCATTCAAAAACAGCACGGGCTTTAGCCCATTCTAACTAAGCGGTCAACTTGAGTATAGTTAGTTAAAATTTTGTGTGTGAAATATTTTTTACCAAATCGCTTCGATGGATTTATAAAAATTGTAAGTGAATAAAAACATAACTTGACTTTGGTGTAAATAATTCTAATTTACCATAAGGATTATTAAAACATTTTTAATATGAGGACCTCGTGGGGTAACTTTTCTAAATATTAGCAGACTAACGGTTCTAAGTTTGGCACTCCGCCTTCGCGGATTACTCTCTGCGTTTTGCGGG